>ERZ1032009.217-NODE-217-length-13093-cov-5.728639_pt1 | contig 13093 bp, 9 predicted proteins | sample MGYA00516700_ERZ1032009 | MGnify/ENA primary metagenome ERZ1032009 (study PRJEB33719, sample SAMN04261292) | wastewater metagenome | biome: rural village; feature: human; material: feces | host: Homo sapiens | place: El Salvador | collected 2013-01-14 ...
CAGACGGAACCGAGCACATCGATCTGTAATTTATCCTGTCATTCAAAAGCCTGCCCGAGGGGATTTCCAAATCATCCCTTCGGGCAGGCTTTTTCTCCCCATACACTTCCGGCACATTTCCGGCACGCAAAAGCTCCGCGCCGATGCCTGCTGCTTCATCGTCAGCACTCGCATCCTCGCGGAGCTATTTTTGCTTTCTATAATGCCTGTTTACTGCATTTCCTGAGTCAGCCCCTTGTTGGCCTGCATCTTCAGATAAGCGTTGATAAACCGGTCAATATTACCGTTCAGAACGCCATCGGTGTCGGAGGTCTCCTCCTGCGTTCTCGTGTCCTTCACCATGGTATAGGGCTGGAGGACATAGGAACGGATCTGGGAGCCCCAGGCGATATCCTTCACGTCGCCGCGGATGCCGTCACGCATGGCCTCCTCTTCCTGCTGCTTCAGAAGGAAGAGCTTCGCCCGCAGCATCTCAAATGCCTTATCCTTGTTCTGGAACTGGGAACGCTCATTCTGGCAGGTAACCACGATTCCGGTCGGGAAGTGCGTGATTCGGATTGCCGAAGACGTCTTATTGATGTGCTGTCCGCCGGCACCCGAGGAGCGATAGGTATCGATCCGGATATCGTCCGGCTTGATCTCGATATCATTGTCCTGTGCGAGCTCCGGCATCACCTCACAGGAAACAAACGATGTCTGTCTCTTGCCCTGCGCATTAAACGGGCTGATCCGGACAAGGCGGTGTACGCCGTGCTCCGAGCGAAGGAAGCCGTAGGCATTGGTTCCGTTGATCTGGAAGTCCACGGATTTGATACCGGCTTCATCGCCGTCCACCAGGTTCATGACATCCATGGTAAAGCCCTTCTTATCTGCCCATCTGGAATACATACGGAACAGCATGGAGCACCAGTCACAGGACTCGGTGCCGCCGGCACCCGCATTCAGGGAGACAATGGCATTGTTCTCATCATAGGGGCCTGTCAGCAGCGTGGACAGGCGGATTTCCTCCAGATGATTTTCAAAATCATCCAGCTCATTCCGGACATCCTCTACCGCTGACGCATCTCCGTCCTCGTTTGCCATCTCAATCAGGTCCATGATGTCCTGATACTGACGGTCCAGATTCTCTGCTTCGTCTACCGTTCTCTGCAGATCCTTCAGATTCTTCATCTCGGCATTGGCCTTGTCGGCATCGCTCCAGAAATCCGGAGCCTCCATCTCACGGGAAAGCTCCTCGATTCTCTGCTTCTTGAACGGAATGTTCAGGGAATCGATTCCTTCCTTCAAAGCCTCCTGCTGGCCCTGCAGTTCGATTTTCATCTGGTCAAGTTCAACCATATATTCTTATCCTCTTACCGCATTCCTCTGCGGATTTCTCAGTTCAGTCCTCTGCCGCAGCAGTTCTTGTATTTCTTGCCGCTTCCACACGGGCAGGGATCATTGGGGTAAATCTTCTTCTCCGCGCGCTTTACCGGCTCACGAACACCGCTCTCGGCATCCTTGTTGGTGCCGGTCACCTTCGCCACCTGCTCGCGCTCTACCTTCTGCTCCACGCGGATGCGGAACAGCGTGCGGATCGTATCCTCCATGATGCCCTGGCTCATCTCATTGAACATGTCATAGCCGGCCATCTTGTACTCGACAAGCGGATCTCTCTGACCATAGGCCTGAAGTCCGATGCTCTGGCGCAGCTGCTCCATGTCATCAATATGATTCATCCAGCGGGAATCCACCGAGCGAAGAAGAACGACGCGCTCCACCTCACGGATCGCCTCCGGCTCAGGGAACTCCGCTTCCTTTGCCTCGTAGAGCTTGACCGCCTCTTCCTTCAGCTGCTGCTTCAGTCCGTCCGGTGACAGGTCGTTGATGCGTCCTCTTGTCACCTTCTCCAGCGGGATGATGGGAAGCAGGATGTCATTGAGCTCGGTAAGCTCCCAGCTGTCGGAGTCTGCGTTCTCGCCGATCACCATGTCCACGGAATGCTCCACAATGCCGGTAATCATCTTATAGATGGAATCCCGCATGCTCTTTCCGTCCAGCACCTCGCGGCGCTCACCATAGATGATCTCACGCTGCTCATTCATGACCTGATCGTAATCCAGCAGGTTCTTACGAATGCCGAAGTTATTGGTCTCGATCTTCTTCTGTGCGCTTTCCACAGCCTTTGACAGGGACTTGTGTGAAATTTCCTGTCCCTCCGGTACGCCCAGTGCCTCGAACATCCGGATCATCCGCTCGGAGCCGAACAGGCGCATCAGATCGTCCTCCAGGGAAATGTAGAAACGGGATTCACCCGGATCTCCCTGACGTCCGGAACGTCCGCGGAGCTGATTGTCGATACGTCTGGACTCATGACGCTCGGTGCCGACAACCTTCAGGCCGCCTGCTGCCTTTGCTTCATCATCCAGCTTGATATCCGTACCACGGCCTGCCATGTTCGTAGCAATCGTAACGGCACCGTGCTGGCCCGCCTGTGCCACGATCTGTGCCTCCAGCTCATGGTTCTTCGCATTCAGTACGTTGTGCGGAATGCCTTCCTTTCTCAGCATCCTGGAGAGCATCTCCGACGTCTCAATCGTAATCGTGCCGACCAGGACGGGCTGCTGCTTCGCATGCGCCTCCTTGACGGACTCGACAACGGCATTGAACTTCTCTCTCTTCGTCTTGTAAACCGCGTCGTTGTGATCGATACGCTGCACCGGACGGTTGGTCGGAATCACGATAACGTCCATACCGTAGATCTCACGGAACTCCTGCTCCTCCGTCAGAGCGGTACCGGTCATACCGCACTTCTTGTCGAACTTATTGAAGAAGTTCTGGAACGTGATGGTGGCAAGCGTCTTGGATTCGCGCTTGACCTTCACGTGCTCCTTCGCCTCAATGGCCTGATGCAGTCCGTCCGAATAACGGCGCCCCGGCATCACGCGGCCCGTAAATTCATCGACAATCATGACCTCATCGTCGCGGACGATGTAATCATGATCCTTCTGCATCAGATTGTTGGCACGAAGGGCCAGAATGATGCAGTGCTGAATTTCCAGATTCTCCGGATCCGCCAGGTTTTTAAGATGGAAAAACTTCTCCGTCTTCTCAATGCCCTGTGCGGTCAGATTGACAATCTTATCCTTCTCATTAACGACAAAATCTCCGGTCTCCTCCTGCTCGATTCCCATGATGGCATCGATCTTGGAGAGATCCTCCACGTCCTTGCCTCTGGTCATCTGCTTCGCCAGAATGTCGCAGGCCTCATAAATTCTGGTGGATTTGTCGCTCTGTCCGGAAATGATCAGCGGCGTTCTTGCTTCATCGATCAGGATGGAGTCCACCTCATCGATGATGGCATAATGCAGACCGCGCAGAACCAGCTGATTCTTGTAGATCGCCATGTTATCACGCAGATAATCAAAGCCCAGCTCGTTGTTGGTCACATAGGTGATATCGCAGCCATAGGCCTGCTGTCTCTCCTCGGAGCTCATGCCATTCAGAACAACGCCTACCGTCAGTCCCATGAAGGTATAGACCTGTCCCATCCACTCCGCGTCACGCTTCGCCAGATAGTCATTGACAGTAACAACGTGAACGCCCTTGCCTTCCAGTGCATTCAGATAAACAGGCAGCGTTCCTACCAGAGTCTTACCTTCACCGGTCTTCATCTCCGCGATTCGTCCCTGATGAAGAACGACACCACCGATCAGCTGAACCCGGAAGGGCTCCATATTCAATGCTCTCTTCGCACCCTCACGGACTGCCGCAAAGGCTTCCGGAAGAAGATCATCCAGAGTCTCGCCTTCGCTCAGGCGCTTGCGGAATTCCACTGTTTTCCCGCGGAGCTCCTCATCAGAGAGCGCCTGCATATCCGGCCGCAGGCTCTCAATCTTTCGGATTGTGGGCTCAATTCTGCGAAGCTCACGTTCACTGTGCGTCCCGAAAATCTTATCGGTAATTTTTGCCATAGATTCTAACTCCTGCCGCGGTCTGTCCGCGGCGCCATATTAATACGCCTTTGCTTCCTCTTCGCCGTTCATGACGCGGAGGGCTCCCTGTGCCAGCGCAAGCAGCTCATCTTCGCCGGGATAAAGCTTCACCGGCGCGATAAAGGATACCCGGTCGCTGATCATCTGTGTAATAGCCTTGTCATAAGCAATGCCGCCGGTCATGATGATCGCATCAACCTTTCCGGACAGAACTGCTGCCATTGCACCGATGTTCTTGGACATCTGATAAACAAATGCATCACGGATCAGAGTTGCCTCCTTGTCGCCCTCATTGACACGCTTCTCAACGTCGCGTGCATCGTTGGTTCCAAGATATGCATTGAAACCGCCGTTTCCGACGATCTTCTTTCTCATCTCCGCTTCCGTAAGGCCGCTCTCATAGCACATCTTGATCAGAGCTCCGGACGGCAGTCCTCCTGCGCGCTCCGGGGAGAATGCTCCGTCTCCGTCCAGTGCGTTGAATACATCGACAACACGGCCCTTCTCATGCGCGCCGACCGATACGCCGCCGCCCATGTGAACGACAATAAGATTCAGATCGGTATACTTCTTCCCGACCTCCTTGGCATAGCGTCTCGCCATTGCCTTCTGGTTGAGTGCATGGAAGATCGAAACGCGGCTGATCTCCGGAACACCGGAAATTCTTGCAACCGGCTCCATCTCATCCACAACGACGGGATCTACGATGTAAGACGGAACGCCAAGCTCATCGCCGATCTCGCGGGCCAGAATTCCGCCAAGATTCGAAGCATGCTCGCCCTGCGGCGGATTCTTAAGATCTGCAAGAAGCGCATCGTTTACGGCATAGGTGCCGCCCGGAATGGGCTTCAGCAGACCGCCGCGGCCAACGATAACCTGAAAGCTCTTCGGATCAATGTTCTCTTCCTTCAATGCATCGAGAATGATCTGCTTTCTGAAATCCTTCTGGGCAAAAATAGTCGCAAACTGCGCGATCTCCTCTGTCGAATGGCGGAGCGTCTTGTCCAGAATCTGTGTCTCGTCCTCAAAGACACCGATCTTCGTAGAAGTGGAACCGGGATTAATAATCAGACTTCTGATTGCCATAACAGACTCCTTCCTTAGTCAAAGCTCTTCTCAGAAACCTTCTCCGAGGTGATGAGCAACAACGGCTGCAACGGCGATGGAATTCACCTTTGTCTCCTTGGAATCCGAACGGGAGGTCAGGATCGCAGGAGCCTTCGTTCCCATCAGAATGCAGGCATTCTTAAACGGAACGGTATGAACAATCGTCTTGTATACAAGGTTTCCGGCATGAATATCCGGGAACAGAAGAACATCGGCGTCGCCGACAATCTTGCGGTTCTCTGCGCCTGCTTTGTGCTTCGCAGCCTCCGGGTCAATGGCGAGATCCATGGAAAGAGGTCCGTCCACGATGCAGTCCTTGATGCGTCCTTCCTCATTCCACTTGGTGAGCTCGGCCGCCTCAACGGTAACCGGCATCTTGGGATTGACCACCTCAACGGCAGCAAGGGGAGCAACCTTCGGATTGTAAACGCCGCAGGCATTGCAGACCTTGACCACGTAATTGATGATCTGCTCCTTGTCCTCCAGCGTCGGGTAAGGACAGAAGGCAACGTCTGTCAGGAACAGAAGACGCTTAATGCCCTGAATTTCGAAAACACAGACATGGCTGAGCATCTTGCCGGTGCGAAGTCCGACGTCCTTGTTCAGAACGCTTCGAAGGAAGGTCTTGGACTCCAGTGCGCCCTTCATATACATATCCGCTTCCTTGTCATGAACCAGCTTGACAGCGGTCAGTGCTGCCCGATCCACATCCGGCTCATGGATGATGCGGATGCCGTCCTTGTCCAGATCCCAGCCGATCTGTCCGGCAATCTCACGGATCTTCGGCTCATCACCGACCAGAATCGGCTCTGCGATTCCTCTCTTCTTCGCCTCAAAAACAGCTTCCATAACCGGAAGGTCCTGTGCCGCCGCAACCGACAGCTTCTTGGTGGGGATTTCCTTCACCTGTGCCAGGATGTCTTCAAACGATGCGCTCATTAGTATTACCTCCATCCATCTGTGCTTACCATCTATGAAATCCGCGATCGGATCCGTTCAGCATTCCGTAAGCCGTTTCCAGCCCGTTCCCCTGCCCTTTTCCATCCGGGTTTCGTTATAGAAAAAATGTGACAGCGTGCATTCGGGCACAATGATCCCTTATACACACTGTCACGATTTTAACACACTAGGAAGCCTCATTCAATCCGCTTCTCGTAACTGTTCCTGCGGCTTCCGTCACCTTCCGGACTTGTCCGCCAGGGGCTCCCCCTGTCGCATCACCTTCTGGACTTGTCGTAGGTTTCTCCGAGAGCCTTCGGTGCCTGATTGTGCTTCGAAAGGAAAATCAGAAGCAGCAGCGTCACCACATAAGGCAGGATCATCACGAGATCCGAGTACGCACTCGGCATTCCGAGAATCTGAACCATCTGATAGCCAAAGGATCTGGCAAAGCCGAAGATCAGGCACGCCCCAAGAGAGGGCAGCAGATTCCAGTTGCCGAAGATATAGCCAGCAATGGCAAGATATCCGTATCCCATGTAAATATCATTCGAGAACTTCGCCGAAATCGAGTAGGCAAAGCAGATACCTGCAAGTCCGGACAGAGCTCCGCTGACCATCACGGCAATAAACTGAATCTGCGCAATGTTTCCGCCCGCTGCATCCACCGCCGCCGGATTGTCGCCGCACGCGCGAAGCCGGAGGCCGAAGGAGGTCCGGTACAGCACATACCACGCGATGAACGCAATCACAAGAATCAGAAATTCAAACGGATATACATTGGTAAAGAATGCTCCCAGAACCGGGATCTGTGACAGTCCCGGGATCGTAATTCTCTGGGAAACGCCAAGCTCAAACTTATCAGAAGCTGCCCCGAAGACGTTCCGGTTGATGGTCTTTGTCAGGAAGGAGGTCAGTGCCATGGCAAGAATGTTCACCACGACACCGCTGATGACCTGATTGGCCTTGAACTTGATGCAGAGTGCCGCGTGCAGCATGGAATACACGGCACCGCCGATCATTGCAAAGAGCATTGCCATATAATAAGGAACCTGTGACGTTCCTCCCATGCTGCGGATCAGGCAGTAGGCCACGAGAGCTCCCGTGAAGGCACCCATTCCCTGCAGGCCCTCAAGTGCCAGGTTCGTGATGCCGGACCTCTCGGAGTAGATACCGCCGATTGCCATGATAAAAAGCGGAAGGGCGAAGCTCATTCCATTGATGATGATGTTGTTAACCGCCGTCATGCCTGCTCCTCCTTCTTCACATCTTCTGCTTTTCCTGCGCTTTCCGCCGTTTCTTCCTTTGCCGCGTTTCCAGCGTTTCCAGCGTTTTCCACCTTTACTGCAGACTTTTTCCCGCTCTCACGGCGCTCCATTTTCTGCATGAAATATGCATTGCAGGCACTGGCCAGAAGGATCAGACCCGTGATCACATCCGCCATTTCGGACTCAAGACCTGCCTGCGAGCTCATGTAGGTTGAGCCCTTCTCGATGATTTCCACCAGGAAGGCCGCAACAAAAATGCCGGCCGGCTCGGAGCTTCCAAGAAGGCAGACCGCAATCGCATCAAAGCCCGTGCTGATCAGAACCTTCGGCTGAATGGAGGCAAAATATCCCAGATAGTAGGTAACACCTGCGATTCCTGCCAGAGCACCGGAGATCGCCATGGAGGAAATAATCGCACGGCGGACATCAACGCCTGCATATTTTGCTGCCGTCCGGTTGATGCCGGTTGCCTTCAGCTCGAAACCAAAATCCGTGTGATCCATCATAAACTTCACAAGAACCATTACGGCAATTGCAAGAAGGAAGCCGATCGGAAGATCATACTTGAAGCCGCCGATCAGGTGCTGATGAAGCGTCAGTCTCGCGCTCTCATTGATCGGAGTGGACTGCCGGGAAATCGGATCCACGTATCTTGTCTGGATAAAAAAGCTCGTCACATACCGGATGATGTAGTTCAGCATGATGGAGGAAACAACCTCATTGATGTTGAACTTATATTTCAGAAGACCGATCAGTGCGCCGACGAGCATACCGGTTGCCATGCCGACAAGAATGGCGAGAGGCTTTGCCGCAATTCCCGGAAGATTCGAATAGCCAACCGTTACGGTTGCCACAAAGCCTGCTGCCAGCATCTGACCGGAAATTCCGATGTTGAACAGGCCTGTTTTCATGGCAACAGCACATGAGAGAGCTGCAAACAGCATCGGTGTCAGGAAGTCCACATAGCTGGACAGATCCGTCAGCATGCTTTTCCCACCGCCGTACTTGCCCTTCGGAGCCATGCCGCAGCCCTGCAGCAGATTGTAATAGGCTGTCAGCGGATTCTTGCCAAGGATCAGAATGACCACAGCGCCGAATAACAGGCTTCCGATGACAGAGAGAAATGCAACCTTAAGATATCGCTTCTGATTCTCGTTCATTTCTTTACCCCCATCATGTACTCACCCACCTCTGCCGTCGTAAATTCCGATGCAGGAGCGATTTTGTTCAGCTGACCGCCGTAAATGACACCGATGGTATCAGCAAGCTGCATGACTTCATCAAGCTCCAGGGAAACCAGAAGGATTGCCTTTCCCTTCTCTCTTTCCTCCAGAATCTGGCGATGAATCCGATCGATTGCGCCGATATCCAGTCCTCTGGTCGGCTGCACAAAGAGAATCAGCGGAGAATTCTCTTCGATTTCGCGTCCGACGATTGCCTTCTGCTGATTGCCGCCCGACATGGAACGCACGATCGTTTCATTGCCTTCCGCACTGCGGATATCGTACTTGTCGATCAGCTGATCTCCGTATTGCCGGAACTGCTTCCTGCTGAGAACATGTCTGTGCGAAAACGGCTCGCGGTAATAGCGGCGAAGACCAAGGTCTTCATCCAGGCGGAAATCCAGGATCAGACCGACGTTCTGACGATCCTCCGGAATGTAGGAAAACAGCCCCGAACGGGTTCTCTTCCGCACACTCTGATGCGTAATCTCTTCTCCTGCCACCGAGATCGAACCAGAGGACACCGGAAGAAGTCCTGCGATCGCATCCGCAATTTCCGTCTGACCGTTTCCGGAGACACCTGCAATGGCAAAGATCTCTCCTTCATGAATCGAGAAGGATACGTTCTTCACCACATCAAATTTGTCCTCGTTCTGCACGGTGAGATTTTTCACCGACAGGATCTCTTTTCCAAAGCGGGCAGGCGTCTTCTCCAGCTTCAGCTCCACCTCATGTCCGACCATGAGGCTTGCCATCTCACGCGTATCCACATCTGCAACATCACGCACGGTGATGAGCTTTCCGCGGCGCAGAACCGCACAGCGATCCGCCACCTTTTTGATCTCATCCAGCTTGTGTGTAATCAGAATGATGGTTTTCCCGCCGTCCCGAAGATTCTGAATGATTTTCAGCAGGGAATCGATTTCCTGAGGAGTCAGCACTGCAGTCGGCTCGTCAAAAATCAGAATCTCCGCCTGGCGATACAGCATCTTCAGAATCTCCACGCGCTGTCTCGTCGATACATTCAAATCACTGACGACCTTCGTGGGATCCACCTCCAGGCCGTACTGCTTCGACAGCTCGGCAATCTCCCGGTTGGCCTTCTTCATATCCACATAAGGAAACAGGCCGAGTGCCTTCTTCTGCGGCTCCACACCAAGAACAATGTTCTCCGCAATCGTATAATTGCTGACAAGCTTGAAATGCTGATGAACCATACCGATGTTCAGCTCGGATGCATACCTCGGAGAAACAATCTTCTCCTTCTTTCCGCGCACAATAATCTCACCCTCATCCGGCTCGTACATGCCGAACAGAACGCTCATCAGCGTGGATTTTCCCGTACAGTTTTCACCCAGTAGTGCAAAAATCTCTCCTTTTCGGATCTTCAGGGTGACATCATCGTTCGCGACAATGCCGGGAAAGCGTTTGGTGATGTGATTCATCTCAATAATGTAAGGTGACTCCGCCATAGTGCTCTTCTCCTTTTGTTCCATTATGGTTCCCTGTTGTCAGAATATGTGAAACAAAAATATACGTGAAACAAAATATACGTGAAAACAAAATATATGGGAAACAAAATGCAAAAAGATGCAACGGGTCTCTGAAACCCGCTGCACCTGAAACCGCCGACAGGCGTAAACGTCCGGCCGGACATTCTGCCCGGCAGCCGGACCATCCGGAGGCTGCGCCCGCAGTTCGGATGTTACGTCTGGCAGTTCCTTATTTTAGTTCAGTCCTACAAAATCGTCCGGAGTTGTGCCGCCGAAGTTGGAAGCGGGAACAACAGTTCCGTCCTTGATGAGCCCATATGCCTCGTTGATCTTCTCGATGGCTTCATCGGAAAGCTGGCAGTGAGCAGGATCGCTTACAAAACCGGTAGAATCGGTATCTGCACCCAGAAGAGCGTTCTCGCCCTTGAAGGTTCCGTTCTTCACGTTGTTCAGCTGCTTCTCAACGTTCTTGTCCATGATCTTCAGAGCGGAGGTCAGGATGATGTTGGAATCGCCGTTAACGCCGTCATTGTACTGGTCAGTATCGCAGCCGATTACATATACCGGCTTGTCCGCAGTGGATGCTTCCTTAACTGCAGTGAACACACCGTTTCCGGATGCACCTGCTGCAACAAAGATAACATCACAGCCATCGCCGATCAGAGCCTCGCCGACGATCTTTCCGGTTGCTTCATCTGCGAAGGAGCCAACATAGTTGCCGCCTACGTTTGCACCGGTAACATCGGTTCCTGCATATGCAGACTCTTCAACACACTCCGCATTGGTGCCGTAGTTCTTGTTCGCATACTTCACGCCGCACATAAAGCCGTACTGGTAGTTTACGTTGGAAGGATATGCAATTCCGTTGACAACAGCAACCTTGCCGGTCTGTGTTGTCATTGCAGCTGCAATACCTGCAAGGAAGCCGGACTCCTGCTCCTTGAAGGTCATGGAATATACGTTGTCATACTGTGCTTCGTTGCCGTCCGCATCGGTCGGGTTGGTATCTACCAGGACGAAATCAACATCCGGGTTCTCCTCTGCGATCGGTCCGATTCCAGCAAACTGGAAGCCGCAGCATACGATAACATCATAATCTGCAACAATTCCCTCTACGGTCTGGTAGCAGGCAGTGGTATCACCGGTCTCTTCCTTGATCGGGGTTACCTTGCTGTCCGGGTTCTCAGCGATAAATGCCTGAATTCCCTCATAGTTGTTCTGGTTGAAGGAACCATCATCTACGCCGGAAGGAGAAGAAACGATTGCGATGTTCAGAGCTGCGCTCTCGTCTCCTGCCTCTGCAGCCTCGGTAGCTGCCTCTGTGGAAGCCTCTTCGGAAGCTTCTGTCTCTGCTGCAGCCTCCGTGGAAGCAGCGGTGCTGGTCGCATCCTCTGTTACCGGAGTTCCGGAACAGCCAGCCAGAAGTGCTGCTGCCATTGCCATAGAGCAAACCATGCTAATGACTTTTTTCTTCATATTGATCCTCCTCTGAATGGAATCGGCCATCCCGGTGAACGTCTGTCTTCAATGTACAGTCTGTTCCAGGTGAACAACCTGTCTCTGACGAACATCTGTCCTCTGCGATGGCAGAACTATGTTATCCTCCGACATTCTGTAATCACAAAAATGTCAGCTGACGTAGGCATTATGACACAATTTCTCATCTCTGAACAGAGCAGTTTCAACCGATTATTATACCGAAGCGAAACATACTTTTTACACTCCTGCACAAACATACACATTTTAAAAGCAGCTGCTCTCGGGCGGTGACTGCTCTCAGGCAGTGACTGCTCTCAGGCAGTGGCTCTTGGACTTCTGTTGCTTTTGGGAGGTGGCTGTAGTCTGTCCCTGAATCCGGCAGCCGTCGCTTCCGGATTATTTACAGATATTTCTCCGCCAGACTTTCCAGTATTTTCTGGTTCAGCATACTTTGTTCCGTCTCAAAGGTCAGAATCAGGCGCTCCCCCGGATAAATACCATTTTTCATGTACAGCTCTATTTTCCGCACGGCACTTCTTGCATATTCCTGCTTATCCATCATCCCTTCGTGTTCCCAGTAAATCTCCTGACCGGTCCTTGGTGACAGGAATGTGAAATCCGGATACACTATGCCAAATTCCTTCAAATGCAATGGTTTTTCGTATTTGTACAGAATGTTCTTCCTGTAGAAGTAATCCGCAAGTATTTTTTCTGATTTCGACCTCACCCGTTCTCCCCTCTCCGTCAGAATCAGCGCTGTTCCTTCCTGAAATTCTTTTCCCTGATAGGGTATTTCATACCACTTCTGAAGCTTGTATTCCCAGGAATCCTCGACCGGATGAATCAGCTTCTGTCTGTCCGGATGCAGGGAATCATACAGTTGATTTATATCTTCATCCACATCCGTTTTCAGCGTTCTTCTTATTTGAGCAAGCCGCTTCTCTGCTTTTCTGATAACAGCTTTGTTGTAGTCCTTCTGGGCCAATTGCCTGCACAAGGTTATATTCTTCTTCGATATATAAGTGTCGTTTCTGTCCTCAAAGCACTGATAATAACGGCATCCACTCCGGCACTTTGATATTCGGAGATAGCCTTCCGGCATATCGACATTCTCATTTCGAGCCTCATCCACGATCCTTTCCAACCGCTTCTGCTCCTCAAGCAGTGCATTCTTCAGTTTCTGCATCAAATACTCCTTTCTTGGTTTCCTTGCTGATTTTCTTGTTTGCCTTTCTTGTTTACCTTTCTTGCTGACCTTCCCTTCCGGTCTTCCTTTGGGTTGCTTTCTTGTTGACCTACCTGCCGGTCTTCCTTTAAGTTGCTTCCTTGTTGACCTACCTGCCGGTCTTCCTTTGAGTTGCTTCCCCATTCACAGCCGAGTGAATGCATCTTAATCTTGCATTTCTGAGATTGTGGGATTATTTTTCCACCGGTTGTATCTCTATCGGCTGAAAATATCCTTTTGGGATTCATCGCCTCCTTTTAATTTCATCCCTGCCGATGAAATTTCTCTCTCAGGGATGATTCTCTCCTGCTAATTTCATCCCTCCCGATGAAATTTCTCTCTCAGGGATGATTCTGATAAAGCGAGCTTCCACCCAAACCCCAAA
>ERZ1032009.220-NODE-220-length-12979-cov-19.554627_pt1 | contig 12979 bp, 8 predicted proteins | sample MGYA00516700_ERZ1032009 | MGnify/ENA primary metagenome ERZ1032009 (study PRJEB33719, sample SAMN04261292) | wastewater metagenome | biome: rural village; feature: human; material: feces | host: Homo sapiens | place: El Salvador | collected 2013-01-14 ...
CCATCTGAACCATCTGAACCATCTGAACCATCTGAACCATCTGAACCATCTGAACCATCTGAACAGCGTATGATGACTTTCGATGCAGCAGATGCCACAGCAGGTGAAGTAATTAAAGTGAAAAGTGCTGCAATTGGCGAAATTCGTGCGGAATTTACCAATGTCGGCTTACTCACTGTTGCGAAAGGTTATGGTATTCAATTGCAAAAGTGGAGTGAAGCGTCTCAGAAATGGGAAGCGGTTATGTCTGCTCCATTGAGTGGTAATGGGGTTGTTGCTTCATTAGGTACGCAATATGCATTAGGTGCAGTGAAGAATGATAACTATGAGGTTACTTTCAGTGGATTAACTGAAGGCGATTATCGCGTTGTTCCTTATAAGTCTGATAGTGCATTAACTGAAGCAATTGAAGATCTTCGTTTAGGTGCACTGGGTGATGGTGGTCTACTTGGCAAGGATAATCAGCAAGTCGTATTGAAGTTAGTGTCTGATGCTTTGGGTGCAAATAGCCCATCAACTGAAGGCTTGATCGAAATTCTGCAAGGTGTGCTCAATGGTGTTGATGTACTGACTTTACCAGTTTCACGTTTGTTAAATGAGCTTCTTAATCTACCGTTAATTAAAGATGTGGTTGGATTGGTTGACTCAATTGTTGATAAGGTTGTTGCCCAGCTTGTCAGCAACACGTTAACCTTGTTGAATGAATCTAAGCTAAGTGTCGAGTTTAATTCGTATTTTTACGAAGATTCTGAGCGTACAGGTAACGTTTTAGAGAATGACTTTAATAAAGTTCTCGATGAGCTTTCAATTGTGGATGTCTCTAATCAACTTGGTCAAGTCTATCAATTTATCTCTGAAGATAAGGCTGAATCCGTTCAGTTAGTGGGTCAACATGGTATTTTGACGATTGCACAAGATGGTTCGTATACGTACAAATTAAATCCATCAGCTCATGCGAAAGATGCTCAAGGCAACTTAATTGGTAAAACTGATGTATTTACCTATACTGCGACGAATGGAAAATTAACTCATCAAAATACATTGACGATTGACATTAATGGCGGTGCTGATACAGAGATTAGAGCTTATGATGATGTGAATCATTTAACACTTGCAGTTGATCCAAGTGTAGAAAGTCAATCTCTAGTTTCTAAATCAACATTCAATGTAGCTTATGTTGGTTTAGGAAGTGTGCTTGACTTAGGCGCAATCAATCCTGCAAACCGTTTTGAGATTAATGTTGCAGAAAATACAGAGCGGTTAATCACATTTAAAGCTGAAACAGGTGGTGTACAAGTACTCGCTGATTTTGATCTATTTATTTATAAATACGATGAAATTACCAAGCAATACAAACTCGATGATCAGGTTGAAGGCTGGTTTGGTGCAGCACTGTTAGGTGGTGTATCTGAAGAACTCACCAAGAAATTGGATGCAGGGCAATATATAGTATTGTTAGAGCCATCGCGTGGTATCAATGCATTGTTTGGTTATACTTTAGAAACCACACGAGATTTGTTACTGGATTACGTGAAACCAATTTCAGTGGCTGGTCAAGCAACAGGTAATGTGATCAGTGATGTGAACAAAGACAACAAAGTGGATTTACTCCTCAATCCAGACGTGACCTATGTGATTTCTGCGAAAAGTGTGACACTTGAAAATTCCCAGACAGTCATGATTCAGGATGATCAAAACTTTGTGGGAACTAAAATTGATGGTAAATATGGTGCATTAACTTTATTTACCAATGGTGAATACACCTATACAGCATTTGAAACGAAAAACTTCAACTATGGTGACGTCGATCGTTTCGAATATACCATCTATGACCCAATTTCAGGTCAAATGAGTCAGGCAAATCTTGATATTACGTTGAATCTACATGACGTTGAATTAGACGTAGATACTGTGATTGCACACATGAACGTTGAGGCTTCTGAATTAGCAATTAACTTCTCAAAAGATTACAAAGAAACAGATCTTGAGTATATTGCGAAGCAAGAATTATTAGGCAATGCCAAGCCATCAGCAACATCATTTGGCGTTGCAGGTGTTGGATTAGGCAATGTATTGGATGCAAACGTCATTGGTTCAAGCAACGCACTTAACTTAAATGTTGGTGCAGGTAAAGTGATTGAAACTGTATTCTCTGCTACAGGTACTTCTGCAGTTGGGGTGGCAGCAATCTCAGACTTTGCGATCTATAAGTTAAATGAGAAGACGAATCAGTGGGAGCTATATCATTTCCAAGATCAATTCTTGACTGTACCACTATCGGTACTCGGTCTTCCTTTAGGTGGAATTCATAATGATCCGCTCACACTGACTTTAACAGAAGGACAATATAAAGCATTCCTCACAGATCGTGGTATCAAGGTTTTAGGTGGCTCAACATTAAAATTAGATAGCGCAGTTGTAATTGATTATTACAAGCCTAAGGCAACTGCGGATGGATATGAATATGAAGCAATAGCAGAAGGTCATTTGGTTGAGTCGGAAGCGGATCAGATAGAAATAATTCAGGTTGATGGTCAAAAGTTCACTGGTGAAAGTTTAAATATCAAAGGTGAGTTTGGTACATTGACTGTGGCAAAAGATGGTTCATATACATACACTGCTTATACAACTTCGCAGAAGCCAAACTATGGTGCTATCGATACCTTTACATATGTTTATAAAGACTTAACAGGTGAGACAGCTGTTTCTGCAATCAATGTGAAAATTGGTAGTGTAGATGCTCAACGTGATGTTTTAGACATCAATGGTCAACTTTCATCGACACAAGCAGGTATGGTTCTTCGTCATGATGATTTTGTAGATCAAAAAGTTGTGTATAAAGATGATTTATACGCACCTGCTAAGAATGAAGTAAAAGAAACAGCGATTGAGTTTACGATTGCACCGCATTCGCAATATTCAACGAATAGCCTCTATTTTAAATTTGATGCGAAAGCACAAGTTTCATGGCCATCTTATGATGTAAAAATTTCTTATGACTTGATCCGTCTTACTACTGATGAACAAGGTAATCAAGTCAGAGAAGTTGTACGTACAGATGTATCAACTAAAAAAGGTGGTACTTCTTTAGAGTTTATGGCAGAAGATCTTAAAGCGGGTTATTACATCTTAGAAATGAAAGTGCACGGTGTGCTCGGTTCTCGTATTGATTATCAATATGAAATCAAAGGAACTCAAGATTATCAAGATCGTTGGATGGCAGATCCTGATTACAACTATGCTGATGAAGCAAATGTTATCAAAGGTAATTTACTTGAAAATGATATCTTTAGTGAAGGTTTAAAAGACCAGACGATTCTGAAAGTCGGTAATAAAGTACTTTCTTTAGATCCAATCGTGGGTGCTAAAACGATTACGGTTGAAGGTCTATACGGTACATTCGTTATTGATAAATCAGGTGCTTATACCTATACACCAAATGGTCAAGGTGGTGGTCGTGAGATTATGACTTATGAGCTGATATCTCCAACTGGTGAAACTGATAAATCTACCATTGAAATTGATGTCGCTAAGATCGTCAAAGGTTCAAATATCATTGAATATGTCTATAGCGATTCAGCGAATGATGTTTATACGATGGGAGGCGGTAGTGATACTGTGATCTTTGACTTGCTGAACCAACACGACAAGTTGGGTGGTAATGGTCATGATGTTTGGACTGACTTTACGGTAGGCGATATACGTCAGAAGGTAAATGAGCTAGATAACTCAGCTTATAATGTAAATGCTGACAAGATTGATATTTCTGCACTGTTAGCAGATCAAAAATCTGAAGGCGGTAGTATTGACCTAGCGAAATTTGTATCTGTTGAAGTCAAAGATGGTCATACGATTATTAGTATTGACCGAGATGGCGAGACAGTTGTTGATGACAGCGGAAAAGCGATCTCAGGTAATCAATATGCAATGACAGAATTGCTGACATTGAATAATGTTGAGACGACACTTGCTGATTTGTTGAAAAACAATCAAATCATCTATTAATTCGCCAATAGGGTGGGAGCATTTGCTTTCACCCTATGCTTCGCCATTTTTAAATATTGAGCAAACTATGAAAAAATTATTCGTGAGCATTGCACTCCTGACTTCAATCAGTGCATTTACGCATGCCAATACGGCTGTAGGGAATTCGGTAAAACTAGGTGAGCTTCAAGGCCGATATGCTTTAGATTGTTCAAAGCAAAAAGCTCATAGCTTATCTTATGTGATTGGTGAAAAAAGCATTTTGCGCTTAATTTCTGCTAAGCAAAAGCGTGCTTTATTAAAGTCAATTGAGCCTAAGTCTGAAAAATCTTTTGAAGATTATCAATATCTAACTACCGCCGAGTACCAAGGGACTACGGTAGATTTCTACCAGAAAGATCATCAAAACTATGCGCGTGTTTTAAATACCAGCCTGAGTAATTCATTAGGTCCAAAAACCAAACAGATGTTAATACAGTGCAAAACAGAAGCTAAATCCTGATATTTGAAAAGACCAGCAATAGCTGGTCTTTTTATACAATATAGAAATAACCGCAGAAAAAGCCCTGAAAACTTTTCTTAAAACTTTATGAAAAATAATGCTTAGGTTAAGATGAGCCATCATTTGTAAAAGCATTCTAGAAGACCTATGCAACCATTTGTTCTATATAACTCAGAGCAACGTAAAAAAGTAGAATTTGTGCCTCGTAAAGAAGGTCAGATTGATCTGTATGTCTGTGGGATGACGGTCTATGACTACTGTCATATCGGACATGCACGCACAGTGGTTGCATTTGACTATATTATCCGTTTCCTGCGCAGTCAGGGCTGGAAAGTAAAATACGTACGCAATATCACTGACATTGACGACAAGATTATTAAACGTGCCAATGAAAATGGGGAAAGCATTTCATCACTGACCAGCCGTTTTATTGATGCCATGAATGAAGACTTTGCCAAATTAGGCTGTCTTGCACCGGATGAAGCACCAAAAGCCACTGATTACATCAATCAGATGCAAAACATGATTGGTACGCTGGTGGAAAAAGGGACTGCATATCCGGCAAATAATGGCGATGTTTACTTCGAGGTTGAAAAATTCGCCAAATACGGGCGTCTCTCAGGCCGTAAACTGGAAGATATGCAGGCAGGCGCTTCTGAACGTGTAGACGTCGAAGTTGAGAAAAAACACCCGTTTGACTTTGTACTTTGGAAACATGCCAAAGAAAATGAACCTTCTTGGGCTTCACCATGGGGCAATGGTCGTCCAGGCTGGCATATTGAATGTTCAGCCATGTCTACCTGCTGCCTCGGCAATCATTTTGATATTCATGGCGGTGGTGCTGACTTAAGCTTCCCGCATCATGAAAACGAGATTGCACAATCTGAAGCAGCAACAGGTGAACAATATGTAAATTACTGGATGCATGCCGGCTTCATCAATGTCGATGGTGAAAAGATGTCGAAGTCTTTGGGCAACTTCTTCACCATCCGTGATGTGATTGAAAAATTCCATCCAGAAGTGGTGCGTTACTTTATCGTATCCTCACACTACCGCAGCCCGGTGAACTATTCTGATGTAGCCTTAAAAGAAGCGAAAAATACGCTGATGCGTTTCTATCATTCTTTTAAAGCTTATCAGGCAGTATATGGCGAACAGCTGGTTGATACGTTAGATCAAGGCTTTGTTGAGCGTTTCAATACAGCCATGTGTGATGACTTTAATACACCAGAAGCCATTGCTGTATTGTTTGAACTGAATAAAGAGCTGAACCGTGCAGTAAAAGATCAGAATCAGGAACAGGCTGCTGTTTATTATTCTACTCTGCGCCATCTCACCAATATTCTGGGTCTGGTACAGCACAATGTCGACGAATTCTTAAAGTCTGATATTGGTCAGGAAGCTTTAGGCTTGTCTGAAGAGCAGATTGAAGATCTGATCCAGCAACGTAAAGATGCCAAAAAAGAGAAAAACTTTGCTCGTGCCGATGAAATCCGCCAGTCTTTATTAGACCAAGGAGTGGTGCTGGAAGATACCCGTCAAGGAACTGTATGGCGTCGTGCTGATTAATTCGGCAGTTGAATCAATAGAGAGTTGACAGTTAGCAGAAACTCTCTATAATTCACTCCCATATTGCGGGAATAGCTCAGTTGGTAGAGCACAACCTTGCCAAGGTTGGGGTCGCGAGTTCGAGTCTCGTTTCCCGCTCCAAAATTCAAAAAACCCTGATCGAAAGATTGGGGTTTTTTATTGCCTACGCAAAATAAAAAGGAAAATCAGAACTGATTTACCTAATGAAATTCTAAATAATGAAGAGCTTTCGGTCAGGGAAATTTCTAAACATTCTGTTTAAGTTTTATGAAAAGCTCTACATTTTGAAACCTGACATTTGCATAGATATGATAAAATTGCGAAAATTATTTTTTGCTAGACTGAGTCAACTCTGTATAGAGTTAAGGTAAACCTACTTTGAACCCACCAAATATGCCAAATCAAATAGACTTCCAGAAAGTTGCACTTGAAACCTTGCGTATCGAAGAACAAGCATTACAGATTTTAGCCACGCAGATCGATGAGCGTTTTAGTCAGGCATGTGAAATTATCCTGCAGTGCAAAGGTCGTCTGGTGATTACCGGGATGGGGAAATCCGGGCATATTGGCCGTAAGATGGCGGCAACTTTTGCGTCTACGGGTACGCCTTCATTCTTCATGCACCCGGGCGAGGCAGGGCATGGTGATCTTGGGATGCTGGTACCGGGTGATGTACTGATTGCCATTTCAAACTCAGGCAAAAGCGATGAAATCATGATGCTGATGCCTTTGATCAAGCGTCTGGAAATTCCCTTAATTACCATTAGTGGTGATGCCAAAGGCCCAATGCCACAAAATGCTGATGTGGCTTTAACTCTGGGTCATCTTCAGGAAGCCTGTCCACTTGGCCTGGCACCGACTTCGAGTACAACAGCAACTTTAGCGCTGGGTGATGCACTGGCTGTCGCTCTTCTGGATGCACGTGGTTTTACTGCTGACGATTTTGCATTGTCACATCCAGCGGGTGCCTTGGGTAAACGCTTATTGCTGCATGTAAAACACCTCATGCATACAGGTTCGGAATTGCCAAAAGTGTCACCAGATACACCGATGAATCAAGTTTTATACGAGATTTCAAATAAACGCCTAGGTTTAACCACAATTGTGGATCAAAATGACCTTCTGCTAGGTATTTTCACTGATGGTGACTTGCGCCGCCTGATTGACAAACAGCAAGGTTTTGATGTCAATTTACCGATTCAGGAAGTAATGACCAAAAATCCGCTGACGATTTCTCAGGAAGCGCGTGCTGTCGTTGCACTGGAAAAAATGAACGAACGTAAAATTAATCAATTTGTAGTGGTTGATGATGCCAATAAAGTCATTGGTGTAATTAGTATGCATGACCTGATTCAGGCTGGGGTAAATTAATAAATGGCATCTTATGTATTATTAGAGCAGGCACGTCATATTGAGGCACTGGTACTTGATGTAGATGGTATTTTAAGTGACGGTTTTGTCACCTTGACCAATACAGGTGATGAAATTAAATCTTTTGATATCCGTGATGGTCTAGGGATGAAGCTGGTACAGCAAGCCGGAATCAAAGTGATCATTATCACTGGACGTCAAAGCAATATCGTACAGAAACGTATGTCGGATTTGGGTGTAGATCTGGTTTATCAGGGCCGCGAAGATAAAGGAACTGCTTTATGTGAAGCTTGTACTCAGCTCAATATCGACCCTGAAGACTGTTTATACATGGGTGATGATTGGCCTGATCTGTCTGCCTTCGCGATTGCAGGCATGAAAGTGACTGTTCCAAACGGGCATGTTGAAGTGCGTCGTCGTGCTGATCTGGTAACGCAAGCCTATGGTGGTCGTGGTGCGGTACGCGAGATTTGTGACATGTTACTGATGTCCAAAGGTAAGTACCAAGAGTTACTTGAAAAATATACTCGTGCGCCTTATTAATAAGTCATACATCCTGGATTAAGTACACCGCTTATGGACACTAGAGTTTTATATCTTACGGCTATTATCATTGCCGCAATAAGTGGTGGTTATTACTATTACAGCGGTAAAGGCAACAAGTTGCAGACTGATTCTGCACGTAGCATGACCTATTCTGCGAATAATATTAACTTAACCCAAACTGATGAAAAGGGCATGTTGTCTGTTCGTGCCCAGGTCGACCAGCTTGAACAAAACCTGCAGCTAGAGACTTCAAGTCTCAAAAATCTGCAGGCAACGACCTATAAAGACGGTCAGATTGATGCGACATTCTTTGCCAAACAGGGCAACGGTTATGATGACAATACAAAAGTTGTACTTTCTCAAGAAGTGCTGGCGACCAAGATCATGCAAAATGGAAAAATGCAGTTCCGCACCGAGGAGCTGACGGCTTTTCCGAAAACACGTGCAATTGAAACCGATAAAACCGTCATTGTTGAATCTCCACAGGCTGAATTTATCAGTCAGGGCCTAAAAGCCAATCTTAATGATGGTCAATACGAATTCTTTAATATTCGAGGAAAGTATGAACCAAATTCCTAGAGCTAAAATGATGAACACTTTCCTTAAGCGCGCTGCGTTGTTAAGTCTGGTTGCATTGGGTTCAGCCACTGCGTTTGCATTGCCATCTGACCGTAACCAGCCAATTACCCTATTAGCTGACCGTGCGACTTTTAATGAACGTACCGGAGTCACGACTTATTCGGGTAATGTCATCATTGAACAGGGCACCATGAAATTGCAGGCCAATTCGATTGTGGCGAATCTGAATAATAAAAAACAGATCAGCCTGATTACGGCAACAGGTAGCCCGGCTCAATTTCAGCAGAAAGTTGATCCTGCCAAAGGTTTGGCCAAAGGTCAGGCACAGAAAATTGTCTATAATGCGGAAACCGGGATTATTACATTGTCTGGAAATGCCTACTTGCAGCAAGATGGCGCTAGTATCCGTGGTAATACACTGAAATACAGCATGAATAAAGGCGATATTGAAGCAACAGGTACACCAAATAAAACCGGTTCAGCAGCAGGTCGTGTACAAATCGTGATTCCGCCTTCATCTTCGAAATCCTTCCCGGGAGCACGTGATTAATGGCACAGACGCATCAGGTTCAAACTTTAACCATTAAGCATCTGGCGAAAAATTATAGTAAACGCTGGGTAGTCAAGGACGTTTCCTTCAGTATGGAAAGTGGGCAGATTGTTGGGCTTTTAGGGCCTAATGGTGCAGGTAAAACCACAAGCTTCTATATGGTAGTGGGTCTGGTGCGTATGGACAAAGGTGAAATCCATCTGGATGATCTCGATTTGTCTGACTTGGCAATGCATGAACGTGCACGTAAAGGTATTGGCTATTTACCGCAGGAAGCTTCTATTTTTAGAAAACTAACCATTTCTGAAAATATTATGGCGATTCTGGAAACCCGTAAGGATTTAAGCAAAGCTCAGCGTCAACAACGTTTAGCCGAATTACTAGCAGACTTTAAAATTACCCATATTAAAGATTCATTGGGTATGAGCGTGTCGGGTGGTGAACGTCGTCGTGCTGAAATTGCCCGTGCTTTGGCTGCTGATCCGAAATTTATGTTACTGGATGAACCTTTTGCCGGGGTTGACCCGATTTCCGTGGGTGATATTAAAGATATTATTACGACGCTGAAAGATCGTGGAATTGGTGTATTGATTACCGATCACAACGTTCGTGAAACTTTGGCTATCTGCGAACATGCCTATATTGTCAGCGAAGGTTCAGTCATTGCTGAAGGCACGGCACAAGAAATTCTGGCCAATGAAACGGTACGTAAAGTTTATCTAGGTGATGACTTTACTGTATAGAAAATTTTCATTATCAGAAAAACCCGCATTAAGACTTTAGTCGTCAAATGCGGGTTTTTTTTACTTAAATTAAGACGAAAAAGCTATCTTTTTGTATGATTTGATATATTGTTAGGCTAAAACACGAAACATTCATTATTATGCAATTTAGGGTGCAGCACTTAAAAAATGTTCAGGGGATAATAGATAAAAATAAGGGAATATGGGTCATTCTTCTTTTACCTTTATCTGTGCCATTCGTACATGCAGAAAATTCACAGAATTATTTTAATAATATTAAAAGTGGATTAGGAAAACTGATTGCACCAGAGCCAACGCGATCAGCGCAGACGATTGATATTAGCTCACTTAGTCAGTACTCACTGGATACCTCAAAGGTGGCTGAACTGCCGCAGATTAGTCGGCCGCAGCAGGCACAATCTTCAATTCGACCTATAAATGCTGGTATTCCTGCAAAAATGAGTCTGATTGAGGCGGTTCATACTGCAGTTCAGCGTCGTCCGGAAATTGCCCAGAGTATTTCGTCTTTATCTGCACAGGCCGCCAATATTGATGTGGCCAAAGCTGCGTATTATCCGCAGTTATCTGGCGGTGTAGGTACCGGAGATTTGACCTCAGGTGAACGTGGACGTCAGGTGGTTTCTCTGAATGCAACCCAGATGCTATATGACTTTGGCAAGATTAAAACCAATGTCAGTGTTGAAGAGGCGAGACTGGCAGAAGATCAGGCAAGAGTATTGGTGAGTCTGGATCAGGTGGCACTGGAAGTAGCGGATGCCATCGTCAATATTAAACGCTATCAGGAAATTACCAAGATTGCCGAACAGCAGATTCAGGGCATTGCACGGATTGCAGAAATTGCCAATTTACGTGCCCGCGCCGGGATTAGCACACAGGCTGATCCGGTTCAGGCGCAGTCCAATCTGGAAGCTGCGCAATCTAACCTGATCGTGCAACAGACTCAGTTGAGACAATATCAGCAACGTTTGCGAACTTTATTGGGATTTGATGTCTCTGCAATTCAATGGGAAATTCCAGATCGTATCGTGACTCAAGCTGATCTTTATCAGGATCCCGAATTTACCCAGATTCCAAGCATGATCTTGGCACATTCAGGAGTAGATGTAGCCCGATTGCAAAAAGATCAGGCACGTTTAAGCCGTTATCCGACCATTAATCTGAAAGGTAGCTTAAGTCAGGCGGTCAATGGTCGAAATCCGAATAATAATGAAGATGATGGCTTTTATAATTCAATTATGATTGAAGCCAGTAGTAATTTTTATCAGGGGGGCGCTGTTCGGTCTCAGGCACGTGCTGCCAGTTATGCCGAAGAAGCGGCACGCGCACAGGTCAATACTGTCTATCTGGATGTGCTGGATCAGGTTCGCTTAATCCGGGAACAGATTGAAAATAAACAAAGACAAATGGATGTCCTGGCTCAGCGCCGTGAAACCACGGTACGAACCAAAGAGCTATATCAAGAACAATATAAATTGGGCACGCGGACAGTAGTGGATTTATTGAATGCAGAACAGGCGATTCACAGTGCAGCACAGGAAATTGAATCAGCGCGCTATGACATCTATTCGGCGATTGTGCAATACATTCAGGTGACAGGTCGTACACGGGATATTTACGCGCTTAACCGTATTTCTATTCAGGGGTTTGAAGTTCAGCCATGAGTACTACAATAAATTATCAGCCGTGGCTTCAGGCAGTTTTAAATATTGCCAAGCATTATCGGATCGAACCATCTGAGGAACGGATTCGTCTGCAACTGGACTGGAACCAGCATCATGACATTGATGAAATGCTCAAGATTGTTAGCCGTCAGATGGGATTAAATGTCCGCAAAAATAAATTCGATAGCAGTCTGCTGAATCCTTGGCGTTTGCCCTTACTGGTTGAATTTGATAGCGGAGATGTCGGTGTTATTGAACGTATCGACACACAAGGCAATGTTAGCGTACAACTGAGTGGAGATGCCGGTTTATCGCAAAGTTTTACCATCGAGCAGTTAGAAACAGGTGCGAAGCATATTTACATCCTGCGACCAGAGTCTTCTGTACCGGATGCGCGTGTCGATGAATATATCAAGCCCTTTGAGAAAAACTGGTTCTGGTCAATTGTTTTAAAAGACTGGAAACGCTATATCGATGTAATGTTTGCCTCTTTAATCGCCAATATTTTGGCTTTAGCGACGATTGTATTCTCGATGAACGTTTATGACCGTGTCATTCCTTCACAATCGATTCCTACTTTATGGGTGTTGGCCGGCGGTGTACTGATTGCGGCGATTTTCGAGTTTGTATTGCGGGTATCCCGTATTTATCTTTCAGACATTATTGGTAAACGGGCTGACCTGAAAATATCTGACCGGGTATTTGGGCATTCCTTAAGAATTAAAAACAGTGAGCGTTCCAAATCGACCGGAACGTTTATTTCGCAGATTCGTGAACTCGAAGGTGTGCGTGAACTGGTCACTTCAACTACCGTGACGGCTATTGCAGATCTGCCATTCTTTTTCCTGTTCCTGGGGATCTTCTGGATTATTGGCGGCAACCTGTTCTGGGTCATGCTACTGGTAGTACCACTCATGATTCTTCCGGGAATTCTGGCGCAGAAAAAACTGGCCAAGTTGGCACAGTTAGGAATGCGTGAATCTGCGATCCGTAATGCTTTATTAGTAGAAGCCGTACAAGGGATTGAAGATATCAAGCTGTTAAGAGCTGAAACCCGTTTCCAGAACCAATGGAATCATATGAATGAGGTCTCTGCTGATGTCAGCATGCAACAACGTAAAATTGTTGGCTTAATGACAGCATGGACTCAAAAAATTCAGGGACTCACCTTTGCTATTGTGGTCTTGGTCGGTGCATTTGCGGTGATGGATGGTGAGATGACGACAGGTGCTTTAGTTGCCTGTTCGATTTTATCATCACGGATGCTGGCACCTATTTCACAAATTACTGGTGTCTTGGGCCGTTTACAACAAGCCAAAGTTGCTAAAGGCGGTCTGGATGAATTGATGAAAAAACCGGTGGATCAGCCGGACTATTCACATCTGATTCACCGTCCTGTATTGGATGGTCATTATGACCTGAGTGGCGTGGT
>ERZ1032009.223-NODE-223-length-12905-cov-6.472140_pt1 | contig 12905 bp, 13 predicted proteins | sample MGYA00516700_ERZ1032009 | MGnify/ENA primary metagenome ERZ1032009 (study PRJEB33719, sample SAMN04261292) | wastewater metagenome | biome: rural village; feature: human; material: feces | host: Homo sapiens | place: El Salvador | collected 2013-01-14 ...
CAGCATGAGCACTGGGTACCCGGCGACGACTACACCAACGACCCGCCACAGGAGCAGCAGGGCCTGAACAGCGTCTTCATCGGCGACGAGAGCACGATGAAGGTCGTCAAGAAGGCGGTGGAGAAGATGAGAAAGTAAAAAGCCTCTCCTCCCAGCGCGAAGCGGTGATGGCTAGTGCGGTTCAGGTGCGCGGCGTGAGGAACATGCTGCGAAGGAGGGCGCGGCCTGTGGCTGTGCGGAAGATCTTGTCGTAGACATGCTGTGCGGCTTCGGCGGCTTTCGGGTCAACGGTGCCTGCAGAGGCGGGGGAGGAATGGTCCTCGTAGAGGTTGACGAGGAAGTCCGCCTCGACGAGGATCTGGTAGTCCGGTGCGTCGATGGCGTTGTAGGTGTGGTGATGGGCGATGAGGAAGCAGATGCGGTCCACCTCCGCCGGGGTGTAGAGAGGGGCCGGCGTGGAAAGCCGGCCAGCGTTGGCTGCAGGAGCGGGCGCTTCCTCGGTGAGGGAGGCTGCAGGAGCGGCTGCTTCGGTGAGGGAGGCGAGGAGACGGCGCGCTTCGGCGGGGCCTTCCTGTTCCTGGTACTTCCCGTTGGAAGAACCATATTTCTGTTCACTGATGTGGATGCCGATGTCGTGAAGGACGGCAGCGGATTCCAAGATGTCCTGGGTCTCGGGGTCGAGACCCTCGAGACGTCCGATGGTGGATGCGTAGCCCAGCACCTTCATGAAGTGCTGGATGCGCATGGGGTCGCCGTGGTCGTAGGCGGTCATGGCGAGGATGAGGCGGTGGAGACGGAGGGAGTTGTTCATGGGGAGCTTTTTTTTATGGCGGCCGGGCTTGGTAAGCCCGGTTTGTCTGACAGCGAACTTCATGACGAGCATACCGGAGCATGACGGGGGAAGAAGCATACCTTCCCTGCCCGCGAAGCAGGGGAGGGTGCCTCGCCCTTCAGGCGCGGCGGGAGCGGCCTCTACTTCAGCTGATGGTACCACTGTCGGAGGGCGGCGCGGGGCGTGCCGAGGCGGACGAGGGTGTCGAGGTCCTCACGGGCCTCGCGGTAGCGGCGGAGACGGATGCGTACGTCGGCACGAGCAAGGAGATAGTCCTTGAACTGAGGGGCAAGGGCATCCTTGGCATGGGGCGTGAGGGAGAGCGCCGTGCCATAGTCGTATTCGGCGAGCTCGTACATCCCACGCTCCACCTCCATGCCTGCACGGATGGCCCAGACGATGGCGGAGTCCGGATGGTCCGCTACGAGACGGTTCATGCCGTCGAGTGCCTCGGTGAAGTGTCGGTCCTTCTGGTTGACGAGCGCCAGGCCTATCTGTGCCTCGAAATGGTTCGGAATCTGTTCGAGGAGCGACTCGTAGTCCGCACGGGCGTAGTTGTAGCGGTGGAGCTTGTCGTTGACGAAGGCGCGGTAGTAGAGCCCCGCGATGTTCTTCGGCTGGATGCGCAGCACGTTGTCGTAGGTGTTCAGGGCATACTGCCACTGCTCCATCTGGATGTTCCACCCCGCCTTGCGGAGAAGCAGCCCGACGGAGTCCGGGTGATACTGCAGCTGATCGTTGATGTCCTCGAGCGAGTCGCGCATCTCCTGCCGTGTCTGCGCGGTGGCCTGCGCGGGCAGGAGGAGCGCCACGGCGAGCAAGCGGGTACGAAAAAGTATCTTCTTCATGTCGACAAAATTACGACTATTTCCTTAGATGTTGTTCATTCCTTAGCATTTTTTATTATCTTTGCAAGCATAAACAACAGATCAATGAAAGAGAATATCAAGATTGCCGTGGCGGGCACGGGCTATGTGGGCCTGAGCATTGCCACGCTGCTCTCCCAGCACCATCAGGTCACCGCCGTGGACGTCATCCCGGAGAAGGTCGACCTCATCAATAACCGTCGTTCGCCCATCCAGGACGAGTACATCGAGAAGTACCTCTCCGACCCGACGAAGGTGCCGCGTGTGGGCCATGCGCCACAGGGCTCCGACGATGTTGCCGGCCTGCTCGCCACCACCGACGGTGCTGCGGCGTATCGGGATGCCGACTTTGTCGTCGTCGCTACGCCGACGAACTACGATGCGCAGAAGAACTTCTTTGACACCACGCATGTCGAGGAGGTCATCGAACTCGTCATGCAGGTGGCCCCCCAGGCGATCATCGTCATCAAGTCGACCATCCCCGTGGGCTATACCGCCGGCGTGCGCGAGCGCTACCAGAACGAGAACATCATCTTCGCGCCGGAGTTCCTCCGCGAGAGCAAGGCGCTCTACGACAACCTCTACCCGTCGCGCATCATCGTTGGTCGTCCCGACGGTGATGCCCGTCTCGATGAGGCTGCCCACACCTTCGCCGCGCTGCTGCAGGAGGGTGCCCTGAAGCCCGACATCGACACGCTGTTCATGGGCACCACGGAGGCCGAGGCGGTGAAGCTCTTCGCGAACACCTACCTCGCGCTGCGCGTGAGCTACTTCAACGAGCTCGACACCTACGCAGAGGTGAAAGGCCTCGACACACAGGCGATCATCAAGGGCGTATGCCTCGACCCGCGCATCGGCTCGTTCTATAACAACCCGTCGTTCGGTTATGGCGGCTACTGTCTGCCGAAGGATACGAAGCAGCTGCTCGCGAACTATAAAGACGTGCCGGAGAACCTCATCCAGGCCATCGTCGAGAGCAACCGCACGCGCAAGGACTTCATCGCCGACCAGGTGCTGAAGAAGGCGGGGTGGTACGACTACTCCGACAACAACGAATACAACTGGGCATGCCATCGGGGGGGCAACAACCATCAGCCGTCGGCTGTCAAGCCACAGCCCGTGGTAGGCGTGTACCGTCTGACGATGAAGTCGAACTCCGACAACTTCCGGCAGTCGTCGATCCAGGGCGTGATGAAGCGCATCAAGGCCAAGGGCGCCGAGGTCATCGTCTACGAGCCGACGCTCGAGGACGGCACGCGGTTCTTTGGCAGTCTGGTGGTCAACGACCTCGCGACCTTCAAGGCCAAGAGCCACGCCATCATCGCGAACCGCTACGACGCCTGCCTCGACGATGTGTGGGAGAAGGTGTATACGAGGGATATATTCGAGAGGGACTGAACCATGAAAACATATCATAAACAAAACCAAAACAACAGCAAGATGAAAAAGATCCTTTCACTCCTCTTCGCCTGCGCGCTCTGCTTGACGATGCAGGCGCAGGTGCAACGGCCGAAACTCGTCGTAGGCCTCGTCGTCGACCAGATGCGCTGGGACTACCTCTATTATTATTACGACCAGTTTCAGCAGGACGGCCTGCGTCGCCTCGTCGACGAAGGCTTCAGCTATGAGAACACGATAATCAACTATGTGCCCACGGTGACCGCCATCGGCCACTCGAGCATCTACACCGGCAGCGTTCCCGCGCTGACGGGCATCGCCGGTAACAACTTCTACCTCAACGGGAAGTGGGTGACGAGCGTCACCGACGAGACCGTGCAGGCCGTCGGCTCCAAGAGCCGGGAAGGTCAGGTGTCGCCGCGCAACCTCCTCGCCTCGGGCATCGGTGACGTGCTGCGCATCGCCACAGACTACCAGGCGAAGGTCATCGGCGTGGCGCTGAAGGACCGTGCGTCGATCCTTCCAGCCGGTCATGCCGCTAACGCTGCCTACTGGTGGGACTCCTCCGCGGGACATTTCATCACGTCAACCTACTATATGGACAAGTTGCCCGACTGGGTGAAGCAGGTGAACAAACAGGTGCAGGTGAAGCCCGGCACGGAGGTGAAGACGAGCGTGTCCGGCGTGACGAAGACGTTCCAGATGGCTGAGGCTGCCATCGCCGGCGAGGGCTTGGGCCAGGACGATGTCACCGACCTGCTCGCCATCAGCGTGTCGTCGACGGACGCCATCGGCCACACCTATGGCACGCGCGGTCAGGAGAACCACGACGTCTATATGGAGCTCGACCGTCAGGTGGCGGGCCTGCTGAAATACCTCGACGAGAAAGTTGGCAAGGGCAACTATCTGCTGTTCCTCTCTGCTGACCATGGCGCCTGCCACAACCCGAACCTCATGCGGCAGCACAAGTTGGCCGCCGGCGGTCTGGAGTTCTCGAAGCTCATGGGACCTGTTATTAATAAGGTGGGCGAGAGCATGGGCATCCAAAAGCTGTTCCTTAAGGAGAACAGTGGCCGTGTCTACCTCAACCACGCTGCCATCGCCGCTGCCGGCAAGAAGCTCTGCGACGTGAAGCGTGCTGTCTGCGAGGCGGTGGAGCAGAGCGATACGATCCTCTACTGTGTCGACTACGACAACGTCCTCAACACCAGTATTCCGCAGCCCATCCGTGAGCGCCTCGTCAACGGCTACAACAAGAAACGCTCCGGCGACCTGTTCTATGTGGCGAAGGCCGGCTGGGAGACGACGAGTGGCGCTGCGGACTATATCGGTACGACGCACGGCATGTGGAACCCCTACGACGCCCATATCCCCTTCGTGCTCTATGGCTGGCATGTCCAGCACGGGCAGAGCACCGCAGAGGCACACATCACCGACATCGCCCCGACGATCTGCGCGATGCTGCACATCCAGATGCCGAACAGCTGCGTGGGGAAGCCCCTCTCCCGCTAGCCCTTGGCTAGCGTGCCCCTCCCCTATGCGGGGCGGGAGATTTGTTTAGTGTTACCCTTGTGCTAACGTGATGCCCTTGGGTATTGTTAATAAGAGCCGCCGCTTACCATGACTGGCAAGTGGCGGCTCTTATCGTTTATCTTCGTAATTCCTCCCCTCCCAAAAGAGACCCTCCCCTTAGGGGGGGAACTGTGGGAGAGGCTGGGAGGGGGCGAACGAGCCTATGGCTCGCGGGGAGAGAGGCTTATCTTCAGCACGCGGCTGGCCCATGCCATGCGGTCGTTCCACTCCACATTGTTCGTGTAGGGCAGGTCGAGGCCGTGCTCCATGAGGTACTGGCCACTGTAGCTCTTGCCCTCGCAGAACAGCGGGTCCTTGTCCTGACGGTCGAGCTCGTGGATGGTGTAGTGCTTCGCAGGGTCTAGGCCCGCCATCTTCACCACCGGCAGGTGCTGGTTCATGAACGTCTCCGTCTTCCACCAGAAGAACACCGCGTTGTCCCTCGTGTCATCGACATACATCAGGCTGGCGGCACCCTTCTTGTCGTAGGGCGACAGCAGGCGATAGAGGTTCCCCAGCTGGATGATCGGCCGCACGTCCTTATACTCCGCGATGGCCTTCCGGCACTGCTCGCGCTCCTTCTCGGTCATGTTCTTCGGCTGTATCTCCATGCCCAGACGGCCACTCATCGCCACGTCGATGCGATACTTCAGCGGTATGACGCGGAATGTCTGGTGGTTCGGCGCAGCAGAGATGTGGCTCGCCATGGCGATGGATGGGAAGAAATAGCTCGTGCCCCACTGCATATACACGCGCTGCAGGGCATCGGTGTTGTCGCTGACCCAGAACTCGTCAAACCACGGCAGCACACCCCAGTTTGCGCGTCCGCCACCGCTGGCGCAGGCCTGGATGATCACGTCGGGATACTTTGCGCGGATGCGCTGGCATACCTTTGCGAAGCCCTCGTGGTACTTGATGTAGAGGTGGCTCTGCTCCGTCATCGGCAGATACTGCGAGCCATGGTTCATGATGGCCATGTTCGCGTCCCATTTGATATACGCGATCTCAGGATATTTCGTCAGGAGGTTGTCGACGATGGAGAAGACGAAGTCCTGCACCTTCGGGTTGCTGAGGTCGAGAACGAGCTGCGTGCCGCCCCGTCCGAGGACTGCGTCCCGTCGTGGAGCCTTCACCACCCAGTCGGGGTGCTTCTCATAGAGCTCGCTGACAGAGTTCGTCATCTCCGGCTCAATCCATATACCGAACTTCACACCATGCTTCCTTGCGTCGCGCAGGAGCCCCTCGATGCCCTCGGGGAGCTTGTTGCGGTCCACGACCCAGTCGCCGAGCGAGGAGTTGTCGGTCTTGCGCGGATACTTGTCGCCAAACCATCCGTCGTCCATGACGAAGAGCTCGCCGCCCATCGAGGCGATGTCGCCCATCATCTGGTCCATGCCCTGCTGGTTGATGTCGAAGTAGACACCCTCCCACGAGTTGAGCAGGATTGGCCGCACTTGGTTGCCGTGGCAGAGACGATACTCCCGTCCCCAGTGGTGGAAGTTACGGCTGGCGCCGCTGAGGCCCTCACGGCTATAGGTCAGCGCCAGTGCGGGTGTGGTGAACGTCTCGCCCTTCTTCAGATGGTAGTCCGAGTTCCGCTCGTCGATGCCGGCAAAGAAGTAGTGATACTCCGTGTCGTCGGTGACCATCCGCAGGCGGTAGTTGCCGCTGTAGCATAGTGCTGCACCGATGACGTCGCCCTGGTTTTCCTGTCCGCGTCCGTCGAGGCTGAGCATCACCTCGGCATGGTCGGTATGCGAGTTTCGCACGCCGTCGCGGTTCTGGATGACCTTCACGCCAGGCGTCACCGCCTCCTCGCAGAGCTGTGCCTCATTGGCCCACGAGCCATAGAAGTGGCTCATGTAGACGTTGCCGCGTCGCACGGGAAGCATCGCGGAGGCAAACTGTCGCAGCGTGACGGTGCCCTTCTCCTGGTTGCGCACCGTCGTCCACGCCTCGATCATGTCCACATCCGTGTAGGCGCGGTAGCAGAGGTCGACGTAAAGGTTGTAGACGGGGTCCTTCAGGTGAATGGTCGTCACGGTGCTGCCCTTGTCGGCATGGGTGTCCGTGCCTGTGGCGACGAGTGCTGTGGAGTAGTTGCCGTCGGCATGCGTCACGGCGAAGGCGGCCTCCGCGGGCGTGTTCAGTCCGTAGGCGGGGTAGGCGTCCATGCGTCCGCCGGTGGGTGCTGGGATGGCGTTGGCGTCAGCAGCGGAGAGCTTCGAGCCGAAGTAGACAAACTGTGGTTCCTGTCCCTTCTCCACGTTGATAATCATCTGGATGTGCCGTGCCGTCACGGTCACCCGCTCCGCCCACATCGCCGTGGCGCAGAGCAGCAAGGTCGTCATGAGTGTAAAGACTTTCTTCATAGGTATAGTGCTATTGGTTTAAATGTTTCTAATCAAGATAACGCCCACCGCTCCCCGTTTATTGCCAAGAAAATGAATCTCTTGCTCACTTTGCAATAATAGTGTTATAAGCATGCAAGAAAGTGTCGAAAATGATGAAAAGAAACAAATATTTGCGCAAAAAAGTTGCAACCTATTGAATTTTTGCCTATATTTGCAAACGTCAATGTACGAGATGTACAGAGTGAGTAATAAATAATTGTCTAACTAAACGCTTCTAGCAGAAAGGATTACCTATGAAAATTAATGAGATGAAGCAGCAGATCTTCAAAGACATCAAACGTGTTGAGGAGAAGTTGCAGATGCTGGCAGAGAGTCGCCAGATTCTCACCAGCGGAGAACTTTGGTATAACTAGACATTTGAACTATGACTGAGTTGAAAATTAAATAGGGCTGGGATCTCAGCGATCTCGGTCCTTTTTTCGTCAGACTATGGGGATTATATCGTCAATAGGCATTTTCCTGATGGCCATGCTGACCATCACGATGGCGTGGCTCATCCCTGCGCGCATCAGGTGGAACACCATCATCCGGCGCTCGCGGCTGCTCTTGGCCACGGGCACCACCATCCTGATGGTCTTCTTCATCGTCGAGCGCATCCTCACGATGGCGATGAAGTTCTCCCTAGACAGCGACCTCTTCATTCTGGTGTGCCTCATCTTCATCCTGCCGGCACAGTATTTCTTCAACCTCAGCGTCATCAACATCCTCCGGCAGGGACGCCTCACCGTCACCGACATCGCCCTGGGACCCATCATCTACCTCCTGATCATGTTCACCATCGGCGCGGTCTATTATGTCACCGACACGACGATGGGCACCGCCGACCCGCACATCGTCGACCTTACGCAGTATATCTCTGCCGTGCTCTTCGCCATCACCATCATATATTATAATGTACAGGAGGTCATCCTGATCCGCCGCGGACGGCTGCAGCCTGCGGACCATGCGCTGATAAACCAGGACCGCCGCATGCTCTTCTATGCCACAGCGGGCCTCATCGCCATTGCATTCCTCAACCCGTTGCTCATCTTCATCCCCGTGCTGGAGATCCATCTGGTCTATTGGCTGCTGATCTTCACGGGGATGTATTTCTGCGTCGTCGGGTCCTATGGCACCGTCAGCCTGCACTATGGTCTGAAGGAAGGCAGCGAGCGTGCTGTCGCCGCCGCGGAGACACAGGCCGCGGAGCCGACGATGCCGCCCGTGGAGCAGCAACGCGTGGAGCGTGCCGTCCGCCGCTGGGTGGAACGCCGCCGTTATGCCGCCGCAGGACTGTCGCTGCAGGGCGTGGCGGACGACATGGGCGTGCCGCGCACGCTCCTCACCGAATGGCTGCGCACGGTGAAGGACACCTATTTCAGCAAGTGGCTCACCGCCCTGCGCATCCAGGAGGCGCAGCGACTGATGAAGGCGCACCCCGACTGGGACAATGGACAGATCGCGGAGGCCACGGGCTTCAGCAGCCGCTCCTATTTCCAGCGTTGCTTCCACGACGTCATCGGTATGACACCGTCGGAGTGGCGGGCGCAAGGGTAGGACGTCAGGACAACTGGCTTCCCAATAACCACTTCAATATATAACCAACAACAAACAGAGCAGCCCCCAACCTGTAGGGACTGCTCTGCTTTTGTCTATGTCGGTTTGCCCGTCGTTTCTATTTATGACGGTTAGCCCGCTGCTCCCGGTACTTTGCCTTTTGCTTAGCCGAGCCGGAGCCGTGGGCGCCCGTGATATATTTCTTCTTCTTGGCTTTGGTCTTGACCTTGTCGTCCTTAACGGGCTTCGGGCCACCGCCACCCTTGAAGGTTATTCCGTTTTCCAGAATACTCTGAAAATCATCCATCATTAACTTTGAACTTTGAACTTTGAACTTTGAACTTTATGATTAGTTCGTAGAGTCAAAGTTGGGTTATTAATTTTTAGTAGCCTTCACGATTTTAGTGAGGACAGCCATGACATGGTTGCAATCATTTTGCTTTACGTAATCATAAAGTTCAAAGTTCAAAGTTCAAAGGATTAGTGGTGGAACAGTCTTACTCCCGTGAACGCCATGGCGATGCCGTACTTGTCGCAGGTCTCGATGACATTGTCGTCACGGATCGAGCCGCCGGCCTCAGCGATATACTCCACGCCACTCTTGTGGGCGCGCTCGATGTTGTCGCCGAAGGGGAAGAACGCGTCGGAGCCCAGGCAGACATTTGTGTTCTTCGCGATCCACTCCTTCTGCTCCGGGCGTGTGAACGGCTCGGGCTTCTCAGTGAAGAAGTTCTGCCACGTACCCTCGGCGAGCAGGTCCTCATACTCCTCCGAGAGGTATACGTTGATGGCGTTGTCGCGGTCTGCGCGGCGGATGTGGTCCTTGAACGGCAGGGAGAGCACCTTCGGGCTCTGGCGCATCCACCACTCGTCGGCCTTCGAGCCAGCGAGACGTGTGCAGTGGATGCGGCTCTGCTGACCGGCACCGATGCCGATGGCCTGGCCGTCCTTGACGTAGCAGACGGAGTTGCTCTGGGTGTACTTCAGCGTGATGAGCGCAATCTTCAGGTCGCGCAGCGCCTCCTGCGTGAACGTCTTGTTCTTCGTCGGGATGTTCCCAAAGAGGGCGGGGTCGTTGAGGTCGACATTGTTGCGGCCCTGCTCGAAGGTGATGCCGAAGACCTGCTTGTGCTCGATGGGCGCGGGCGTGTAGTTGGGATCGATCTGGATGACGCAGTAGGTGCCCTTGCGCTTCTCCTTCAGGATGGCGAGCGCCTCGGGTGTGTAGCCCGGTGCGATGACGCCGTCGCTGACCTCGCGCTTGATGAGGCGTGCGGTAGCCTCGTCGCACGTGTCGCTCAGGGCACAGAAGTCGCCGTAGGAACACATACGGTCGGCACCGCGGGCGCGGGCGTAGGCGCTGGCGAGCGGCGTGAGCTCGAAGTCGATGTCGTCGACGAAGTAGATCTTCTTCAGCGTGTCGCTCAGTGGCAGGCCGACGGCGGCGCCTGCGGGCGAGACATGCTTGAAGCTCGCTGCGGCGGGCAGCCCTGTGGCGGCCTTGAGCTCCTTGACGAGTTGCCAACTGTTGAGTGCATCGAGGAAGTTGATGTAGCCGGCGCGGCCATTGATCACCTCCACGGGCAGTTCACCCTGCTCCATATAGATGCGGGCAGGCTTCTGGTTCGGATTGCATCCGTACTTCAGTGCGTATTCTTTCATATCGTTGTATTTGTTATCTTCTCCTTGCAAATTTACGCATTATTCTCGATATATGATGTTTTTCTGCTTAGTTTTTTGCTAAGTTGTGATTTCTTAGTACCTTTGCACTAGATTTGAGAGATATAAGAAAGGAGAACGTTAGTAGATCATGAAACACGATTTGAAACTGCTCTTTGCGGAAGCCGGCATGAGGATGAAGCAGCCTCATCAGGTAACGGCCGACTTCGAACACCTGTCCCGTGTCTTTGGCCAGCACCACATCAACCTCAGCAGCCACTCCCTGAAGAAGCTCTGGGAGCTCGTCACCGGCCGCCGGAAGCTCTCCCGCGAGGCCAAGGACCGTCTGGCCCTCTTCGCCGGCTTCCAGAGTTGGGCCGACCTCGACGACGCCCTCCACGGCGATGCCGACGCGGAGATCAACTACTAGCTTGAGGGTCACAGTCTCATGTGCACCGCTGGCTGGCTGTGGCCTTAGCCCAGATACTGCCGCAATGTGGAGGCGTACTTCGAGTTGCGGATCTTCCGCAGCGCCTTCTCGCGCACCTGGCGGATGCGCTCGCGAGTCATACCCATGTCGTCGGCAATCTCCTCGAGGCTCTTCTCCATGCCACCAATGCCGAACGACTTCTTCACGATGAGCTGCTCACGCTCGTTGAGCACCTCCTTCAGCAGGTCGGAGACAAACTGGTTCATCGACTCACGGTCCAGGCCGCTGTCCGACTTCGAGTCGTGGTCGTCGGCGGAGAGCATGTCCGCCATGGAGTTCGTGTCGTCCGTGCTCAGTGGTGCGTCGATACTCGTCGTGTGACTGTTCGCGTCCTGTGCCGAGCGGATGGAGTCCTCGTCGATGCCCGTCTCCTGTGCGAGCTCGTGGATCGACGGCATGCGGCCGTGCTCCTGCAGGAATTTCTCCGAGGCACGGTTGATCTTCCCTGCCGTGCCCACCTGGTTCAGGGGCACGCGGACGAGGCGGCTCTTCACCGCCAGCGCCTCCATGATGCTCTGGCGAATCCACCACACGGCGTAGGAGATGAACTTGAAGCCGCGTGTCTCGTCAAACCTCTCCGCAGCCTTCACCAGACCCATGTTGCCCTCGTTGATGAGGTCGATGAGGGAGATGCCCTGGTGCTGGTATTGCTTCGCCACGGAGACCACAAAGCGCAGGTTGCACGTCACGAGTTTGTCGCGGGCGCGTTCGCCATCGCGGCCACCCTTGTGCACCAGACGTGCGAGTTCGACCTCCTCCTCGGGTGTGAGCAGAGGTTCGCGTGCAATCTCGGTGAGGTACCTGTCGAGTGCCTCGCTGTTTCGGCTTGTAATGTTCTTTGTGATTTTGAGTTGTCGCATTTCTTTAGGTTTACACGGTTGATTCAAGTGTTCAAAGACAAAGTTACAAATAATTTTTTGTTTCCGCCCCATAACCTTCCACTTTTTTTTTCAAAAATTACGCTAAAATCTGCCGAATAACTAAAAATGAGCTATTTATGAGTTTTTTACCTTAATGGAGGTAATGATTTGGCAACAGTTCTAATTTATGCCATCTTCATAGGTTTGCTGTCAAACAACTCTTTTCGGGTTGCAAAAATACAATAATAATACGAAACAGCAAGGACTTTTAGCAACTTTTTACGGTTAATTTTCTGTAATTATATAATGTGGTTTAATCGTAATCGCAGAAAAAAATGTATTTTTGTAGGCAAATTGTATAAAAAACAAGACCCGATAGCTTGACGAATCAGAGGCTACCGGGAATCAACGCTACAAAGATAGTGTTTTTTCTTGTTACAACCAAGTAAACGAACAAATATTTATGGAATATTTAGAATTTGAGCGGATTTTGTCTGCCAAACGAATACAGAGATACAAAGATGCTGCGAATGGTGACACTCGCAAGGCTATGGCTTTGTATCGTTACAACTTGCGCTTGTCGCAGGAGATGTTCACTATCGTTAGTTGTTTTGAAGTTGCTTTGCGTAATGCGATAGATAGCCTTTTAGTGCCGAGCTTGGGAGAGGATTGGTTGAAAGATTCCGTTCAAGACAATGGAATATTCTCCAATGGGCGCATGAACGAAACACGGAAAATCATAGAAAAGGCATACAACCGTTTGAATAGACAAGGTAACTATTCTCATTCCAAGCTGATTGCCGAAATGGAATTTGGAGTTTGGAAATATATGTATTCTTCACTACAGTATCGTGCAACAGGACAATGTCTATTGAGGGCTTTTCCTAACAAACCTCGCTCATCGGCTGCTGTTCAATACAACAACACCTACATTTTCAATGAACTTGACAAGGTGAACAGTCTGCGAAACAGAATTGCTCATCACGAACCGATATGCTTTAGACTTCATGAGGCTGAGATTGATACAAGTTACATTATCAACGAATACCAGAAAATTCAAACCTTGTTTTCGTGGATGGGCATTGATTCACATTCAATGCTTTATGGACTTGACCATGTGCAAAGTGTCTGTGCCAAGATAAATAGTTTAAAAGTGTAATTATAGAGTCTGCTTATGAGCAACGACAAAAATGACTTCTTCCTCCATTCCAATGAGGTAAATCACATAGCGAAGGAGGATTACGACAAGATAGAATTGTTGGTGAATACGGCAAAGGC
>ERZ1032009.226-NODE-226-length-12823-cov-20.397870_pt1 | contig 12823 bp, 10 predicted proteins | sample MGYA00516700_ERZ1032009 | MGnify/ENA primary metagenome ERZ1032009 (study PRJEB33719, sample SAMN04261292) | wastewater metagenome | biome: rural village; feature: human; material: feces | host: Homo sapiens | place: El Salvador | collected 2013-01-14 ...
CCACCTTGATAACCTGTGACCACACGTGCCGGAATTCCAACATATCGCATCAGCATCACAAAACTGGAAGCATAGTGTTCACAAAAACCCTGCCGGGATTTAAATAGAAATTCATCAATCCGGTTTTTACCGAGTACGCCTGGTTTCAGGGTATATACAAAATGATTTTGCTGATACCAGTTCAAGACTGTTGGGATATAACGTCGCGGATCTTCCCCACTTTGTATATATAATCGCTGAGCAAGCTGTTGTGCCTGAGTATCCAAATGGACTTGAGTCTGGGTATTCAGTCGCTGAACAAATTGCTCCGGTAAAATACTTTCAGTATTTTGACCACCTAGCCATTGCAGATGAATCGGTTCTACTCGTTGGGTTAAACGCCTTGGTACGATACTCCAGTCCTGACGGTTATAATAACGGCGTTCCAAAGGCATCGATTTTTCCAGCCCCATCACCCAGAACACAGAAGGATCAGCAGCCAAATATTGGTAATTCCACCCTGATGAAGATACTGGAACAACTTCTCCAGGCTGACGGATTAAAGGCTGCTGATTAATAAAGCTACTGGTCCAGCGCTGTCCATCATACTCATCTAAAACTAATGCCCGCCAATACAACTCTGAACGTGGCGGCAGTTTACTAACATCCCCAATAATCCGGAAAGCCAGAGCATTAGATTGAGATAATTCAGCAATATCTCCCGGTGACATACTGTCACCGATGCCGGTCACGCCTTTATTTTCTGGAATCGGGATATGCCAAAGCGGTGGCAAACGCGGAAAGAAGATGAATAACAAAATAAAAAACGGCAGAGCATAAACCACAAATCTGCCGACATATTTGGCATCTTGCTGTAAAGCTATACGTGGTGATTGCTGACTCTGCTGAAACTCACTGGTCTGAATCCGGTATAAACCAATTAGACAGCTCAACAAGCATAGAATAATCACAACAGCCATACCAAAAGACTGGCTATATAGAAATGAACTGGCCGCAACAAAAAGCGCAAAATTAAACAGGATAACCAGATCCCGCCGGTTTTTCGTTTCTAATGATTTGGCAAATAAAAAAGTGGAAAGAACCGCGACGCCTGCCTCCACGCCAATAAAACTTTGGTGGCTGAGATAAATACTGCCTAATGCCAAAGCCGTAAGTAGAAAAGTTCCAATTTTAGGAAATGGCTTTTGCCGTTTAAGAAAAATCCAGATACACAGTAAGCTAATGCCAAAGATAATGCTGAGCAGCATCGGGATGAAAGCTACTTGGGCCAGGATGATCAAGCCCAGGGTTAGAACAATCGAAACTCGGATTTTTCCATCAATCATAGATTCACCCGTTATGCCTGAGCCAATAATTGTTTAGCCTTACGCAGTTGTTCTTCACCGGCTCCCTGCGGCAATTCTGCCTGAGGTAAATGCAACGCATATGCACATTGCTGCTGCTCACATTGCTCAATTAGCCCCATCATCAAGCCCAGTTTCTCCTCATGCGACTGGCTAGGCATATGTTCATAATGAATCTCAATGCTATGTTCATCCTGATACTGTTCAAAGACTTTGACATATAAGCCTTGCCCACGTGCAAACTGCTTCCAGGAAACCGCCTGCAATGAGTCTCCAGATTGATAGTTACGTAATTCACGGAACTCATCCATATCCGGTTCAAAGCTATTCTGATAAATCTTGTTTTCCGAAGTATTGTTTTGAGCTTTAGGTGCCACCCAGGCAAACTGATGATGATAAAGATAGGTCCAGGCTCGAACCAGGCCAAAAGGATAAACCGAATAGATCTGAATCACCGGATACTCAAATTTACCGCGACGTTCCGCATAAAATGGCAGCACCCAATGCTGCTTTTGTTTAGTCAGATAAACTTTCTCCAGCTGATTGCCAGCCTTAATATACAGATAACGCGGCCGGGCTGTGGCTTGCTGAAAATAAAAATGCAAATTGAGCGCATGACCCACCTGTCCGACGTCTTCAGCAACCATTTCGATATCCAGATCATGCAACTGTTTAAAGGTCAGATAGAAGCTGACACATAGCACTGCACTAATCAAAAAGCAGAAGCCTAAAATCAGGTTATTGGCATAATTCACACCAGCAATAAAGGTGATAAAAATCAGAACCAGATACAGATAACCCTGCTGATAAATAAAGACCAGTACATCCTTTTGGGAAAGTCGTTTTTGCTGTGAAAATTGAAAGCGTTTCGCCAGCCAGTTTTGCCAGGTTTTATCCAAAAGCGGACTCCTTTAACTGACTGCAACCTGTTGCATCACATTTAATGTTTCTGCATCGCTCAGCCCCAGACGATGGGCGGTAACTGCCACAAAAACGGCTTGTACATCATCTGGAGTTACAAAGCTGCGTTGCTGAATGATGGCATTCGCCTGTGCTGCACGTTTAAGCGCCAGCAAACCTCGTGTTGATAAGCCTTGGCGTTTCTTACGGGTTTCTTCCGCAAGATCTAGCATATATTCCTGAACCGCTTCACTGATAAAAATCTGATGGGTCAGCTGTTGTAATTCCAACACTTCATTTTCGCTAAACACATGTGCCAAGCTGGCGATCAAGGCAAAACGGGATTCCTGCTGTAATAACAGTTTTTCAGCATGACGGGATGGATAACCCAGAGATAGACGCATTAAAAAGCGGTCTAGCTGAGATTCAGGCAAGGCATAAGTGCCACTTTGAAATAAGGGGTTCTGGGTCGCGATTACCCAAAATGGCTTAGGCAAAGCATAACGTATCCCATCGACAGTGGCATAGCCTTCTTCCATCGCCTCCAGCAAGGCACTCTGAGTTTTGGGACTGGAACGGTTAATTTCATCTGCCAGCAAAATCTGGGTAAAAATAGGTCCCTGTTTAAACTCAAACTGATGTTCTTTCTGGTTAAACATATTGATGCCAATCACATCGCTGGCCAGCATGTCATTGGTAAACTGAATCCGCTGAAATTTCAGTCCTGCGAGATGGGCTAGGCTGCTTGCCAAAGTGGTCTTGCCCAAACCAGGTAAATCTTCAAACAAGACATGACCGCCTGCAATCAGACAGCATAGCGCTAATCTGGTCTGTGCATGTTTGTCCAGGACAATCGCATTAATTTCTTGGAAAAATTTTTGAATCTTGGGTGCATAATCAGCCAGCTTCTGTTCCAGCTCATCATTGTTGTGCACAATATCCAGCTTTTCTTTTTGTTTCATGCCCCAGATCACAATATTTTCCCTAATAAAACATGCTGTAGGATTAACATACACTGATTTGGCTATTTTCTAAATATTAAACAATAGTTTCTAATTTTTTAAGAAATTGCTTAATATTTGAAGCTGAAGTATTTAACTAAATAAATTATGAGTAAAAATTGGCGTTTTGAAGGCTTCGTATTCGAAGATGCATTCGATAAAGAACAACTACTTAATACGAGTATTGATCAAGGTAATTTCTTAATAAAAATATCTGAGAAAATAAAAAATCAAGAGTCTTTAACAAACTTAGAAGCTGACTTTGCATATGCAGTTTTACAAGGTGTAGGAAATGACTTTATAAATAACGCTGAGAAAAAAGTGAATTTCAACATGCGTGCAGGCAGACCAGCCAACTTATATCGATATGAAATGCTACTTTACTATTACCACTCTCTAAAAATTTTGAAAGTTCAGGCTAAAGCTCGCTTTCTAGTAGCTAATAATTATTTATTTACTGTTACTTCCGACGATACTGATGAAGAAAAAATAAAAAAACTTGAGGATAATTTACGTACGTGGATCAGAGAAGATTCTGTCGACAAGCACGTAAAGAAGATCGCAGATGCTTGTGAACTAAAAAATTCTGAGGCCATTTTGCATGCATATGAAAAATTAAAAAAACAATGGAAAAATTAAATTTATTTATTCCCTTTCTCATACTTAGTTCTATTTAGAGAATATAAATAACTTAACTAGTACTGGAATAGCCCATGAATCCTAATTTCAAAAGACATTCAGAATTCTCTATATTTAAATTTTTAGAAAAAATTCTTTCTTTAATTCTCTCTAAATTAATTATCCAACTCGTTATGATTTTAGTTGAATTAATTAAACATATGCTATGAGCACCAACCTAAGCCTATCTTTTATAGATTTAGCGAGCCGCTACGAGTAGCTCAATTCAAACAAGTCTAATTAAGATATAAATTTATATCTTTAAAGCATTAAAAAAAGCGCCCCGAAAGGCGCTCATTTTACTCATCCATTAGCATGGACACTTCTTCATATCTCCACCGGCAGATGGATAACGCGAATCTACACAGTGACGATAAAATGTTTTAGGGTCCATCGCTTCCAGATCAGGATGGTGCTTTTTCATATGCGCCAGATAGGTCTGATAATCAGGCACACCCACCATCAGGCGGAAACTCTGCTGTAAACGCTGCCACAACGTCGCAATCCGTGACCAGTTTTTCGGGTTCAGGATCAGGTCTTTTTGTGACATCACGGTCATCTTGATGATCTTATAAATGACCGCTTTTCCACCTTTAGCAAACTTCAAGTTCATGCGCTGCTCCTTAATGTCCTTTTGCAGGCTGAATTTCTTCAGGATCGCGATACACTGCTTCTGCTTCATTTACGGTTGGTACAGGGCTCGCCAGGGCACGACGGATCACGCCAATTGCAGCAAATAGCATTACAAACGCTACGATCATAAAGAAACCACAAAGTGCTGCGTTGATCTGGTTCGACATTGCGACAGTCTGCATTTCAGCCAGGGTTTTCGCTGGTGCCAGAATTTCATTATTCGCAATTGCCGTATTAAAACGCTCTGCCTGTGCCAGGAAACCGATCTTCGGATTTTCATGGAAAATCTTTTGCCAACCGGCCGTCATTGAAGTAATAAACAGGAATACGGTTGGAACAATTGTTACCCACACATATTTCTCTTTCTTCATCTTGAACAGGATGACTGTACCCAGAATCAATGCCATTGCAGCCAGAATCTGGTTACCAATACCGAACAGTGGCCACAAGCTGTTAATACCGCCTAATGGATCAACAACGCCCTGATAAACGAAGAAACCCCAACCCGCAACAGCAACGGCTGTACCCAGCATATTACCGAAGAAATTATGAGATTGTTTTACCGCAGGAATCACGATACCGACTGTATCCTGAACCATGAAGCGACAAGCACGAGTACCCGCATCTACCGCTGTCAGAATGAATAAGGCTTCAAACAGAATTGCAAAGTGATACCAGAAAGCCATCATTTCACGGCTGTTAAAGATTTCGGTAATGATATGCGCCATACCAATCGCGAAAGTCGGTGCACCACCCGTACGTGACAGAATCGAGTTCTCACCCACTTCCTGAGCCAAGAGAGTCAGCGCTTCAGGCGTTACCACAAAACCAAGATTACGTACTGCTTCAGCTGCAGTATCTACGGTTGTACCTAGTAGTGCTGCTGGTGAGTTAATCGCGAAGTACACACCTGGATCAAGAATCGCGGCACAGATCAAAGCCATGATCGCAACAAATGATTCCATCAACATACCGCCATAACCGATTATCCGGATATCGCGTTCGTTGTTGACCAGTTTCGGTGTCGTACCTGAAGAAACCAGTGCGTGGAAACCGGAAATCGCACCGCAGGCAATGGTAATAAACAGGAATGGGAACATTGAACCAGCGAATACTGGGCCTGTACCATCGACAAATTTGGTAATCGCTGGCAATTTCATTTCCGGCATCGCGAACAGAATACCAATCGCCAGACCGGCAATCACACCAATTTTCAGGAAGGTAGATAAATAGTCACGTGGTGCAAGTAATAACCAGACGGGCAATACCGATGCAATAAAACCATAAATGATTAGTGCCCAAGTCAGCTCAGTACCCGTTAAGGTAAATAGCTGCCCCCAGTATGGATGCTGTGCAACGTTTTCACCATAGATAATGCCAAGCATCATCAATACGAAACCAATGATCGAAACTTCTGCAATTTTACCCGGACGGATAAATCGCATGTAGATACCCATGAAGATGGCGATCGGAATCGTAGCTGCAATACTGAATACGCCCCATGGACTATTGGTCAGTGCTTTGACAACCACTAGCGCCAATACTGCTAGGATGATGATCATCACACCCAGCGCACCAAGCATCACGATAATACCAGCAAAGGTACCCAGTTCCTGTTTTGCCATTTCACCCAGTGAACGGCCGTCACGACGGGTAGAAATAAACAGTACCAGGAAGTCCTGTACCGCACCTGCCAGTACCACACCGACCAGTAGCCAGATCGTGCCTGGCAGATAACCCATCTGCGCTGCAAGGATTGGACCGACTAAAGGACCCGCACCGGCAATCGCGGCAAAATGGTGACCGAATAACACACTTTTATTGGTTGGCACATAATCCAGACCATCACCCAGACGATGTGCGGGTGTTAAACGGCGTGCGTTCAGTTCAAAAACTTTATTGGCAATAAATAAACTGTAGAAACGGTAAGCGATGCTGTACACACAGGCTGCGGCCAGTACCAGCCAGACTGCATTCACATGCTCACCACGACTGAGTGCAAGTATCCCGAAGGAGACTGCCCCGACTATGGCTACCAGGAGCCAGATGATTTTCGAAGTCATGGTTGACTTCTGTTGTAAAGTTTCCATTCAATCCCTCATTTTGTGAAGCATATAAATCAGCGTGATTTTTTTATTCGAGGTACTGCTGTTTTCCCTTGCGACTTTACGCTTGTTCCTTTCGAATTCCTCTAAGACTTTGGCATAAAAAAAGGGATGATTTTAGTCATCCCCTTTGATAATAGTCTATTTTCCGACCATTATGCACGTTCTAAATAGTCACCAGTACGGGTGTCTACGCGAACGCTTTCTTCTTGCTGAACGAATAATGGAACACGTACTACTGCACCTGTTTCAAGTTTCGCTGGTTTACCGCCACCGCCAGAAGTATCACCACGAACGCCTGGATCAGTTTCAACGATTTTTAATACTACGAAGTTTGGTGGGCTTACTGTTAAAGGTACGCCATTCCACAACATGATAGTACATTTTTCATTTGAATCGTCTTTTAACCATTTTGCAGCATCGCCCATTGCTGTTTTATCAGCAGCGATCTGTTCAAAGGTTACAGGATCCATGAAGTTCCACATTTCACCATCGTTGTACAAATATTCCATTTCTACTTCTACGATGTCTGCAGCTTCTAGAGAATCACCAGATTTAAAAGTTTTTTCCAAAACTTTACCACTGCGAAGGTTACGTAATTTAACGCGGTTGAACGCCTGGCCTTTACCTGGTTTAACGTATTCGTTTTCCATGATTGAACATGGGTTACCATCAAGCATAACCTTCAGGCCAGACTTGAAATCGTTCGTAGAATAATAGGCCATGATTGGCTCACTCCAAACTTACTAACTTTAAGCTATTGATGCTATGGGCTGTTGCAATGTCATTTAGCAAGTCTGACACGAACATGAGTTGCCACATGCACATTCATTTAATGTTGCGTATTCTAAATGAGCAATACACCAAGTCGCAACGAAAAAATCGGTTTTAACTTGCTGACACTGCTTAACTTAGCATCAGCTATTCCAATACTGGTGCACAACCAGTCTTCCAAGCACATAAAAGTCTCTATGCTTTTGCATACCATAGCAAACTGATCGTGTTTAGAGAAATTTTAGCCAGCTTTCACATTCCCATCTCTAGACAAACTGCTAAACTGCGCACTTCTGGCTATCGCCTTCATCTTTTTTTGATCTTCCGGCATGACACAGTATTTATATCAAGAAGCAAATTGGCAATCGCAACTGAGTGATCTGATCACTGATCCACAGGAACTACTACAGATTTTACAGCTTTCTCCAGATCAGCTGTTATCTGGTGCTCTGCTGGCCTCTCAGGCCTTTAAATTACGTGTGCCACGGGCTTTTGTTTCCAGAATGCAGCCAGGCAATCCTTTAGATCCACTTTTATTACAAGTGTTACCACATCATCTGGAACTGGAAGATCATCCGGGATTTGTCACCGACCCCCTAGGTGAAGAACAGGCCAATCAGCAGCCTGGTGTTCTACATAAATATAAGTCACGTTTTCTACTGACTTTGACCGGTGCTTGTGCAGTCCACTGTCGTTACTGTTTCCGACGCCATTTCCCCTATCAGGAAAACCTGCCTAAAAATGAGGACTGGATTAATATCAAACAATATCTGGAAAGCCAGCCAGATATTAATGAAGTAATTCTGAGTGGTGGCGATCCACTGACCTTATCTAACCGAAAATTAAAAATCTGGATTGAACGACTAGAATCGGTACCACATCTCAAATTTTTAAGAATACATTCACGAGTTCCTATTGTGATCCCAAACCGGATCGACGAAGAGCTGCTAAGCATGTTAAAAAACAGTAGGCTACGTATTATTCTAGTGGTACACTCGAACCATGCATCAGAGCTGGATGACCTGACCTGTAAGCAGCTTCATCAGCTGGTTCAGCATCAGATCACGGTACTCAATCAGGCAGTTTTATTAAAAGGGGTTAATGATTCTGCTCAAGTTTTGATTGATTTAAGCTATCGCTTGTTTGATGCTGGCGTGATGCCCTATTATTTACATGTACTTGATAAAGTAAAAGGTGCGCATCATTTTGATTTACCTGCTGAGCACATCAATGAGATTTATACAGAAGTTTTAGCGAACCTACCGGGGTATCTGGTTCCTAAACTAGTTCGAGAAATAGCGGGCGAGAAGAATAAGACACCGCTTTTTGGGGTTTCAACATTTTTGAGTTAAATAATAAAGATGAGTAAGCATACTGCAGACATTTTTCAGACAACGGCTGAACTCACCATAGAACAGCTAAGTTTTTGTCCCACAAATGCCAAAGCATTGCAGGAATGGGTCACAGGAATTTCAATCCTGCAATTGGGGAATTCATCCAAGTCTCTGTTCAGTGCTTTACTGGAAATTTCCGAACTAAAATGTGCGGAAACCTTGCGTTTTGACCTGATTCAGGTATTGCACCCTACCCTTGAAAATGTTTTAGCCAGTCTTGAAAAACATTTCGTCAATCAGGGTCTGATCACGACGGATCGCAATGACCAGATTATTGAACTGGCTATGCTGTTACGCAGCTATTTTGCCAAGATTTATATAGATATTGCCAAACGCTGTAATCATCAGCTGAATCATCAGAAGTTTTCACTATTTTCCTTGGGCAAAAAGAAAAGCCTGCAAAGTGCCCGGATGGTGTCCATCTACTATGGCCTGCAACAGTTAAGCCTGCTGCTCTATCAACAGCATATGCTGTATAGCACACCTGGCGCCGGTCAGTGGTTGGCAGCACATCAGTTGCTGGAATGTGCGATGGAAAATAATTTCTATCAGACCAACATCAATCAGGTTCTTGGCACCCAGCACGAAATCCAGAATATTGCCCAAGCTTATGCACGACTGATCTTACTGGATATCTTTAATACCCATCAAATTCGTCCTGCAGAAATTCAGGGCTTATATTTATGCAGTGCAGACTGGGCGAAACTGGTTCAGATTCTGCCAAAAGAAACCACGCTGTCACGTTACGTTGTTGATGCCAGCAAAGATCATCCGCCTTTACTGAATTCTCATCAGGGTCAGCATTTCCAGCCGAGCTTCTATATTTCGACACAAAACCTGATGGAACACCTGACCGGTACTCAAAGCAAAAATGCCCAGTATCTGTCACGTAATGAAAAACTGTTCCTGACACCTGCCCTGCATTTTCATATCTATAACCTGCTTTCGAATAATGTCGAACGCCGTCATGAACGTTATGAATATTCCGCACAGATCAATATCTGCTTTGGCTTAACGGTGGCGCATTTTTATCTGTCTAAGGGTAAAAACTTTAATGAAACGCTGGAACTGGAAGGCAATTATGGTTTCCAGAGCGAAAGCAGTTTTGTCAGCTCAATGCATAATGCCGTTCCAAGCGGATTCAGCAGTATCAAGGCGCTCGATCGCGAAGCCAAACAGATTCATACCGCTGAAGTTCTCGATATCAGTGTCAATGGTTACCGGATTAAATGGTCAGGTATTACACCTGCCAATCTGAAAACTGGTGAATTTATTCTGGTTCAGGAAAAATCTCAAAGCAAGTGGCGTGGCGGTGTCATTCGCTGGATCAAACAGTCAGCAGATAAAAGTCTGGAAATCGGCCTGGAAATTCTGGCACAGGAACTGTTCCCTTGCGCAGTCTATGCCCGTACCGACAAACACAGTATCAATTATCAGCCAGCTATTCTGGTACAGATGACCCAGCTTGATCAGGTCTCAACCAGTATTATTGTCTCTGGCTCACAAATGTTTAGGGAAAAACAGACCATTCATTTACGTCTTGGCCAAAAAGAACTCAGAATCTACCTGACCAAGGCGCAGCTCATTACACAAAGTTTTATCCGTTTTGACTATGAATTATTAAATGATCAAGAAGAAGATGTCATCGAAAACTTTATACATAAGCAATTGAATGAAACTAGAAATCACGATTTATGGGAAGCATTGAAGTGAGAAATCCATTATTGTCTAAAAAGTTAAAACGTACTGAAACACGTTTACTGATCATTGATGATAATCAAATTAGATATAACCAAATCCGTGATCTCTTAACCAGCAATGAATATCAGGTCGATGCCGTTCTGCTTGATGATCTGCAATCTTTTGAAAAACAGTTAAACTTTAACTGGGACCTGATTATTTTTGGTCGTGCGTATGATCTGAAATATGAACAGGCCTTAAGTCTGGTTCAACTTTCGCAGCAACCTGACCTTCCTATTCTTTTGTTAAAACCAGAAGATTATCAGGCTGAACAATATGCCCAGTATATCCGTAAAGGCATTTTTGACATTCTGAATCTGGATTATCCAGACCGCTTCTTCCTTAATCTGGTACGTGCCCTTTCCTTTAGCCGTACGATGCAAGCACAGCGCCATTTAATGGAAGAACTGGAAACTGCACAAAGCCAGGCACAATCATTGGTAGAAGACAGTAACCGTGCGGTCGCAACCATTCAGGAAGGCATCCATATTCAGGCTAATGCCGATTATCTCAAACTGTTTGGCCTTAAAAGCGAGGATGATATTATCGGTCTGCCGCTTTTAGACCTGTTACAGCCGCAAGATTTGAATGATTTTAAAACCCGCTTTAAAAAGATTTCTCAGGGCCAGTTTGATTTAGGCCGTTTTGATATTACTTCGTCGAATCCAAATGTTGCTGCTGCCAATCCATTAAAACTGGAATTTCTGGCATCTAGTGCTGAAGAAGATGCACTACAAATTACGATTGATACAGCGACTACTCAGGCAAGTGCCTCTTCTGAAAAGGTTGCAAACAAGCCAAGTACCTTACAGTCACTCAAGCGTGAACTTAATCGTGAACCAGCGAAAGCCAATGCGTTGATCATCTTCTCCTTTGCTGCGTATGAGCCACAAGTCCTGAATGGTGATTGGGCAACCTACATGGGTTACTTCCATGAAATTGAGAAATTTCTAAAAGAGCAGGTTCGTATTCCACTCTTTAAACTGGAACATGATGTTCTGGTGGGGATCATTCAGGCAGATGCGCAAGATATTCTGGAATCCAAACTTGTTGGGTTAGGTTCATTGACCAAACCACAGCTCATTACAGTGAATCAGCAAACTTATCCGCTCAATCTACGCATCGGTTATACCCTGCTTGACGGTGAGCTGCGTGATGAAAGCCATTGTAATGAATTAGTCGGTCGGGCTTTCTCTACTCCTTTACCACAAGCACAAAAAACTTCCGAATTCGTTCTGGATATTCCCACAACGACTCAGGAATCGATTTCAATGCCAAGCATTGACTTCACGGTCTCAGAACCTGTTGTTTCAGCGCCTGAGTCCATACCGGTCAGTCCGGCAGTCAGCGCTGTACCACTGACAACCTCTCCAGTCTTAAAAGCTTTACGTGAATGTCTGGAACGTGGTGAAATTCATCTGAAATATCAACAGCTCTATGATAAAGAAGATACCAACCTCTATATGTATGAGGTAACTAGTGGCTTTATCTTTGAAAATAAATGGCAGGATATTTCTTCCTTGATGGAACTCAATGAAGATGATGAATTGTCTATTAAACTCGATCGCTGGATTCTGGTTGAATCAAGCAAGCAGTTGCACAACTTCATTACCCAGTATCCGGATGCCCGTTTAATCGTGAACCTGAACCGTGCGGTGCTATTTAAGGACCGTACTTTCCCTGAGTTTATTTCTAAACTGATTACGATTATTCGCAGTAAAGTCGAGCATCCTTTAACTTTACAGTTCTCTGAAGAAGATATTCTGATGAACCAGCAGGATGCGCAGAAATATCTACGTACTTTACGTGAACATGGCGCGCGGATTGCGATTCGTAACTTTGGTCACTCAATGTATAGTGAAACCCTACTACGTGAGTTCGATATCAATGGTCTGAGCCTGGATAGCAAACTGACCAAGATGCTGAACAATGATACTGAAATTGAACAGCTACAGGAAAAAATCACCACGTACAATGAAATCAAACCAGTGAATATCATGATTCGTGAACTGAATGACATGACCTTATTTGCGAATGCCTGGAACGTCGATGCCCGCTTTATTCAGGGTGATTATTTCCAGAAAAAACTGGATCATCTGATTGATGTACAAGACCACTAAGGTCTTGTACTCGCCTTTCAATCTAGAAACGTGAAATGATTTTCTAAATTGCAGGCACAAAAAAACGGGCATAAAGCCCGTTTTTTCATTTTGGGTATTAACGTTTAACAGAACGTGACATACCAGCAAAACGTT
>ERZ1032009.227-NODE-227-length-12810-cov-5.124187_pt1 | contig 12810 bp, 11 predicted proteins | sample MGYA00516700_ERZ1032009 | MGnify/ENA primary metagenome ERZ1032009 (study PRJEB33719, sample SAMN04261292) | wastewater metagenome | biome: rural village; feature: human; material: feces | host: Homo sapiens | place: El Salvador | collected 2013-01-14 ...
AATAAGTGGTGGTTTTACTTTGCCAAAATTTGATGGTACAAAGTTACCGATTACACCTCTCGGCATCAGGCAAACAAAACAAACTTTTTTATCGACCCTTTAAACAAAAAAAAATCAACTATGAGTAAAGTCAACTTTTCAACCCTTCACGACATCATGTCCTTCATCACCTACGTCATCACCGGCCTCATCAACCTCTTCGAGAAGATTGCCAAGGAAAAGGACAACGACGACAACAAAAAGGAGAACAACGATGAACACTAACTCCTCCTCAAAACAAGGTACCCCCGTTCGTCCACGAAACAAATCACTCCCCTGCCCTCAGGGGCGGGGGGTGAGGCTTTGCAACCCCTTGAACATCCGGCGCACTCGCGACCGGTGGAAGGGGATGCGCACGCCGCAAACCGACCGGTCCTTCGTGCAGTTCGAGAACTTCTATTATGGCTACCGCGCCGCCGTCCTCATCCTCGGGAAATACCGCAGGCGCGGCTGGAACACCCTCGCGAAGATCATCCTGCACTGGGCACCGCCGTCGGAGAACGACACCGAGCGCTACATCAGCTTCGTCGAACAACAGTCCGGCGTGCCGCGTGACGACATCCTGCCGTCCATCAGCGAGGCACCCGTCACCTGGAGGCGCATCCTCGAGGCCATGACACGCATCGAGGGCGGCAGCATCAACCAAGAGATGCGTGCCGCCCTCGACAGGGTGATCCATGACTATCCGGACCTGTAAAAAAGCCTCTCTCCCCTCCGGGGGAAGAGGGGCTTTTTTTACTCCTCCTCTCCAGCGCCCTCCGCCGGCTTCATGTTCGTGTAGACGTTCTGGACGTCGTCGAAGTCCTCGAGCTTCTCGACCATCTTGTCGATGGTCTCGCGCTCCTCGTCGGTGACGTCCTTGAGGTCGTTGGGGATGTAGGTGAACTCTGCGCTGGTGATCTCGAAGCCGTTGTCCTCGAGGTACTTCTGCAGGTCGCCGAAGCTCGTCGGGTCAGCGTAGACCGTGATCTCGCCCGTCTCCTCGTCGGTGTCGTACTCGTCGTCCACGCCGAAGTCGATGAGCTCCAGGATGAGGTCGTCCATGTCCGTGTCGTCCTTCTTCTTGAAGGAGAACACAGCCTTGTGGTCGAAGAGGAAGCTCAGCGAACCCGTCGTACCGAGGTTGCCGCTGAACTTGTTGAACACCGAGCGGACGTCGGCGACGGTGCGCGTGGTGTTGTCCGTCAGCGTGTCGACGAAGACGGCGACGCCGTGAGGACCGTAGCCCTCGTAGGTCACCTCCTTATAGTCGCTCTGGTCCTTGCCCATGGCGTTCTTGATGGCGCGGGAGATGTTGTCCTTCGGCATGTTCTCGCGCTTGCAGGTGGCGATGATCGCACGCAGGCGCGGGTTGTTCTCCGGCTCGGGACCACCAGCCTTCACGGCGATAGCGATCTCCTTACCCAGTTTCGTGAATGTGCGGGCCATGTGACCCCACCGCTTCAGCTTCGTGGCCTTGCGGTACTCAAATGCTCTTCCCATTGGTGTTTGTTCTTTATGTTTTTGGTTTTTTCTCTTTTTTTGGCGGGGCTGGCTTGGTAAGCCAGCCTTGTCCGACAGCGAACTTCCTAACGAGCCCTACCCCCTGCTCTACAGAGCCCTGCCTTCATACCCCTCGGTACCCAAGGGACATATCCCTCCCCTCCCCGCATAGGGGGAGGGGCGAGCTGGCCACAGGCTGCGGGGGAGAGGCTTTCCTTTACCGCAGTTCCGCTCCGAGCTTCGCTTGCAGGGTCTTGATGATCTTCTGCATGGCGGCGTCGATCTGCTTGTCGTTGAGCGTGCGCTCCTCGTCCTCGAGGATGAAGTTCACGGCGTAGCTCTTCTTGCCGGCGGGGAGGTTCTTGCCCTGGTAGACATCGAAGAGCTCCACACGACGGAGGATCTTCTTCTCCGCCTGACGAGCGCACTGCTCCACCTCGGCGAACTCCACGCCCTCGTCGAGCAACAGCGCGAGGTCACGGCTGACGGCCGGGAACTTGCTCAGCTCGCGGAACTCGGTCTTGTTCTTCTTGATGGCCTTCATCACGGCCGTCCAGTTGATCTCCGCATAGTAGACATCGCGCTCGACGTCGCAGGGGTGCGTGACCTTCTTGGCCAGCTTACCCAATTCGGCGAGCACCTTGCCACCGCGGTTCTTCAGCGTGAGACCGTAGGCGAAGATGTTGTTCTCCGTGTTGGACGTGACGACGATGCCGGGATTGACGCCTGCGCGGGAAAAGATGTTCTCCACGTAGGCCTTCAGCTCATAGAACGACGTGTCCTCATCGGGATGCGCCCACGAGCCCTCGACGCGCTTGCCGGTGAGCCACAGCGCGAGGTGATACTCCTGCGTGTAGGCCTTGATCGGCGCGTCGTGGTCGTCCTTCTCGGGATCGTAGTGATAGACGTTGCCGACCTCGAAGAACCGGAGGTTCGTGCGCTTGCGGTTGATGTTCCGCGCCAGCGACTCCAGTCCGCCGAAGAGCAGTGTCTGCCGCATCGCACCCAGGTCGGCGCTCAGCGGGTTCATCACCTTCACCGTCGTCGCCCAGGGATAGGCGTTCAGCTCCGTCTCCTTATAGTAAGACTCCTTCGTGAGGGAGTTGTTCAGGATCTCATTGAAGCCATTGCCGACGAGCTGCTCGGAGACGATGTCCTCCAGACGGTGCTCGCGGTCCTCATCGCCAGCGACGGTGAGCGACGACTTCAAGGTCGTCGGAATCTCCACATTATTATATCCATAGATGCGCAGGATGTCCTCGACGACGTCGCAGGGCCGCTGCACATCGACGCGGTAGGCGGGGACGGTGAGGTCTAGGCCGAGCTCATCCTCGCTGTTCACCTTCATCTCCAGACTCTCGGCGATGCGCTTGATCGTGTCATGGCCGAGCTGCTTGCCGATGAGGCGGTCGCAATATTCGTAGTTCAGACGGACGTCGAAGTTCGGCAGCGGCTCGGGATAGACATCCTTGATCTGCATCGAGACCTTCGCGCCGGCAAGCTCCTGACAGAGGATCGCCGCCTGCTTCAGGGCGTAGATCGTGCCGTTTGGGTCCACGCCACGCTCGAAGCGGAAGCTGGCATCCGTGCTCAGACCGTGACGGCGTGCGCTCTTGCGGATCCATGTCGGATGGAAATAGGCGGACTCCAGGACGACGTTCTTCGTCGTCTCGTAGGTGCCACTACCCTTTCCGCCGAAGATGCCGGCGATGCACATCGGCTCCTCCGCGTTGCAGATGCTCAGGTCGTGCTCGCCGAGCATGTGCTCCTCGCCGTCGAGGGTGACGAACTTCGTTCCCTCGGGCTGCGTGCGTACGACGATCTTGTGGCCCGTGACCATGTCGGCGTCGAAGCAATGCATCGGCTGGCCGTAGGCCATCATGATGTAGTTGGTGATGTCGACGATGTTGTTGATGGGACGCAGGCCGATGACCGTCAGCTTGTCCTGCAGCCACTTTGGGCTCTCCTTCACGTCGCAGTCCGTCACCGACAGGCAGGCATAGCGCTTGCAGGCGTCGGTGTTCTCGATCTCGACGTCGATGGGCAGGTCCTCGTTGTCAACATGGAACGCGGAGCAGTCGGGACGATGCAGGGCGGTCTTATAGCCGCGCTGCACGAGCCAGGCATAGAGGTCTCGCGCCACGCCATAGTGCGACAGCGCGTCGGCACGGTTGGCGGTGATGTCGATGTCGATCACCCAGTCGCTCTCGAGATGATAATACTCAGCGGCGGGGGTGCCCACGACGGCGTCGTCCGGCAGGACGATGATGCCGGCATGGTCCGTACCCACGCCAATCTCGTCCTCGGCACAGATCATGCCGAAGCTGTCGATGCCGCGAAGCTTCGACTTCTTGATGGTGAACTCCTTGTCGCCATCGTAGAGCACACAGCCCAGGTCGGCGACGATGACCTTCTGGCCAGCGGCCACGTTCGGCGCGCCACAGACAATCTGCTGCGGCTCGCCCTTGTCCAGGTCGACGGTCGTCACATGCAGGTGGTCACTGTTGGGATGCATCTCGCAGGTGAGCACCTGGCCCACATAGAGACCCTTCAGTCCGCCACGGATGGCTTGCACCTCGTCGAGGGCATCCACCTCGAGGCCGGTGGAGGTCAGCGCGTCGGCTGTCTCCTGCGGCGTGAGGTCGAAGTCGACGTATTCTTTCAGCCATTTATAGGATATCTTCATGATGAATGATTTTTGATATTTCTGAATTAACCGTGCAAAATTACTAAAAATCCACGATGTAGCCAAAACATTTCCTTGAAAACAACGCGAAGCGCAGGAATGGACGGTTAGGATGTTCGCTGTTGGACCGTCCGGCTTACCAAGCCGGACCCGCAAAAAGTGCCCGGCTTACCAAGCCGGACCCGCAAAAGTGCCCGGCTTACCAAGCCGGACCCGCCAAAAGTGCCCGGCTTGACAAGCCGGGCGGTCCAACGGCGAACTTCATGAAACTGCCCTACCCTGCAGCTCCCTTTTGCTCCTCGCCCTTTGCTTCTCTCTCCTCTCCTGGGTCCCCCTCACTCCTCGCTCTTCAGCGTGGGGAGGGAGATGTGGTATTTGACGGCGACGAAACGGACGAGGACGATGAAAAAGAACGTCAGGATGACCGTGACGCTGACGTTCACGCCGCAGGCGAGGAGGGCCCAATAGAGCACGCCACCGGCGATGCTGGCCATGGCATAGATGTCCTTCTGGAGGATGACGGGCGTCTTGTTGAGTAGGATGTCCCGGATGACGCCGCCCGCGGAGCCGGTGATGCAGCCCATGAGGATTGCCACCCAATAGGGGTGCCCCATCTCCACGGTCTTCTGGATGCCGGCGATGGTGAACAGTGCCAGGCCGAGCGTGTCGAAGGCGAACCACGCGTTGTCGAGACGCTTGAGCGACTTCGCAAAGACGATGACGAAGACCTGCGCCAGGGCGGTGCAGATCATGTACATCGGCGACGTCATCCAGAACGGCGTCACGCCGAGCATCGCGTCACGGATTGTTCCGCCACCGATGGCTACGGCAATGCCACAGACGAAGCCGCCAAACCAGTCGAAATGCGCACCCGCCGCATGGCGGATGCCGGAGATGGCGAAGGCAAACGTTCCGAGCACCTCGATGACCTGCTGGATGTTGCGCACCAGTTCGGGATCGTAGACCATCATCCGTTGACGACATTGATAGGACTGCCGGCGACGAACGCCTTGAGGTTGTCCACGCAGATCTTCATCAGTCGTTCGCGGGCCTCACGTGTGGCCCAGGCGATGTGCGGCGTGAGATAGGCGTGCGGCTGACGGAGCAGCGGGTTGTCGAGCGTTGGCGGCTCCTGCGCCATGACGTCGGCCCCATAGCCCAAGAGATGGCCACACTGCAACGCGTCGGCGACGGCCTGCTCGTCGACGAGCGGTCCGCGGGCGGTGTTGATGAGGATGGCGCCGTCCTTCATCGCGGCGATGCGGTCGGCATTGATGATGTGGCGGTTGTCCGCCGTCAGCGGACAGTGGAGCGTGACGATGTCGCTGATGGCGAGCAGGCCGTCGAGCGTCGTCTTCTGTACACCCTCGGGCAGGTAGGCGGACTCCTTGCTCGTCACGGCATAGACATCCATGCCGAAGGCGCGGGCGATCAGCGCCACGCGCTGGCCGATGTTGCCGAGGCCGACGATGCCGATGGTCTTGCCGGCGAGCTCGGGCAGCGGCGTGTCCCAATAGCAGAAGTCGGGGTTACGGCTCCAGCGCTCGTTGCGTGCAGCGTCGGCATAGTGGCCGACCCGGTTGGTGATGTTGAGGATGTGGGCAAAGACCATCTGCGCCACGGAGTCCGTGCTGTAGGCGGGGATGTTCGTCACGATGATGCCGCGCTGCTTTGCTGCGGCGATGTCCACGACATTGAAGCCGGTGGCGAGGACGCCGATGTACTTCAGGCGCGGGAGCTGAGACAGCACGGCGTCGGTGATCTGCACCTTGTTGATGAGGATCGCGTCGGCATCCTTGGCACGGGCGACGACGTCGGCAGGGGCGGTGCGCGGATAGAGGGTCAATTCTCCAAATTCTTTCAAAGGTTCCCAGGAGAGGTCCCCGGGGTTGGCAGCATAGCTGTCGAGTTCTACGATGTTCATGGTTCTTTTTTGTTTTTTCTTTTCTTTCTTTTTTTTTGGAGACGGCGGCTTCCAGCCGCGCTTTTTGGCGGGGCTGGCTTGGTAAGCCAGCCTTGTCCAACAGCGAACTTCCTAACGAACCCTACCCAGGAGGGTCATTTTTCTGCGACCTGCAGGCCTGCTTTGTGCTGTTCGCTGTTGGACTGTGGGCTCTTATCAAGAGCCCACGCATTTGGACAGGCGCAGGATGCCGCAGACAGGTGCAGGATGCCGCAGGAAGGCGCAGAAAAGCGCTGGATGCCACAGGGCGCGGAGGCGTCAGTCTTTGTAGCGGTCGCCCCAGCAGAGGAGCATGCGCTGATAGAGCTTCACCTCCGAGGGCGCGTGCTGCGCGTGCCAGAAGCGGGACTGCCGGAGCGCGTCGGGGAGGTACTGCTGCGGCGTGAAGTTGCCGGGATAGTCGTGCGGATACTTGTAGCCGTCATGATAGCCGAGCTGCTTCATGAGCTGCGTCGGGGCGTTGCGGATGGGCAGCGGCACGGGCTGGTTGCCGGTGCGGCGCACCTCCTCGAGGGCGTCGTTGATGCCCATGTAGGCGGAGTTGCTCTTCGGACTCGTGGCGAGGTAGACCACCGCCTCGGCCAGGGGGATGCGTCCCTCCGGCCAGCCGATCTTCATCACCGCGTCGAAGGCCGCGTTCGCCAGAAGCAGCGCGTTCGGGTTCGCCAGTCCGATGTCCTCCGCCGCACTGATGACCAGTCGGCGGGCGATGAACTGCGGGTCCTCGCCACCCTCGATCATCCGCGCCATCCAATAGAGCGCCGCGTCGGGATCCGATCCGCGGATGCTCTTGATGAAGGCGGAGATAATGTCGTAGTGCATCTCGCCCTGCTTGTCGTAGGCCAGCGGGTTCTGTTGCAGGCGCTCCTCGACGGCCTTGTCCGTGATGACGATGTCGTCCGTGGACGCCGCCTCGACGACGAGCTCGAGGATGTTGAGGAGTTTGCGCGCGTCGCCACCACTATAGCGCATGATGGCGCCCGTCTCGCGGAGCTCGATGTGCTTCTGCCTCAGCAGCTCGTCGGTCGTGATGGCACGGTCGAGGAGGCGCTGCAGGTCACTGACCTCCAACGACTTCAACACATACACCTGACAACGGGAGAGCAACGGGCGGATGATCTCGAACGAGGGATTCTCCGTCGTGGCACCGATGAGCGTGACGACGCCGCGCTCCACGGCCCCGAGCAGCGAGTCCTGCTGCGACTTCGAGAACCGATGAATCTCGTCGATGAACAGGATCGGCGACTCCTGGTTGAAGAAGCGCGACTGCTTCGCCTTGTCGATGACGTCGCGCACATCCTTCACGCCGCTCGTCACCGCAGAGAGCGTGAAGAACGGCACTTTCAGCATGCGTGCGACGATCTGCGCCAGCGTGGTCTTGCCCACGCCCGGCGGTCCCCAGAGGATGAACGAGGAGATATGGCCGGAGTCGACCATGCGGCGCAGCACGGCACCAGGACCGACGAGGTGCTCCTGTCCTACATAGTCGTCGAGCGTCTGTGGACGCATACGTTCTGCTAATGGTTGACTCATAATACGCTGACAATTCTGATTCCGAGATGTGAAGGATGCTCCGCCATATAACGGCTGATGAGCTTGTCGACGACGACCTTGTGGCGGACGGCCGAGGCATCGATGAAATGGAGACCGTCACGCTGCCAGAGGGCGATGGCGAGATGCGACGTGTCGAGGCCCTGGCGACTGGTGAGGTAAGCGACGATGTCGCCATCGTGCACCGTCGCGCGGAGGAGCTTCGAGTTCGTCAGTTGCGCGCGCGGGATGTAACGATAGTTGCGGCCCGTGATCGAGTCCTCCATCTTCTTGATCTCCGGGATCCACTCTGGATGCTTGACGAGCATCGGATAGAGCGAGACGTGCGTCGTCATATAGTTCGCGCGGACGTGCTGCACGGCGGTGAACGGCGGGTTCGGACCCTGGATGTCGCGGACGATGCCCTTGCGGACATTGTCGTTGATCCACGCGGTGAAATAGTGCAGGCGGTTGGGATAGCTCACTACCCCACCCCGATAGCGTATCTGCCGGAGGTTGTCGCAATAGGCGGCGAACGTCAGCCGTTCCTGCTGCATGCAACGCGTCAGGGCGGTGACGGTCTCGACGAACGTCGTGCAGTCCAGCTGCCGGAGGTTCACCACGAGGCGCTCGTCGTCGTTCTTCTCCAACGTCTTGGCCACGTAAGGGAGGCCGAGGAACTGGCGGGCGAAGAAGATCATGAAGTTCGTCCCCTGCTTCTGCTCCTTCGCCTTATGGAGCAGACGCATGACCTTCACGGAGTCCGAACGCCAGTAGTCCACCTGCTGCGCCTGGGCTTGGATGCAGGAGAACAGCAGGCTTATCACAGTGATGGCTTTCAGCCAAAGTTTCGTTTTCATCGTTTACCAAAGTTATAACCGAAGTAGATGTTCACGCTGCCAAAGACATTGTTGGAGCCGAACTGCGACTTGCGGTAGTTATAGATATGTGCAATGGTGTTGGCACCCCAGAACCATCGCATGTTGTTCCACACGATGCCGGCGCGGAAGATGCCGTCCATGTTGAAGTTGTTGAACTTGAAGTCCATGAACTTAAAGGACAGCAGACCACTCTTCTCCGTGTCGCTCTTCGACTTCTTATACGCCACGGCACCCATCATGCTGATGTCGAAGAGCCAGTTGCGGGCGAAGACCCAGTTGTAAGCATAGCCGCAGGAGAACGAGAGGTCGGTGTAGTTGACCTTGCTGGCTACGAGCGACTCTCCGAGATCCTTTCTGGCCGCGGTGCTGCCCGTGCGCTCATCCATAAGGTCGCGCAGCTGCTGCCAGTCGAAGTCGAGCGAGTGATGGGTGTAGCCGATGCCGACCATCGGTGAGCCGACGGAGCGCCGCTGGATGGTGCTCTGACTGTAAGCCGCTGGATAAGAGAACTTCCGATGGTTGAAGATGTAGTAGAGGTTGAAGCCTTTGATACTCGTCTCCATACCGTCGAACTCCGCGTCGCGCATCGCCTTGGTGTTGATGTCCTTGCCAAGGTCCATGCGGTGGACGCGGTAGTCGCCATTCTTCCGATAGAAGAGGTCCACACCGATCTGACTGCTGTAGAGCGAGATGTTCCAGTCCTGCTTCTTGCCGCCGTCGCCAAGGTGCGAGAGGTCGATGGTGTAGCCGAGGAAGATCCATCGCCAACCGAAATAAGGGCCGACCTTGAACGACGGCTTCGGCGAGAACGTGATGCGCTGGTCCTGCTTGCTCTGGAGCTCGTAGAACTCGAAGGTGTTCGTGTTCTGGAGCATCACCGCATAGTTGTACTTCTGCGGCTCGATATAGGTCGTGTCGACACTAGAGAACGTCTTCACCCACTGGTAGAGACGGTTGAGGAACGGCGTCTTCAGCTGACGGCCATGGGGAGACGGCGAGGACGGCTTCTCGGCGAGGGCGCTGTCGGGGACGGACACGGAAGGCTCCGCCTTCACCTCCGGACGAAGGATGGTGTCCTGGGCCAGCGACGGGAGGACGCTGACGAGGAAGAGGAGGAGGAAGGCGATGTATCTGTTCATTTTCTTTTCAGAACTTGCCGAGGATGCGGTCCATGACCCAGTTGGTGGGTGTGGCGGAGAGGCTGTTGCAGGTGCACTCGCCGAGGCCCTGGAGATGCTCGATGACCTTGCGGATGATCGGCAGCTGGACATAGGGCGGGTTCGGCACGATGAAGCTCTGGTCGCCATCGCTGGTGACGACACGGATGGGATCGTAGTTGTAGACCGAGAACGCCAGCGTGCCACGCTCGCCGATGACCTCGATGCGGTCCTCCTTCGCACTGTCGTGACCGACGAAGCACCACGAGCCGCTGCCGGGGATGCCCGTCTCGAAGATGAACGCCGCGCTGATGGTGTCCTCCGCCTCATAGAAGTGGGCGCGGTTGGCTGGATAGCCATGGGCTCGCGTGATGACGCCAAACATCTCCTGCAGGAGGTCGAGCTGGTGCGGCGCGAGGTCATAGAAATAGCCACCGCCGGAGATGTCCGGCTGCAGGCGCCAGGGCAGCGTGCCCATGGCCCGATAGTCGAGGTCGCGCGGCGGCACGGAGAAGCGTATCTGCACGTTGATGACCTTGCCCAGCGTACCGCTCTCGACGATCTGCTTCACCTTCTGAAAATAAGGCAGATAGCGACGATAGTAGGCCACGAAGCAGGGCACGCCCGTCTGCATGGAGATGTGGTTGATGCGCACGCAGTCCTCATAGCTTGACGCCAGCGGCTTCTCGACATAGCACGGCTTTCCCGCGCGCATGGCCATGATGGCAAACGTGGCATGCGACGATGGCGGCGTGGCGATATAGATGGCGTTGACATGGGGATCATCGATGAGCTCCTGCGCATCGGTGTACCACTTCCGGATGTGATGGCGCTCGGCATACGACCGTGCCTTGTCCTCACTGCGGCTCATGACGGCCTCGATGTGGGAGCCCGCCACCTCGTTGAACGCCGGTCCCGACTTCTTCTCGGTGACCTCGCCGCAGCCAATGAATCCCCAACTGATTTCCTTCATTTGATGTAAGAATCGTTATTCAAAAACATACTTTGGCACAAAGTTACACAATATTGAACCTATCACCAAATTTTAAACAGAATTTCCTTTGTATGCACAGCTCTTAGATAAAATTATCGGGGATATTTTGTTTCTTGTGAATTTTTTATTTATCTTTGTGGCTAATTATTAGAAATAGACTTTTTTATACTTTATTTTATGGCTCAATCTAACAATCATGTCGTCATCATGGCAGGCGGTGTAGGTAGCCGCTTCTGGCCCATGAGCACACAGGAAAAGCCAAAACAGTTTATCGACGTCCTCGGCGTGGGCCGCACGCTGATCCAGCTCACGCTGGACCGCTTTGAGGGTATCTGCCCGCCGGAGAACGTGTGGGTGGTGACGAACAAGAAATACGCCGCCCTCGTCCATGAGCAGCTGCCGGAGGTGCCCGTTGGCAACATCCTGCAGGAGCCCTGCCGTCGGAACACCGCGCCGTGCATCGCCTACGTGAGCTGGCGCATCAAGACCATGAATCCCAAGGCCAACATCGTTGTCACCCCCAGCGACCACATGGTGCTGAACGCTCCGGAGTTCCAGCGCGTGATCATGCAGTGCCTGAAGTTCACCAGCGAGAGCGACGCCATCGTCACCCTCGGCATGAAGGCCACACGTCCGGAGACGGGCTATGGCTACATCCAGGCGGACCTCACGACGAACACGCTGCGCAACAAGGAGATCTTCCGCGTGGACGAGTTCAAGGAGAAGCCCGACCTGCAGACGGCGATCCGCTATATCCAGAAGAACAACTTCTTCTGGAACGCCGGCATCTTCATCTGGAGCGTGGAGACCATCGTCAACGCACTGCGGGTCTATGCGCCACGCATCAACCGGATCTTTGAGAGTATGCAGGAGGTCTATGGCACGCCGCAGGAGCAGGCTGTCATCGACGAGCGCTATGCCGACTGCGACAACATCTCCATCGACTATGCCATCATGGAGAAAGCCGAGGAGATCTTCGTCTGTCCTGCCGACTTTGGCTGGAGCGACCTTGGCACATGGGGCTCGCTGCTGTTGCAGACGAAGCACGACATGTATGGCAACAGTCTCATCGGACCGAACATCAATGTCTACGAGAGCAAGAACTGCATCGTCCACACGCTGCAGGAGAAGAAGGTCGTCATCCAGGGCCTCGACGGATACATCGTCGTGGAGAAGGACGGCACGCTCTTGATCTGTAAATTGAGTGAAGAACAACGTATTAAACAGTTCTCAGGCGAAGAATAAAAATGGAGAAAAGAAAAGTAGCTCTTATCACGGGAATCACCGGTCAGGATGGTTCCTATCTTTCCGAATTGTTATTATCGAAAGGCTATGACGTCCACGGCATCATCCGGCGGTCGTCGGTAGACTATCGTGAGCGCATCGCACACCTGGAGGGACAACCGAAGTTTCACCTTCACTATGGCGACCTGGCTGACTCGGTAGGCCTTGTCGGCGTCATCAGCAAGATCCGGCCGACAGAGATCTATAACCTTGCTGCTCAGAGCCATGTGCAGGTGAGCTTCGACTCACCGGAGTATACCGCCAACGTCGATGCCGTCGGCGTGCTGCGCATCATCGAGGCTGTGCGTCTGTGCGGCCTGGCCGACTCGTGCCGCATCTATCAGGCGTCAACCTCCGAGCTCTATGGCAAGGTGGAGGAAGTGCCACAGAACGAGAACACGCCGTTCCATCCGTATAGCCCCTACGCTGTGGCGAAGCTCTATGGCTTCTGGATCATGAAGGAATACCGGGATGCCTACGGGATGTTCTGCTGCAACGGCATCCTCTTCAACCACGAGAGCGAGCGCCGTGGCGAGACCTTCGTCACGCGCAAGATCACCCTCGCCGCCGCCCGCATCGCCCAGGGCCTGCAGGACAAACTCTACCTCGGCAACCTCGACTCCCTCCGCGACTGGGGCTACGCCAAGGACTACGTGGAGTGTATGTGGCTCATCCTCCAGGCGCGCCAGCCCGAGGACTACGTCATCGCCACGGGCGTGCAGCACAGCGTCCGCGAGTTTGCCCAGCTCGCCTTCCACTATGTCGGCATCGAACTCCAATGGGAGGGCGAAGCC
>ERZ1032009.229-NODE-229-length-12735-cov-6.247319_pt1 | contig 12735 bp, 11 predicted proteins | sample MGYA00516700_ERZ1032009 | MGnify/ENA primary metagenome ERZ1032009 (study PRJEB33719, sample SAMN04261292) | wastewater metagenome | biome: rural village; feature: human; material: feces | host: Homo sapiens | place: El Salvador | collected 2013-01-14 ...
GGTAGTCGCCGAGCAGAACCTTGGCCAGCTCGCCGCCCTGTTGCGCATCCGCATCAACAACTTCGTGCCTTATCAGTTTAACCAGGTGAAGGGTCAGCCCTTCGTCGTCAGCGAGCTGGTGAAGGAGTTTGAGAAGGTCATCGCCCTTCCCGACGACCATCCTACGGGCAAGACCTTCGAGTCGCGCATCCTCTAGTCCCCGTGCCGTTAATATAAATCGGCACGTTCTACGTGCCGAACACAAAAAAACTCAAAACAATGAACTACACAGTAAACGACTATAAGAAAGGGCAGCCCCGCTGGTGTCCGGGCTGCGGCGACCATAGCTTCCTGGCAAGTCTGCAGAAGGCCATGGCCGAACTGGGCGTACCACCCTACGAGACCTGCGTCATCAGTGGCATCGGCTGCTCCAGCCGTCTGCCCTATTATGTGAACACCTACGCCATGCAGACCATCCATGGACGTGCGGCAGCAGTAGCCACCGGCGCCAAGGTGGTGAACCCGAACCTCACCGTCTGGCAGGTCAGCGGCGACGGCGACGGACTCGCCATCGGCGGCAACCACTTCATCCACGCGATGCGTCGCAACATCGACCTGAACATGATCCTGCTCAACAACCGCATCTACGGCCTCACGAAGGGGCAGTACTCCCCGACGTCGCCCCGCGGCTTCGTCTCGAAGTCGAGTCCCTACGGCACCGTAGAAGACCCGTTCCGCCCCGCTGAGCTCTGCTTCGGTGCACGCGGGCACTTCTTCGCCCGCGCCGTGGCCAACGACACTGCTCACACCGTGGAGATCCTCAAGGCCGCCTACAACCACAAGGGTGCCGCCGTCTGCGAGATCATGCAGAACTGCGTCATCTTCAACAATGGTGCCTACGACCCGATCAACACCCGCGAGGGACGGAAGAAGAACGCCATCTATGTCGAGGACGGCAAGCCGCTGGTCTTCGGCGAGAACAATGAGTTCGGCCTCGTGCAGGACGGCTTCGGCCTGAAGGTCGTGGAAATCGGCAAGGACGGCTACACACTGGACGACGTCCTCATCCACGACAGCCATAACCCCGACGACACGCTGCAGCTCAAGCTCGCGATGATGGACAACGAGCACGGCTTCCCCGTGGCTCTCGGCGTCATCCGCGATGTCGAGGCTCCAACCTACGACGAGGCTGTGAACGCTCAGATCGAAGAGGTGAAGGCGAAGAAGCCTTACCACAACTTCGCTGAGCTCTTGGAGACCAACGATATCTGGGAGGTGAAGTAATGGAGATTATCAATCTTTCAGAGACCAACAGCATCATCGGCCAGTACATGGCCGAGATCCGCGACGCAGAGTACCAGAAGAACCGGCTGCTCTTCCGCAACAACATCACGCGCATCGGAGAGTGCGAGGCCTTCGAGGTATCGAAGCGCCTCGACTACCAGTCGAAGGACATCGCCACGCCTCTCGGCATCGCGAAGGTGAACGTCCCGACGGACAAGATCGTGCTCGCCACGATCTTCCGCGCCGGACTGCCGTTCCATCAGGGATTCCTCAACATCTTCGACCATGCCGGCAACGCCTTCGTCTCCGCCTACCGTGAGTACACCGACGCCGAGCATCACAAGGTCGGCATCCATGTGGAGTACCTCGCCACGCCGAGCATCGACCAGAAGACGCTCATCATCGCCGACCCGATGCTTGCCACCGGAGGCTCGATGGAGCTGGGCTACAAGGCGTTCCTCACCAAGGGCAAGCCGCGCCGCATCCATGTCTGCTGCGTCATCGCCACCCCCGAGGGCATCGACCACATCTCGTCCGTCTTCCCTGACGACATCACCACGGTCTGGTGCGCAGCCATCGACCCCGGCATGAACGAGCACAAGTACATCGTCCCTGGCTTTGGTGACGCCGGCGACCTGTGCTACGGCGACAAGATCTAAACGACAGTATCATTTGCCATACACCATAGTGCTTTTGTTTTGCAAAGTGCATTTGGCAAATAACTTACAGCCCTAAGAGTTTTAAATTACTTTAACCTAAAAACTCTTAGGGCTTTACAATTTTCTAGTCTCCCGTTTTGTCGGTCGCAAGCTTTTTACTACCTTTGCAGCCGGAAAACAAGAATATCAATTCACAACTTAAATACATTACAACAATGGCAAAGTTTGATAAGTCAGTTTTGGCAAGCTACGGCATTCAGACCGGTACTGCTGAGGTTCTGTACAATCCTTCTTACGAGGTGCTCTTCAACGAGGAGACCAAGTCTGACCTCGAGGGCTACGACAAGGGTCAGGAGACTGAGCTGGGTGCTATCAATGTGATGACTGGTGTCTACACCGGCCGTTCTCCTAAGGATAAGTTCATCGTCGACGACGAGAACTCTCACGACACTGTGTGGTGGGATTCTGAGGAGTATCACAACGACAACCACCGTGCCTCGAAGGAGACTTGGGCAGCTGTGAAGAAGCTCGCTCAGGAGGAGCTCTCCAACAAGAAGCTCTATGTCGTTGACGGCTATTGCGGCACGCACAAGGACACCCGTATGAAGGTTCGCTTCATCATGGAGGTGGCTTGGCAGGCTCACTTCGTGACGAACATGTTCATCCGTCCGAAGAGCGAGGCTGACTTCGAGCAGGAGCCCGACTTCATCGTCTACAATGCTTCGAAGGCAAAGGTCGAGAACTACAAGGAGCTCGGTCTGCACTCTGAGACCGCTGTCGTCTTCAATGTCACCAGCAAGGAGCAGGTGATCATCAACACTTGGTATGGTGGTGAGATGAAGAAGGGTATGTTCTCGATGCAGAACTACTTCCTCCCGCTCCGCGGCATCGCTTCGATGCACTGCTCTGCCAACACCGATATGAACGGTGAGAACACCGCTATCTTCTTCGGTCTCTCTGGCACTGGTAAGACCACGCTGTCTACCGACCCGAAGCGTAAGCTCATCGGCGACGACGAGCACGGATGGGACGACAAGGGTGTGTTCAACCTCGAGGGTGGTTGCTATGCTAAGGTCATCAACCTCGACAAGGAGGCTGAGCCCGACATCTACGGCGCTATCACACGCGACGCTCTGCTCGAGAACGTCACTGTTGACGAGAACGGCAAGATCGACTTCGCTGACAAGAGCGTGACCGAGAACACCCGTGTTTCTTATCCTATCTATCACATCAAGAACATCCAGCGCCCGGAGAGCCAGGGCCCCGCTGCTAAGCAGGTCATCTTCCTCTCTGCTGACGCCTTCGGCGTGCTGCCTCCTGTGAGCATCCTGAACGCTGAGCAGACGAAGTACTACTTCCTCTCTGGCTTCACCGCAAAGCTCGCTGGTACTGAGCGCGGCATCACCGAGCCGACTCCTACCTTCTCTGCTTGCTTCGGCCAGGCATTCCTCGAGCTGCATCCTACCAAGTATGCTGAGGAGCTGGTAAAGCACATGGAGAAGAGCGGTGCTAAGGCTTACCTCGTGAACACCGGTTGGAACGGCACTGGCAAGCGTATCTCTATCCGCGACACCCGTGGCATCATCGACCGCATCCTCGACCACGAGATCGACAAGGCTTCTACGAAGACCATTCCTTACTTCAACTTCGTTGTGCCTACAGAGCTCGAGGGCGTGAACAAGGACATCCTCGATCCGCGCGACACCTACGCTGACGCTGCTCAGTGGGAGGAGAAGGCTAAGGATCTGGCTGCTCGCTTCATCAAGAACTTCAAGAAGTATGAGGGCAACGAGGCTGGTAAGGCTCTGGTTGCTGCTGGTCCTCAGCTCTAATCATCACGACGTCTAGTGTGTGCTCCGGCATCTAAGTCGAGGTCGCACATCATCATAAAAGCCGCTGTCCATCGATGGGCAGCGGCTTTTTTGATATAAATCAATAAAAGAAAAACGCGCCGAAATAAGCCGCCAATTCTTTGGTTTATTCTCACGCAATGCGTACCTTTGCAGCGTCTTCGTGAGAAGATATATATAAAGTTTCATTAGGTTAGTAGTTTGATAGATTTTTAAGGTAAATTTTAGAATTATGTTATTAGATTTTGAATCGATTGTGATGCTGGTATTGGTCATGTTGATGACCGTTCTTAGTATTATTGCTTTGGTACATACCAACATCCAATAACATTATTCTAACAAAAGGCAGTGCGAGGGATCGTATTGCCTTTTTTCGTTTTCAATGTGCACAGTTGTTTATCTCACAGATTGATAAACAAACTTAAAATACCCGCTGAATTCGATAAATTAGATAATAAACCAACGAAATTGGCGCTTAATTGAATAATTCTAAGTAAATTTGCACCTAAATTGAATAAGTCACGCGCAAAATGATCAAGAAGTTCTTGTCCATCGTCATGATGTTGACGGCAATGATGACCCTTTCATCATGCCTGAACAGCGACGAAGAAGACGTCACATACTACGACGATACGGCCATCACGGCATTCTCTTTGGGAACGCTGAAGAGGTACCATACCACGACGGCAAAGGATGGCAGCGACAGCACATATACCACGTCGCTGACGGGGAGCAGCTATAAGTTCTACATCGATCAGCTCAACCGACGCATCTATAACCCCGACTCGCTGCCGGTGGGTGTGGATGCGAAGCATGTGCTGTGCACCATCACCACGAAGAACAGCGGTACGCCGGTGCTCGTCCTGCGCAGTCAGGCGGGGACGGACAGCCTGGCCTACTACTCCAGTTCCGACTCCATCGACTTTTCCAACCCGGTGCGCATACGCGTCTTCAGTAACTCGGGCAAGGCCTCACGCGAGTACACCGTCTCGGTGAACATCCATCAGCAGACCGGCGACGAGCTCTCATGGAGCCACGACTCCGTCGCAGACCTCACAGCCATGGGTGCACGTCACCTCGTGGCCATGGGCGGCAACGTCTATCTCTTTGGCCTTGAGGACGACATGACCGTAGCCTACAAGAACAACGGCAGCGCCTGGCAACGTCTCGACGGCGTCAGTGCCTCAGCGACGGCCTATAACAATGTCATCGCGAAGGGCAGCTACCTCTATATGCTCGACGGAACAACGTTGCAGCGGTCTACGGACGGCAACACGTGGGAGACCGTCGCTACACCTGCCATCACACGACTGCTGGGTGCGTCGGCCACAAAGCTCTATGCGCTGACCACTACCGGCTTGGCAGCATCCACCGACGGCATCACGTGGACGGACGAGGCACTCGATACCGATGTGGCTAGTCTGCCCATGAGCAACTTCAACTTCGCATGCCGCCCCTCAGTGACCAACGACAACACCTACCAGCTCTTCCTCATCGGCACCAACAATGGTGAGACAAAGGTATGGAGCAAGGTTGAGGAGAACGGCAGCAACGTGCAGAACCAGCCGTGGTTCTTCTATCCGGCCGACGAATATAACAAGAAGACGCTCCCCGCTATGGACAACCTGCGCGTCATCCGCTATGGCAACGGGCTCCTCGCGTTGGGAGGCGACTACTCCACCTTCTATTATAGTGCGGACGACGGTCTGACATGGGCGGCAGACAGCAGCTATGCCCTGCCCGATGCCTTTGGCAAGACCACCTCGATGGCACCCTTCGCCATGGCGGCCAACAGCCAGAGCGTGATCTATCTCACCGTGCCCGGCAGCAGCCTCATCTGGCACGGTCGTCTCGCACGCATGGGATGGGCCAACAACCAGACGAGCTTCACGAAGTAAGTTGATGGTTGCTGTTACCGTTTCCCGTCATCTTTGACGGGGACAAAAACAATGACAATGAAGAAGACGCTGACCACACTCATGTTCCTCCTCGCCCTGGCACTGCCCACGATGGCACAGGACGACCCGGAGTACCGATTGGAGATTGGTGCGGGCGTGGGCCTCGACGGCTATCTGGGCGACTTCAATGGCTCGCTGACGCGTGACCTGCAGCCCATGGGAACCATTCTGGCACGCTACGTCTTCAACCCCTATATGGCGCTAAAGCTGGGCGCGAGCTACGGTAAGCTGAAGGGCAGCTCCACGGATGTGGACACCTATTACCCCGACTATGCCGAACACGCCTACTCTTTCAGCAACACAATGGCCGACGTGAGTCTGACCTACGAATATAACTTCTGGCCCTACGGCACCGGCCGTGACTACCGCGGAGCAAAGCGCGTGACACCGTTTGTCTTCGGCGGACTGGGCCTCACCTATGTCGATGCCGACAAGAGCCGCGTGGCATTCAGCATGCCCATCGGCCTCGGCGTGAAATACAAGATGAGCGAGCGCGTGAACCTCGGACTGGAATGGGCGCTGCACCTCACGCAGAGCGACTGGCTCGACGGTGTGAAGGACCCCTACTACGTCAAGAGCAGCGGACTCTTCAAGAACACCGACTGCTTCTCCGCCCTGCAGTTCACTCTGACCTACAGCTTCGCGGCAAAATGCGTGACTTGTAATAAAGAAGAATAATGGCAGAACTCGATATGACAAGGATTCCCCGCCACATCGCCATCATTATGGATGGCAACGGACGATGGGCGGCAGAACGCGGGAAGGAACGTTCCTACGGCCACCAGGCAGGCGTGGACACCGTCAGGCGCATCACCTCAGAGTGCACGCGCCTCGGCGTGAAGTACCTCACGCTCTACACCTTCTCCACCGAGAACTGGAACCGACCCGCCACGGAGATACACGCCCTCATGGGCCTCGTGCTCTCCTCGCTGGAGGACGAGATCTTCATGAAGAACAACGTCCGCTTCCAGGTCATCGGCGACTTGCAGCGTCTGCCCGACGTCGTGCAGCAGAAGCTGCAGGAGACCATGGACCACACCGCGGGAAACACTGCCATGACGATGGTCGTCGCACTGAGCTATAGCAGCCGCTGGGAGATCACACGGGCCACGCAGCGCATCGCCGAGGAGGTGAAGACCGGCACATTGCGACCCGAGGACATCACTGAGGACACCATCGCGCAGCACCTCACGACGAGCTTCATGCCCGACCCCGACCTGCTCATCCGCACAGGCGGCGAGCTACGCATCAGCAACTACCTCCTCTGGCAGATCGCCTATTCGGAGCTCTACTTCTGCGACACTTTCTGGCCCGACTTCTCGGAGGAGGACCTCCACCGCGCCATCCTCAGCTACCAAGGCCGCCAGCGCCGCTTCGGAAAGACGGAGGCACAGATAGAGGCCACCACCAAGGGGTAGCTCTTAAGGGCTGTTCGCTGTCAGACCAGCCCGCTTATCAAGCGGGCGACCAACAAGAAAAAACAAAGAAACAAAATAGATGCACTTGAACAAGAACAAAGCATTCGCAGTCATCATCGCCCTGGCGTGCTGCACGGCCGTCTCCGCACAGGAGAAGATCGTGCACCCCGACATCACCTATGCCGGCACACCACGTGACGTCGTCATCGGCGGCTTCAACGTCTCTGGCATCGATGGCTATGAGGACTATATGCTCACCGGCATCTCCGGACTGGCCGTGGGACAGCACATCAGCGTGCCTGGCACGGAGATCACGGATGCCGTGAAGCGCTATTGGAAGCACGGACTCTTCTCGGATGTAGAGATTGCGGCCGACTCGCTCGTGGGCAACAAGATCTATCTCCACATCTACCTCAAGGCACGCCCGCGCGTCTCGGAGATCCACTACAACGGCATCAAGAAGAGCGAGCGCGAGGACATGGAGCAAAAACTCGGCATCCTCAAGGGCGGACAGATCACCCCGAACATGATCGACCGCGCGAAGATCCTCGCCAAGAAATACTTTGATGACAAAGGCTTCAAGAATGCAGACATCGACATCCTGCAACGACCCGATGTGACGGGCAAGAACCAGGTCATCCTCGACGTGAACATCGACAAGAAGGAGAAGATGAAGGTGCGCAACATCATCATCGAGGGTAACTCCAAACTCAGCGACCGGAAGATCAAGGGCGGACTGTTCACCAAGGGTGCGCTGGCGAAGACGCACGAGGCTGGCAAGCTCTCCACCTTCCTCAAGGCAAAGAAGTTCACACCTGAGCGATGGAAAGAGGACAAGGAGAAGCTCCTCGAGAAATACAACGAGCTCGGCTATCGTGACGCCGCCATCCTCGGCGACAGCGTCTGGAACAACGACCCGAAGCACGTCAACATCTGGATCAAGGTCGACGAGGGACAGAAGTATTACCTCCGCTCCATCAGCTGGGTGGGTAACACGGTCTACAACTCCTCCGTCCTCAACAACGTGCTCAACATGAAGAGCGGCGACGTCTACAACCAGAAGCTCATGAAGAAGCGCCTCACCGAGGATGACGATGCCGTGGGCAACCTCTATTATAATAATGGTTACGTGTTCTCGAACATCCAGCCCACGGAGATCAACATCGTCGGCGACTCCATCGATCTGGAGATGCGCGTCATCGAGGGTCCGCAGGCACACCTGAGCCACGTCCGCATCAACGGCAACGACCGCATCTACGAGAACGTTGTCCGCCGTGAGCTCCGTACGAAGCCCGGCGACCTCTTCTCAAAGGAGGCACTGATGCGTTCGGCGCGTGAGCTCGCGTCCATGGGACACTTCGACCCCGAGAAGGTCGTGCCGGATGTGAAGCCCAACGGCGAGGACGGCACCGTCGACGTCAACTGGAACCTCACGCAGAAGTCCAACGACCAGGTGGAGTTCTCGCTCGGATGGGGACAGACGGGTGTCATCGGACGTATCGGTCTGACGCTGAACAACTTCTCCATCGCCAACCTCTTTGGCAAGAACAAAGAGCGCCGGGGCATCATGCCCATCGGCGACGGTGAGAAGCTGTCCATCAATCTGCAGTCGAACGGCTCCTACTACATCAGTTCCTCGGCCAGCTACTCCACCAACTGGCTGGGTGGCAAGCGACCCATACAGTTCTCCTTCGGCGTCTACTACTCGAAGTACACCGACATCTCGAGCAACTTCTATAACAGTGCTGCTCAGAATCTCTACTACCAGTCGCTCTATGGCTACAGCTCCTACTATGGCGGCTATGGCTACAACAACTACGAGAACTACTACGACCCGGACAAGTACATGCAGATGTTCGGCGCCTCGCTCGGATGGGGCAAGCGTCTGCGTTGGCCGGACGACTACTTCACCCTCTCGGTGCAGCTCGCCTACACACGCTATATGCTGAAAAACTGGAGCTACTACTTCATCATGAAGAACGGTAACTCCAATAACATCAACCTCAGCATTGCGCTCAACCGCTCGTCATCGGACAACCAGCTCTTCCCACGCCGCGGCTCGGAGTTCTCCGCCAGCGTCACCCTCACCCCGCCATGGTCACTCTGGGATGGTAAGGACTATGCCAGCCTCGCCACCAACTCGAAGTCGCCGAACTACGCCAACGAACTGCAGGAGAAATACAAGTGGATCGAGTATCACAAGTGGTCGTTCAAGAGCCGCACGTTCACCGCCCTGAGCTCCGCACAGAAGTGCTTCGTCCTCATGACGCGTGTGGAGTTCGGTCTCCTCGGCAGCTACAACCACAACAAGAAGAGTCCCTTCGAGACCTACTATGTCGGTGGTGATGGCATGAGCGGCTATTCGTCCAGCTACGCCACGGAGACCATCGGTATGCGTGGTTACGAGAATGGTGGTCTGACCTACGGCTTCGACGGCTATGCCTACGACCGCTTCACGCTCGAGCTCCGCTACCCGTTCCTCCTCGGCAACACGACGATCTACGGTCTGACGTTCCTCGAGGGTGGTAATGCCTGGGCTGAGACTAAGAAGTTCAACCCCTTCGACATGAAGCGCTCGGCAGGTGTCGGTGTCCGCATCTTCCTCCCGATGGTCGGCCTCATGGGTATCGACTGGGCCTACGGTTTCGACAAGAAGATCAACGGCAACAACCTCGGCGGCTCGCAGTTCCACTTCATCCTCGGTCAGGAGTTCTAGTCCTGTGATCGGCATCTCCCCTGCCGTTCGCCATGTCAGCGCACTGAGCCGCAGTTCGCCGTCAGACTGGGGCGCTTACCAAGCGCCCCACAATAAAAAACCTTAAAAAGCCCCGCTCCCCGAAACTTTACAGGAGCCAAGCAGTCTTTAACAATAGAACAAAAACGTAACGACAATGAACAACAACAATACCTTCAAGCACAGCGCCCTTGCGCTCCTGCTGCTGGCACTCTTCGCCCTCATGCCCGCTTCTCAGGCCCATGCCCAGAAGTTTGCACTCATCGACATGGAGTACATCCTGAAAAACGTACCCGCCTACGAGCGTGCCAACGAGCAGCTCAACCAGGAGTCGAAGAAGTGGCAGGCGGAGGTCGAGGCCCTCAACACCGAGGCCGCGACGATGTACAAGAACTACCAGAACGAGGTCGTATTCCTCTCCGAGCAGCAGAAGAAGACCAAGCAGGAGCAGATCATGCAGAAGGAGAAGGAGGCCGCTGAGCTGAAGAAGAAGTACTTCGGTCCCGAGGGTGAGCTCTTCAAGAAACGTGAGAGCCTCATGAGCCCCATCCAGGAGGAGATCTACAACACCGTCAAGGACATCGCCGACCTGCGGGGCTATAGCCTCGTCCTCGACCGCTCGTCCGACACCGCCATCATCTTTGGCTCGCCGAAGATCGACATCTCCAACGAGGTCCTCCAGAAACTCGGCTACGGCAAGTAACCTTCAAAGTTCAGAGTCTGTCCTCCGCCGTCCACGGCGGAGCTCCCTATAAAGAACAATAACAATTAAAAACAATAGAACAAAGCAATGAAAAAACTTATTTTGATGTTGATGCTGATGGCCCCGCTGGCCACCTTCGCACAGAAGTTCGGCACCGTGAACACCCAGACCATCATGCAGGCACTGCCCGAGATTGCTAAGATCAACGGTGAGCTCCAGGCACAGGCCAAGCAGTATGAGAACGACCTGAAGAGCATGCAGGACGAGCTCCAGCGCCAGAGCGACGCCTACGACAAGGCCAAGGCTACGATGAACGCTACGGCACAGAAGCAGAAGGAAGAGGAGCTCAACACCCTCTACCAGAAGATTCAGCAGACCTACAGCGACAACCAGCAGGCTCTGCAGAAGGCTCAGCAGGAGAAGATGCAGCCCGTCGTCACGAAGGTGCGCAACGCCATCCAGAATGTCGGCAAGACCGGTGGCTATACCTACATCTTCGAGGAGGGCGTCGCTATCTTCACAGGCTCCAACGTTGAGGATGTCACCGCAAAGGTGCAGGCCGAGATCACCAAGATGAAGTAAGCATATAGGATGATCAAGAAGATCCTACTCTCTTTGCTGCTGGTCCTCACGACCATGCAGCTCCATGCGCAGGAGGCCACCGTCCCCCTGCGCTTTGGCTATTTCAGCTACGACGCCGTCCTCAAGGCGATGCCCGACTATGCCGTCGCACAGCAGAGCCTCGCCACACTGCGGACACAGTATGACGAGGAGATGAAGCGCGTCGAGGATGAGTTCAATGCCAAGTACGAGACCTTCCTCGACACCCAGCGTGACCTTGCGCCATCCATCCGACAGAAGCGGCAGGCTGAGCTGCAGGAGCTCATGCAGAAGAACATGGCCTTCAAAGAGAAGGCACGCCAGCTGCTCCAGCAGGCTGAGCATGACACCATGCAGCCCTTGCGACAGAAGATCGCCACAGCGGTCATCACCGTCGGCAAGCAGCATGCCTACGCGTTCATCCTCAACACCGACGCCAATGCCGTGCCCTTCATCAACCCCTTGATGGGTGAAGACGCCACCGCAGCAATCACCGCCATTCTCAAGTAGCGCCACCGCTCCCGGCTTTTTTACAGCCGGGCATCTTTCGCTCCCGGCTTTTTACAACCGGATGTCTACTGCTCTCGGTCATCTTTGACCGGGCCATTAAAAAGAACCCCATGACAGCAGCCTTCCCCTCTTCCCCTGGCCCCATCGGCGTCTTCGACTCCGGTTACGGCGGCCTGACGATCCTCCACGGCATACGCCAGTTGCTCCCGCAGTACGACTACATCTACCTCGGCGACAACGCGCGGGCGCCCTACGGCCCGCGCTCCTTCGATGTCGTCTACGAGTTCACACGTCAGGCGGTGGAGAAGCTCTTCCAGATGGGTTGTCAGCTCGTCATCATCGGCTGCAACACCGCCTCAGCCAAGGCCCTGCGCTCCATCCAGCAGAACGACCTCCCGCAGTGGGACCCACAACGCCGCGTTCTCGGCGTCATCCGTCCCACGGCAGAGCTCATCGGCCACATGACACGCAACAACCATGTCGGCATCCTCGCCACAGAGGGAACCGTGAAGAGCCACAGCTACGAACTGGAAATTGCCAAGCTATGGCCCGACATCAAGGTCACCGGCCAGGCATGCCCCTTCTGGGTGCCACTGGTGGAATACAACGAGGCCGACTCGCCCGGTGCCGACTACTTTGTCAAGAAGCGCATTGACCAGCTCATGGCCAAGGACCCCGACATCGACACCATCATCCTCGGGTGCACCCACTTCCCCATCCTCATGCCGAAGATCCTGAAGTATGTCAGCCCCAACATCCGCATCGTACCGCAGGGGGAGTATGTCGCCAGCAGTCTGAAAGACTACCTCCGTCGCCACGCCGACATGGAGACCCGTCTCACACGCGGACATTCCTGCCAATACTTCACCACCGAGAACCCCGAGAAATTCAAAGAGTGCGCCTCCATCTTCCTCCACGAGGATGTTAAGGTGGAGCACATTGAACTCTAAGTCCTCCCCAAGCCCCTCCAAAGGAGGGGATGTTTGATTACATATCAGCATCCCCTGAGGGTATCTTGGGTAGATTAATATGTAGCTAAC
>ERZ1032009.233-NODE-233-length-12712-cov-23.975982_pt1 | contig 12712 bp, 9 predicted proteins | sample MGYA00516700_ERZ1032009 | MGnify/ENA primary metagenome ERZ1032009 (study PRJEB33719, sample SAMN04261292) | wastewater metagenome | biome: rural village; feature: human; material: feces | host: Homo sapiens | place: El Salvador | collected 2013-01-14 ...
ACAAAGCAAAGCAACAAGGTTCGTATCAATGATTGTAGAGAAAAGGAATGTTGTCCTTTCTCGAAGAGAGTTGAGTAAATAGTTTTCATACACTTTAGTTTTTTGTTGGCAGCAATAATTCTAATTTGTTACGCTGCCCTTTTCTTATTGAGGGCTTTTTATCCCCGCCAGCACTGAGGCTGACGGGAATATTAAATCTTTATTTATTTTTTTAATACTGGGCGTACTGGGTAACCATATTCACGTTTTACATTAAACATACTAGGCATTTCATTCGTTTCATCGATTTTCCAATAAATAGCCATTTCTGAAGCTGATTGATAGCAAGAGGCATAACTTATCCATTCCTCGGAAAAATAATAGCCTGCAGATGGTAAGATGATGAAATTGCCATTCGGTCCAACCACTTTCCAGTAATCAATAACTGTCTTGTTATTTTTATTTGTTGTCGTTGCGACCTCCCAAGTACATTCAGCCAACAGTTCTTCCCATTCTTTCGGGGTAGGTGTGCGGTAATTCTCGCCGAGATTAGCAGTAGCAGCATCATCTTCAGGTTGGAGCAATGTCAGCTTATCTATCTCGTTGTACTTAGTGTAGCGTTTTATAGCTCCATCAAGTTCACACCATTTGTATGTAGTCGAATAATATTTCTGCTTTGTTACAGTCTCACCCCATGCATAGTAGTTGCCCTTTTCATACTCGCTATTTGCGCCTAAGTTGTATTTTCTCCACATCAGTCCGCTTGGCAAACCGAGGTCTACACAATCCTTTACCACTGTTGTAGAGCCTCCGGCAGCCTTCAGTTCCTCCAGTTTCTTAGAGATTTCAGCCAAAGCGTCAGCTTCGCTCTTGTTTCCGTCTTTCACTGCCTTTACGAGGTTGGCAATTTCGTCCTTGATGCCGTTGATGGCAGCGTCGTAGTCAGGCATAGCCTTGATAGCATTCTCAATGGCGTCGAGCTTGTTGCTGTAGTCTGGAATAGCGTTCATGATGCCCTCAAGTGCAGCAATCTGATCGTCGAGCTTGCTGTTCTGGTCCGTAATGAGCGCGTTGAGAGCCTTGAGCTGTGCCTCATAATTAGGCAGTGCCTTGATGGCAGTCTCGATGGCTGCGAGCTTTGAGGTGTAGTCAGGCATAGCCTCAACTGCACTACTGATAGCTTCGAGCTTGTCTGCCAATGTCAAAGTCTGAGTTTCCAATGTAGTATTGAGCAAGGTGAGCTTGTCCTTGAGTTCCAATGTCTGATTCTTCATGGCTGTTTCAAGAGCACCGAGTCTGAGGTCTAAAGCCTTTGTCTGGTCATTAATCACACCCTTGAGAATATCCATCTTCTCCTTCATGGCGATGGTCTGGTCTTCCAGAGCACCCTGGATGAATCCGAGCTTTTCTGCGAGTTCAAGAGTCTGCGATGTGAGCGCCTTCTCTATAGCCTCAAGCTTCGCTGTGTAATCAGGCAGCGCGCTGATAGCCTTCTCGATAGCCTGGAGCTTTTCGGTGTAGTCTGGCAGCGCCTTGATGGCAGCCACGATAGCGTCGCATTTCTTTTCGAGCGTGAGGGTCTGCGCCTTCATGGCGTCCTCGATAAGAGCCAGCTTGCCTTCCAAAGAGAGGGTCTGAGCCTTCATGGCAGCCTCGATGACAGCAAGCTTGGTGTCGATAGTAGCATTAACCGAGTTGAGCACGTCCTTGATGGCTTGCAACTTGGTCTGCTGGTCGGCATTCATCTTGTCGATGGCAGCCGTAAGCTGGGCAATGGCCTGCTCGTTCTTAAGCGTACCATTGTTGATGGCATCCACCACCTTGCTGAAGTCGTTGACCACAGTAACACTCATTGTATAGTCGATCTGGGGAGCGTCTTCCTGACAAGAACTGAAGAACGCTGGTATAGCCAGCAGCATTGCGCCAGCTAACAAGATTGATTTTAATGTTCTCATAATCGTATGTTTTTTAAGTTATTACTTTTTTACCTTGATAGTTACTCTTCTGCCTTCAAACGTCTTTTTGCCGTTCTTGGCTCCGATGGCAGTCTGTGGTTGGAGGTCCTCTGGAGCGAAGCCTTCCTTCAACAGTACCTTTACTACCCGCTTCAGGCGGCGCTCAGAGAGGGTCTGGTTGTACTCTTGGATGCCCGGAGTGCTTGCTTCGGCAAGGATAGACAGTTTCTCGCCCTTTACGCTGCGTGCAAACGTGCGCAGGCGGTCCATTTCCTCACGGCTCATGTACGAGCTGTTGTGGTCAAACTGAACGAAGTGCTCCTGTGTAGCCGCTACAGCCTTCTTGCTCTTCTGGCAGTCATCGAGCTGTCGCTGAAGGTCGCTGTTCTGCTGTTCAGCCTTCTGTCGGAGTGCGGCTTCACGGTCGGCACGGGTCTTTTCAGATTCAGCCTCCTGGCGCAGGTTGTTGGTTCGGTCGTTGAGCGTAGCCAGCTCGCCGTCGTAATAGTTGCGCAGCTTGCGTGCACGGCTCTGTACGAAGTTGTAGCGAACGGTTGCCATAGCGTAGATGAGATGCTTCGGAGCCACCTCCTTACGGTTGAGCAGCCAGTCCATCTCGCCTTTAACGCCTACGGTGAAGCGGCGGCTCACGTCAGCCTCGATGTGCAGCGTGGCAGGGATGAAAAGCTTGTCGAAGTTCTCGTGGCGGTTGCGTGTGCTCACGTTGCCCGTAATGGTGACGGTACCGTCATTATTGATATTGGTATTGCTACCTATCGGCTTGTTGGTACCGTTCTCGGTCATGGTGTTGTTTATCCACATGCCGTATTCATTGCCACGGGCGAAAATTCCGCCTACGCCTGTGCCTATCCAGATGTTGAACCACTGTGCCTTACGTGCAGGCCAGAACTCCATGAAGTTGAACTGTGCGCCAAGTTTCACGCTGTGGGTATTCATCACATAGTTGCCATAGGTCTTTACAGGCATCTCCTGGGTATTGATAGTCGAGAAGCGTTGCTCACGGCGGTAGCGCGACCAGATGTAGTCGGCACCAATGCGAACCCACGGGCGAATGGTGAAGTCGATGCCACCGCCTACTGCCGGCGACTGCTTATAGCTCGACTTTGCGTCGATGTTCTCATACCACACACCGTTAGCCCACGACAATCCGCCCTGAGCGTAAATGCTCCAAGTATTAGTGCGCAGTTCCTTATTAGTATCGCATGGCAGATCAGCTATGCCCTCACCCTCGGTCTGCGCCTGGGCGCCTACCGTGAAGAGCGATGTAAGCAATACGCTGAGCCATACTCTTGCCCATCTGCTATTTGATAGCGCAATGAGCGGTTTGGTTCGTTTTGTATCCATACTATGCCTTTTTTATTAATTATATATTGTGAAAGTTTTGCTATATCAAACTCCTGAGCCATTCCAGAAACGAGCGCTTTCGTATTACAAGTTTCACATTCCATGAAGTTTTCTCTTTTAATGCTACCAATCTGTCTTTGTCTTGGTGCCGCGAATTTAGGCATAAATTCAGCTAAGTATCTTCTGAAAATCGGACAAGAATATGTGATAATCCGACTTTTTAACATGAACAGAATTGTTCTAATCGGACATAAAAACAGCGTAAGTTGCTGATTTTCAGCAAAACATCAAGAACACAAAAAACGTGGAATCGTTGTGATGTCTGTGGTGTGTCAGAGTGATAAGTTTTGGGTTTAGAAAACAATTTGCATCAATTAATTTTAAAAAAAATTGGTCTATATCAGTAAAAATCACCGATATTCCATTTAATTCGTTATCTTTGCACCAAAACCCAATAATACTCGCCTATATGTACAACCTAAGACATGGCACAGCCACTCTTGTGTGGTACCTTATTATATATGTAATGCTGGTTTCCTGTGGACAGAAACCAGCGAAGATATCCCTTGCCGAGCGCAAAGCCATGGACAGTATCGTCTCCTCTTCTCACGATATTGACACACTCTCCATGATACAGAAACGCATGGAGCGTGAGGGAAATATGTTAGGTAGCATCGTTGCCTACAGAGCGATGGGAAAAGAGCTGCGCAACGACAGTAGATTTGACGAGGCACTGAAGGTACACAGCGAGGGACTGAAGCAGGCGGAGACCTTAGGCGATACATTAGAGATCGTGCAGGCTCTGAACAATATCGGCACCGTCTATCGGAGAATGGGATTGCTCGACATGGCTCAAGATTACCATTACCGCGCTTTCGCCATCTGCAAAGAGTCTGCCGACACATCTTTTACTGCCAAGAAAAACCGCGTGGTATCGCTCAATGGACTGGGCAACATCTATCTCACCCTGGGCAACTACGCACGTGCCGACAGTGCGCTGCGACTGGCATTAGCAGGCGAACGAGAATTGAACAGTGCCTTAGGACAAGCCATCAACTATGCCAACATCGGTTTTATATTCAGCCACCGTGAACAGTTGGACTCGGCATGGAGGTACTATCGCCAGTCCATGGGACTGAATCTGCAGGCTGGCAACACACTCGGTGTGGCACTATGCCACATTTATTTCGGTGAGCTACACGAGAAAGAGCACGACTATGAAAAAGCCATTTCGGAGTATGACAAGGCTTATCAGCAGTTGCAGTCGTCACAAGACGAGTGGCACGCAATTAATCCGCTCATTGCCCTGGCTGGTATATACACCCAAATGGGCAACGACACCAAGGCACAGGAATATCTGGACAAGGCGCTGCACACTGCACGCGCCATCAATTCGCACGAACATTTAGCTGAGGTTTATAACTTATATTATAAACTATACAAACGCAAGGGCAACTACAGTGCGGCGCTGACGGCGCACGAGAAGGCTGCAGCCATGGAAGACAGCATCGTCGACATGGAGAAACTGAACCGCATACAGAACGCAGGACTGCTCATAGAACGCAACATTCAGGCTCGGGCGATGAATGAGGTCAATACAAACCTGAAGAACGAGCAGTCGGCGCGATTCACCAACACCATCGTCTTCATATTCATTATAATAATACTGATTGGCACACTGGTGGTGTCCTACTTCGTACAGCGCATACACCGTCGCAACCACCTGGCCCTGAAAAGCCTTGCCGAAATGCGCGAGAGTTTCTTTACAAACATCACCCATGAGTTTCGCACACCACTCACTGTGATTCTCGGTTTGAGCCGCGACCTGCCGAATAAATCCCCAGACGAACTGAAACAGAACGCCCATGCCATCGAGCAGCAGGGAAACAACCTGCTGGCGCTCATCAACCAGTTGCTTGATATTTCGAAAATTAAGTCGAAGATGGGCAACCCCGACTGGCGCAACGGCAACATCACCACCTACGTTTCAATGCTGGTGGATACCTATCGCAACTATGCCTGCAGCAAGAACATCGATCTGCAGCTGCTTGTGAAGGAACCCGTGACGATGGACTTCGTTCCCGACTATATCAACAAGGTATTCAACAACCTCCTGTCCAATGCCTTGAAATTCACGCCCGAATATGGCAAAATCATCGTTGCCATGTGGCGCGAAGGCAGCAACCTCCTTATAGAGGTAAGCGATACGGGAGAGGGTATGGACAAAGAGACTGCCAACAATGTGTTCAATCCATTCTATCAGGGAGTAACCGACTCTATGAATATTGGTACAGGCATTGGACCGGCACTCGTAAAGCAGGTGATTGACTCATTGAACGGCAAGATCAATGTCAGGAGCAGGGAGGGCTATGGAACGACGTTTCACATCGAAATTCCTATAACAAACGAGTGCAACGTGAAGCTCGACGAACAGCCTATGGATAACACGCCTGTTCTGCCTACAGAGGAAAAAACACTAACAGATACCGATGCAGAGGACAGCCAGTACACGATGCTTGTGATAGAGGACAATCGCGACATTGCGACGTACATCGGCGAAGTGCTTAGCGAACGCTACGCTGTGGCTTACGCCACTAATGGAGAGGACGGATGGCAGAAGGCCATCAACCTCGTACCCGACCTGATTATAACCGACCTGATGATGCCGGGCATGGACGGTTTGGAACTGTGCCGACGCATACGCTCCAACGATGTGGTGAATCACATACCTATCGTCATCGTCACGGCAAAGATTTCAGACCAAGATCGCATCAAGGGCTTCGAGGCTGGTGCAGATGCCTATTTAGCCAAACCGTTCAACGTGGACGAGTTGCGCACTGTAGTGGAGCGTCTGCTCGACCGCCAGCGCTCGCTGCGCAACAAGTTTAGCAACAATGCTACTAATACGAAGGAACAGCAGGATGAGGTACAGCTGACGGACACTGAGCGCCGCTTCCTCGCCAAGACGGTGGATCATATCTATCTGCTTATGGACAAACAGCAGCTCAACGTGAATACGCTCGCAGAAAAGCTGTGCATGAGTCCACGGCAGTTCCATCGCAAGATCGTTACGCTCACGGGCAGTTCGCCAGCCTCTTTCATTCTGAATATCAAGATGAAGCGTGCTCGCCATCTGCTTGAGACCGCCCCAAAAATGAGCATAGACGATATAGCCTTCTGCTGCGGCTTTGAACATACTTCAAGCTTCTATCACGCCTTCCGTAAAAAGTATGGAGTTACGCCAAGGGATGTGAGAAGAGGAATAGAGTAAAGTATCGTTAAATCCTGTTGGCATATCCCCCATCTACTTCTCCGCAAATAAATTGGAGATAGCATAAAGAGGAATGATGTCTATCTTCTTGCCATCAGGACTCTCGAATGTACCAAAGTTTTCGAGAGAACAGCGAATGCCCATTTCTATATGCTTCTGCAGATTACGCATCAGCGAATACATACTGCTCATAGAACCCTTCACGCCCGATTTTACTTCTATCGGAACGATGCTGCCACTGCGAGCTATCACATAATCCACCTCGGCACAAGTACCTTTGTTCATGTTTTGCCAATAGTACAACTGGTGCCGCGTCTGCGGAGAAGAATATTTGATAAGTTCCAAACCCGCCATCATCTCTGCCACATGCCCCTTGTCAACAAGATCGATGGAGTCTGCCACCATCATCTCCTTGATGCGCTCATCGATATCATCATCTATTCCTAAGATACCAAGTAGCACGCCAGTATCATGAATCAGATATTTTACTACCCGCTCATTGATTTCAGCTCCAAGCGGCACCCCATTGGCATCCGTATGATAAGTCGGTATGATCAGCCCGGCATCCTTCAGCATCTCCAAAGCCACCTTTACTTCTGCCGAACGATATTGCCCTTCTACCCTACTGCAAACAAACTTGGCTCCTGCCTGATGCGCTACACTTATGAGAGTTTGGCGCAAAAGCAGAGGATTTGCCTTGGCTCCGTATTTGGCAAAATCGTCCTGATAGCCCTGGATGATTTCGTTTACAATGTCACTACTATAGCGATAAGATCCTGTCTCCGTGTAGGTTGCCACGGCTTCTGGCATTCCGCCAACCAGCATATAACTTCGGAAGGCTTCCACCAACCTATTATAGAATGCCTCGGGAAGCGGATTCGTAGGACTGCTATTTCGCTTGATTCTAAGAAGCCCCTCTTGCCCCGTTGCCGTCAGGAATTCATCAAAAGACATCGGATAGACAAACAGGGAACTAACTCTGCCCACTCCAAATGATGACAAATCCTTCAGCGCAAACTCCAAGAGCGAACCCGCTGCAATGACATGAAGTTCGGGATAATCTTCCTTAAAGAACCAAAGGCTGTGAATGACATCTTCGCTTTTTTGTATCTCGTCGAGGAAAAGAAGAGTTTCGCCCGGAACAACCGGCACATTAAAGAAGTCGGAGAGTTTAGCAGCAATGCTCTTCACATCACGACTGCCCTTAAAGAATTCCATCACCTCAGGATTTCTTTCCACATTAACTTCCAAAAAATATTTGAAGTTCTTGCCAAAATGCCGAATGGTGCTCGACTTGCCTACCTGTCGGGCGCCCCTCACCAAAAGCGGTTTTCTTCGAGGATTATCCTTCCATTCCAGTAAAGCCTGGTCGATGCTTCTTGACAAGTATTTATCCATGTCTTTGCGTCTTAATGATTATATGGCTGCAAAAATACTGATTATTAACGAGATATGCAATTACTTCATGTTAACTTTGCTAAAAGATAGAGTTATAAATGGATGTTTCGTGATAAAAGATAGAGTTATGAAGAGGTGTTTTATGACAAAAGATAGAGTTATAATGGGGTATTTGTAACTTTATGTTGATTCGAGTGCGCATTTTTTTGCGCGCTCATTCGGTATGTTTTGCGGGGGCCGCCCCTGCAAAACATACGGCGTAAGGTTAAATAGCGTTAAATATTCCTTATGCCTAAAAATAGATAATACATATTTATTGTCATTCGGCAAAAAGTTAGTAACTTTGCAACCCGAAAATGGTTTATTATACCTTGTCGAAAGACAGGCGAGGCGATATGAAGCCATAACTCGTTGATTATAAACAAAATAATATATAATAAAAAATTACAATTATGCCTACTATTTCACAATTAGTACGTAAAGGCAGGGGCGTTCTCGCAGACAAGAGCAAGTCTCCGGCATTGGACGGCTGCCCACAGCGCCGTGGCGTGTGTGTCCGTGTGTACACCACAACCCCTAAAAAGCCTAACTCAGCAATGCGTAAGGTGGCTCGTGTCCGCCTGACAAACCAGAAGGAAGTCAACTCCTACATCCCAGGAGAGGGCCACAACCTTCAGGAGCACTCAATCGTGCTCGTGCGTGGCGGTCGTGTCAAGGACCTCCCAGGTGTGCGTTACCACATCGTTCGCGGTACACTCGATACCGCCGGTGTCGCCAACCGCAACCAGCGCCGTTCAAAGTACGGTGCCAAGAAGCCAAAGGCAAAGAAATAAACCTTCTACGCTCTGAGCCGGGGGCCAGGGGTCGTTACCCCTCAAGCCAAGGGCTCAAAGCCTGTAGCTGAAGAAGCGCAGAAAAAGACAATTCACACGATTACTCTGACAAGTAATTAATTTTTTGTTTTGCTGGAGAAGTTGAGACAGGTTGAGTAAATGTCCGGGCGAGGACGTTGAAGCTACTTTATTGACAGCCCCCATGCAGACTACACATTATTATATAAAATGAGAAAAGCAAAACCAAGAAAGCACGTGATCCTTCCCGATCCAGTGTTCAACGACCAAATGGTCTCAAAGTTCGTCAACCACTTGATGTACGACGGTAAGAAGAACGCTTCTTACACCATCTTCTACAACGCCCTCGACATCGTGAAGGCCAAGGCAGCCAACGAGGAGAAGTCTCCCCTCGAGATTTGGAAGCAGGCCCTCGCCAACATCACTCCGCAGGTGGAGGTGAAGAGCCGCCGTATCGGTGGCGCCACATTCCAGGTGCCTACAGAGATTCGCCCAGAGCGTAAGATGAGCGTGGCAATGAAGAACCTCATCGCTTTCGCACGCAAGCGCGGCGGTCACACCATGGCCGACAAGCTCGCAGCCGAGATCATGGACGCTTTCAACAACCAGGGTGGTGCCTTCAAGCGTAAGGAGGACATGCACCGTATGGCCGAGGCTAACCGTGCTTTCGCACACTTCCGTTTCTAATCGTTAAAGGATAATAATCAAAAATGGCTAAACGCGATTTACATTTGACCCGTAACATCGGTATCATGGCCCACATCGATGCCGGTAAGACAACTACATCTGAGCGTATCCTGTTCTACACAGGTAAGACCCACAAGATTGGTGAGGTGCACGATGGAGCTGCAACGATGGACTGGATGGTACAGGAGCAGGAGCGTGGTATCACCATCACTTCCGCTGCCACTACCTGTAACTGGAACTGGAACGGCAAGTCTTACAAGATTAACTTGATTGATACTCCGGGACACGTCGACTTCACCGCCGAGGTGGAGCGTTCGCTCCGTGTGCTCGATGGCGCTATCGCCACTTACTCTGCTGCCGACGGCGTACAGCCACAGTCGGAGACAGTGTGGCGTCAGGCCGACAAATATAACGTGCCTCGTATCGGCTACGTGAACAAGATGGACCGCTCTGGCGCTGACTTCTTCGAGACAGTGCAGCAGATGAAGGACATCCTGGGCGCTAACCCTGTGGTTATCCAGATACCTATCGGTGCCGAGGAGAACTTCAAGGGCGTGGTTGACCTCATCAAGATGAAGGCCATCCTGTGGCACGATGAGACCATGGGCGCTGAGTATGAGGTGGACGACATCCCCGCTGACCTCGCCGACGAGGCTGAGGAGTGGCGCGACAAGTTGCTCGAGGCTGCCGCCGAGTACGACGACGATGTGATGGAGAAGTACATGGACGATCCTTCTACCATCACCGAGGAAGAGATCCTCGCCGCCATCCGTAAGGGTTGCGTAAGCATGGAGTGCTGCCCAATGCTCCTTGGTTCTTCATACAAGAACAAGGGTGTGCAGCCTCTGCTCGACTACACCTGCGCCTTCCTGCCCTCACCTGAGGACACTGTCGCCATCAAGGGCACGAACCCTGAGACTGGCGAGGAGGAAGACCGCAAGCCTCTTGAGGAGGAGCCAACAGCCGCTCTCGCCTTCAAGATCGCTACCGATCCGTTCATGGGCCGTCTGGTGTACTTCCGCGTTTACTCCGGTTCTGTCAAGGCCGGCTCTTATGTCTACAACCCACGCACTGGCAAGAAGGAGCGCATCAGCCGCCTGTTCCAGATGAACTCTCACCAGGAGATTCCTATGGAGAGCATCGACGCAGGTGACATCGGCGCAGGCGTAGGCTTCAAGGACATCCGCACTGGTGATACCCTCTGCGACGACGAGAAGCCAATCACGCTCGAGTCTATGACCTTCCCTGACACCGTTATCTCGGTGGCCGTGGAGCCAAAGAGCCAGGCCGACGTTGCCAAGCTCGACAACGGTCTCGCCAAGCTCGCCGAGGAGGACCCGACATTCACAGTGCATACCGACGAGCAGAGTGGCCAGACCATCATCTCTGGTATGGGTGAGCTTCACCTCGACATCATCGTCGACCGTCTGCGTCGTGAGTTCAAGGTAGAGTGTAACCAGGGTAAGCCTCAGGTTAACTATAAGGAGGCCATCACGAAGACAGTGGAGAACCATCGTGAGGTCTACAAGAAGCAGAGCGGTGGTCGCGGTAAGTTCGGTGACATCATCGTGACTGTCGGACCTAAGGATCCTGACTACAAGGACGGCGACCTGCAGTTCGTGAACGAGGTGACTGGCGGACATATTCCAAAGGAGTTCATTCCTTCAGTGCAGAAGGGATTCCAGGACAGCATGAAGAATGGTGTGCTCGGTGGCTTCCCAATGACAGACCTCAAGGTCGTGCTTACCGACGGTAGCTTCCACCCTGTGGACTCTGACCAGATTTCCTTCGAGCTCGCCGCTCACGCAGCGTTCAAGAACTGCTGCCAGAAGGCAGGTCCCGTGCTCATGGAGCCTATCATGAAGGTGGAGGTCGTCACTCCTGAGGAGAACATGGGTGACGTCATCGGTGACCTCAACAAGCGTCGTGGTCTCGTGCAGGGCATGGACGAGGCTCGCTCAGGCGCACGCATCGTGAAGGCCATGGTGCCTCTGGCTGAGATGTTCGGTTACGTGACAGCGCTCCGTACCATCACTTCAGGCCGTGCCACAAGCTCTATGGAGTATGATCACCACGCACCTCTGTCTGCTTCTTTGCAGGCTCAGGTTCTCGAGGATCTGAAGAAGTAAATATAAGGAAGGGTGCTCGCTGAGCGAATGACTCTTTGGCGACACCCGCCTTACACATTATATTAATAACACAACACAATTATCACAATGAGTCAGAAGATTCGTATCAAGCTGAAGAGCTACGACCACCAGCTGGTCGACAAGTCAGCAGAGCAGATCGTAAAGGCTGTGCAGGCTACTGACGCTATCGTGAGCGGTCCAATTCCATTGCCAACTCACAAGCGCATCTTTACCGTCAACCGTTCAACATTCGTCAACAAGAAGAGCCGCGAGCAGTTCCAACTCTGCACCTACAAGCGTCTTATCGACATCTACAGCGCGACAAGCAAGACTGTGGACGCTTTGATGAAACTTGAGCTTCCCTCAGGCGTTGAGGTTGAGATCAAGGTCTAATTAGCTTTCAGCTATCAACCATAAACGGCGGGTTACCCTTTCGGGTTTCCCGCCGTTTTGTTTGACTAGCATGTGTGTTGTCTAATGGGTGCAAGTCCCTAACGAGCCCTAGTAGTGGGAATCGTCCAGCCAGAGAGACAAGGGTGTCCGTGGTGACGCGGAATCTGAAAGAAGTCAGCGGCAAACATCTGACCCAACGCACAGAAACTTGATATAAGGCTACTTACAGGGATAAGGCTGCAAAACGAGTCAAAGTCCAATAACTACTCGGAACTGCATGTAGTAAATCAAGTGGGTATAAGATGGAAAGACAACATGCTTAACTAGTGAGGTCTCACGGACGCATGGGTGAAGATGAGTTATTCGATGCACCATGACGGAGTAAAGCTTGTCGTGAGAAGTCAGCAGAGGTCATAGTACCCAAGGCACGTGTGCCTATAGGGAAGGACTGAATCGTGCAGTGCAACAGTAAATGACTGCTACCTTGAGAGTCTTTTGTAGTCAGATGTCCGAAAAGGAACTCTCTATTCACAAGATAGGACGGAATCCGACAATAGAATAGAAGTGACGTATCTCGAAGGGATGGCTGAAAACAACTTGCCACACATCGTGAGATGAGAAAGCGCGAAACCGCCGTATGCGGAACCGCACGTACGGTGGTGTGGGAGGTCGGTAAATGTGAAA
>ERZ1032009.235-NODE-235-length-12665-cov-5.646075_pt1 | contig 12665 bp, 9 predicted proteins | sample MGYA00516700_ERZ1032009 | MGnify/ENA primary metagenome ERZ1032009 (study PRJEB33719, sample SAMN04261292) | wastewater metagenome | biome: rural village; feature: human; material: feces | host: Homo sapiens | place: El Salvador | collected 2013-01-14 ...
TCCGGCTCCGCCGTTTTGCAATGGTGACAGAAAAGGAAAATACAACAGGAGGGAATATGAAATTTACAGATGGCTACTGGCTTCGAAGTGAGAATGTGCAGGCTTCGTACGCGTCGCAGGCATTTACGGTGGAGAGAATTCCGCATGGCATGCGGATTGCGGCGCCGGAGCGGCCGATTCTGTCCCGGGCAGATGCTCTGGACATCACGGTCCTGTACATTGATCTGGTGTCGGCAAGGCACAATGATATTGTCATGACAACGACGCATTTCATGGGATATGACGCGAAGGAGCCGCGCTTTGAATTAAACGAAGAGCCGGACGATACCGAGGTTGTCATAGATGAGAAGGAGGCCGTTTTAAAGGCCGGGGATATGACGGTCCGTGTGGACCGGGCGACCTGTGCCATTTCGTTTGAAGCAGAGGGAAGACGTCTGACCGGCACGAACTTCCGCAACATCGGCTATATGCGCGTCAACAAAAAGCCGTCGAAGCTTCGGATGGATCCGCATTATTTTGAACAGGATTACGAGCCTTATATGCTGACCGAGCTCTCCATAAAGCCGGGAGAAAACATTTACGGCTTTGGCGAGCGGTTTACTCCGTTTGTGAAAAACGGTCAGACCGTCAACCTCTGGAATGAGGACGGCGGAACAGCAAGCGACATCGGCTATAAGAACATTCCGTTTTATATGAGCAGTGAGGGGTACGGTGTTTTCACCGATCACACAGGGCCGGTTTCCTATGAGGTCTGCTCGGAGAAGGTCGGCTTTGTCGGAACCTCGGTACCCGGCGAGCAGCTTCGGATGCATATTATGTACGGAAAGACCCCGGCGGATGTCATCAAGGTTTACACAGCACTGACCGGGCGTCCTGCCCTTCCTCCCGCATGGAGCTTTGGACTGTGGCTTTCTACCAGCTTTAAGCCAAGCTATGATGAGGACACCACGAACAGGCTGATCGGCGGCATGCAGGAGCGCAGCATTCCGATGAGGGTGTTTCACTTCGACTGTTACTGGCTTCGCGCGCTGCACTGGTGCGATTTTACCTGGGATCCCGCGGTGTTCGGAGACGTCGCGGGCATGATTCACAGGTACCATGAGAAGGGACTGAAGCTTTGCTGTTGGATCAATCCTTATGTGGCACAGGACACGGAAATGTTCCGTGAGGGCGTAAAGAGAGGCTTCTTCCTTATGAGGAAGGATGGCCGCGGCGTCAAGCAGATCGACAACTGGCAGCCGGGAATGGCTCTGGTAGACTTTACGAATCCGGAAGCCTGCGAGTGGTATGCCGGCAAGGTGAAGGGACTTCTGGATGCAGGCATTGATGCCATCAAGACGGATTTCGGCGAACGGATTCCGATTGACGTGATTTATCACGACGGAAGTGATCCGGTTATGATGCACAATTATTACACGCATCTGTACAATCGGCTGGTTTTCCGGACTCTTGAGAAGGAAAAGGGCGAGGGAAATGCGGTTCTGTTCGCAAGAAGTGCAACGGCAGGCGGTCAGCAGTTCCCGATTCACTGGGGAGGAGACTGCGAGGCAACCTACGGCTCCATGGCAGAGACCATGCATGCGGGGCTGTCTCTGATGATGAGCGGCTTTTCGTTCTGGAGCCATGATATTTCCGGCTTTGAGAAGACGGCAACGCCGGATCTGTATAAGAGATGGGCACAGTTCGGCCTCTTCTCCACACATTCCAGGCTTCACGGCTCGGATTCCTACCGCGTTCCGTGGATCTTCGATGACGAGTCCAACGACGTGGTTCGCTTTTTCAGTGAGCTCAAGTGCACCATGATGCCGTTCTACTATGAGCTGGCGGCCGAAGCACACAGGACCGGTGTTCCCGTGATGCGCCCGATGCCGTTTGTGTTCCCGGAGGATTTTGCGTGCCGCTGCCTGGACCTTCAGTACATGCTGGGAGAGAGTGTTCTTGTGGCTCCGATCTTCAATGAGAACAGCCTCGGACGCTTCTATCTGCCGGGTGTGCAGAAGGGAGAAAGCGCAAAACGCACCGGAAGGTGGATTGGACTGATTGACGGCGAAATCCTGGATGGCGGCAGGTGGTATGAGAAGACGTATTCGTACCGGAATCTTCCGGCTTTTGTCCGCGAGGGCTCGCTTCTTGCTTTCGGCGCACACAAGGATGTGCCGGACTATGATTACACGGATCACACGACACTCCGACTGTATCTGCCGGTTGACGGAGAAACGGCGGTCTGCCGGATCCCGGATCTGAAGGGAGAAACGGCCGTTACGGTAAAAGCAGAACGCGAAGGACAGAAGGTTATTTTCTCTGTGGAGGGAGAGCTGAAGGATGCTGCTGCGGAAATTCTGCTGGAGGATGGACGCGTGGTGCGGACGGAGCTGAAGGGAGCAAGGATGACAGCAGAGCTCTGATCTGTGTCCATGGCGATCCGCTTTGGCTCTGAGACCGGCAAAAGCAAGGAAAACCTTGCAAATTCAGCCATTCATGGGTATACTCTTAAATTGTCTGTTTCTGACGAAGTTTATGTACCATCAGGAGGAATGAATCAATGAGCGTTAGTGTTGAAAAGCTCGAGAACAGCATGGCCAAACTTACCATTGAGGTAAGTGCAGAGGATTTTACAAAGGCAATTGAGAAGGCATACCAGAAGGAGAAGAACAGAATCTCCATTCCCGGTTTCCGCAAGGGCAAGGCACCCCGCAAGATTGTTGAGAAGATGTACGGCGCAGGAATCTTCTATGAAGAGGCTGCCAATACCTGCATCAACGAGTCTTATGAGAACGCAGCAAAGGAGTCCGGAGAGGACATCGTTTCCAATCCGTCGATCGATGTAACCCAGATCGAGGAAGGAAAGAGCTTCATCTATACCGCAGAGGTTGCTCTGAAGCCTCCGGTATCTCTTGGCAAGTACAAGGGCGTTTCCATCACCAAGCAGGCACCGGTTGAAGTAACCGATGAGGAAGTTGAGAATGAGCTGAAGCGTCAGCAGGATGCAAACGGAAAGATTCAGGATGTTACGGATCGCCCGGTTGCTGACGGCGATATGATCAAGCTTGATTTTGCAGGCACGGTAGACGGCGAGGCATTTGACGGCGGCACCGCAACCGATTATGACCTGACCGTTGGCTCTCATTCCTTCATTCCCGGATTCGAGGAGCAGCTGGTCGGCATGAACGTCGGCGAGGAGAAGGACGTTGAGGTAACCTTCCCGGAGGATTATCACGAGAAGAAGCTGGCAGGAAAGCCTGCTGTCTTCCACTGCAAGGTGAACTCCGTCAAGACCAAGGTCCTTCCGGAGCTGAACGATGCATTTGCAGACGAGGTTTCCGAGTTCTCTACTCTTGATGAGTATAAGGCTGATATCCGCAAGAACCTCGAGGTTCGCAAGGAAGAAGAGCACAAGAATGCGAAGCAGAACGAGGCAGTTGCTGCAGCGGTTGAGGATGCGAAGATCGATATTCCGGAAGCAATGCTCCGCACACAGCAGGAGAACATTGCAAACGAGTTCGCTCAGAATATGCAGTATCAGGGCATGAGACTTGAGACCTATCTGCAGTATACCGGCCAGACGAAGGAGCAGTTCCTGGAGCAGCTCAAGCCGCAGGCTGAGCAGAGAATCCGCAACAGCCTGGTTCTTGAGGCTGTCGCAGAGGCTGAGAACATCGAGGTTACCGACGAGGATCTCAAGGACGAGTACCAGAAGATGGCAGATCAGTACCATATGCCGGTTGAGAACGTAGAGAAGGTATTCGAGTCCGATCAGATGAAGGATGACCTGAAGAAGGATGTCCGCATCCGCAAGGCTGCTGATTTCATCGCAGACAACGCAAAGGAAACCAAGAAAGCAAAGGCTCCGAAGGCAGAGGCAGATGCTGCTGAGGAGAAGCCGAAGAAGACAAGAAAGGCTGCTTCCAAGAAGGAGACAGAGGCTCCGGCAGAAGACGCTGAGTAATCTCCGGTTCATGAAAAAACTCTTAATTCAGGACAAAGGCCTTGCGGCGAGCAAGGCCTTTGTCTTATTATGATTTCTGTTTGACGAGGGTCAATGATTGAAGGAGGCTATTTATGGCAAATCTGGTACCTTATGTGATTGAGCAGACCGGAAACGGCGAACGCTCTTATGATATTTTTTCCAGACTTCTGAAGGAGCGCATCATCATGCTGGGTGATCAGGTGTCGGATCAGTCTGCAGAGCTGATCGTGGCGCAGCTTCTGTTTCTGGAGGGGGAAGACCCGGAGAAGGACATTCAGTTCTATATCAACAGCCCGGGAGGATCGGTGACGGCGGGTCTTGCGATCTATGACACCATGCAGTTCATCAAGTGCGATGTTTCGACGATCTGTGTCGGAATGGCAGCCAGCATGGGCTCTTTCCTTCTGGCAGGCGGCACGAAGGGGAAGCGCTTCTCCCTTCCGAATTCGGAAATTCTGATCCATCAGCCTTCCGGCGGAACCGAGGGACAGGCAAGTGACATGCTGATTGCAGCAGAGCACATTAAGAAAACAAGAGAAAAGCTCAACCATATTCTTGCACAGAATACCGGCAGAACGTATGAGGAGCTGTGCCGTGATACGGACCGCGACAACTGGATGTCTGCGCAGGAAGCGATGGAGTATGGCCTGATCGACCATATCTACACGACCCGCAAGGAAATTGAGGATGCATTGAAGAACGCATAAAGGAGAGCCGCCATGGCGAATAACAAGAAGAAAATGGAGCCGCCGCGGCACTGCTCATTCTGCGGAAGAACGGAGCTTGAGGTACATCAGCTGATCGCGGGACCAAACGGCGTCTATATCTGTGACCAATGCATCGAGGCCTGCGAGGGCCTGATTGCGAAGTACCAGCCGCGGGATGGTGAGTCGGAGGATTTCCGGGATGCTGCACTGATGGGGCAGGAGATCAACCTGATGAAGCCTGCGCAGATCAAGGAGTTTCTGGATCAGTATGTCATCGGTCAGGACGAAGCCAAGAAGGTTCTGGCCGTATCGGTTTACAACCACTACAAGCGCGTACTGGCGGGAGCAGAGGACCCCAGAGAGGAAGACGAGGGTGTCGAGCTTCAGAAGTCCAACATTCTGATGCTGGGACCGACCGGCTCCGGCAAGACCTATCTTGCCCAGACACTGGCGAAGCTTCTGAACGTTCCGTTTGCGATCGCGGATGCGACCACGCTGACCGAAGCCGGCTATGTCGGTGAGGACGTCGAGAACATTCTTCTGAAGCTGATTCAGGCGGCAGATTACAACGTGGAGCGCGCGCAGCTTGGCATTATCTACATCGATGAGATCGATAAGATTTCCAAGAAGGGTGAGAACGTTTCGATTACAAGAGATGTCTCCGGAGAGGGCGTTCAGCAGGCTCTTCTGAAGATTGTGGAAGGAACGGATGCGTCGGTTCCTCCGCAGGGTGGAAGAAAGCATCCGCAGCAGGAGCTGATTCAGATCAACACCTCGAACATCCTGTTCATTTGCGGCGGTGCCTTTGACGGTCTCGACAAGATCATTCATGAGCGCACGGATTATCGCTCCATGGGCTTCAATGCTTCCGTCACAGAGAAGGAAGACAAGGATCCCGGCGCGATCTTAAAGGAAGTGGTTCCGCAGGATCTGGTGAAGTTCGGACTGATCCCGGAATTTATCGGTCGTGTTCCTGTTGTTGTTACCCTGGAGGGCCTCGACCGGAATGCACTGGTAAGAATTCTGAAGGAGCCTCGGAACGCTCTGATCAAGCAGTACCGGAAGCTGTTCCACTTTGACGATGTTGAGCTGTTCTTTGAGGACGATGCCATTGAAGCCATTGCCGATATGGCAGTGGAAAGAAAGACAGGAGCCAGAGGCCTCCGTTCCATTATGGAACGCGTCATGATGGATGTCATGTATACCATTCCGTCGGATGAGACGGTTCGTCAGTGCATTGTCACAAAGGCATCCGTACTGGGAACCGAGCAGCCCATTCTGGTTCATGTGGACGGAAGCCGTACGGAGGGAACGAAACTCCTTTCGGATACGGAGCTTTTACAGAAAACCAGTTAAGAACGATAAAAGGCGTGCAGCACGGCAGGTGCCGCACGCCCTTTTTGCCGAAGACCATCGTTGGACGAGAACCATCGCCAGGCGAGAACTATCGCTGGACGAGAACTATCGCTGGAGCTTCGGAATGTGAGGTGGAAATGGTTATCAAGAATGTGAATCTGGAAACAGTCTGCGGCATTACCAGTAAGCTTCCGGTGCATTCCTGGCCGGAGTTTGCTTTTGCCGGGAAGAGTAATGTCGGGAAGTCAACGCTGATCAACGCACTGATGAACCGGAAGAGCTATGCAAGAACCAGCTCAAAGCCGGGCAAGACGCAGACCATCAACTATTACAACATCAATGATGAGCTGTATCTGGTGGATCTTCCGGGCTATGGCTATGCGACGGCCGGTGTGGAGGTGAAGGCACAGTGGGGAACCATGATTGAGAATTACCTCCATACGAGCCAATCGCTGAAGGCGGTGTTCCTTCTGGTTGATATTCGCCATGACCCGTCCGATGACGATGTTCTGATGTTTGACTGGGTGGTACACAATGGCTTTATTCCGATTATTGTGGCGACCAAGGCGGACAAGCTGAAAAGAAGTCAGCTCCAAAGGGCGATTGCCAACGTGGAAAAGGTCCTTCACGAAAAGAGTGCGGTGGGCCAGGAGGTATCGCTGGAGGTGATTCCGTTCTCCGGCCTTACGAAGCAGGGAAGAGATGACATCATGAACCGAATCGAAGCATTGTGTGAATGATTCGCCAAGATTTATCATGACGTTCGGACAACTGTGAATTATGACTGTTGTGCTTTGTTTTGCGTGGTATGATGGATGAGAGGAACAGGAAACCATGCAGAAACTCATAAAGAACAGTACAGGCTTATCGGTAAGGTAACGGCAGACCGGGCAAACGGTTTGTGCCGCGCAGGAGGGAATGACATGAAGAAGAGAGATCGTGTGGAACAGGAAGTAAGGAGTGCGTTTCGTGTGGCGAAAACCAACAAGATCATTGAAGCAGCCTGCCTGATTGCACTGGGGCTCGTGCTTCTCATCTGGTCCGGAACGGCGCTGGATGTGATCTGCAAGGCGATCGCAGCAATTTTTGCCATCATCGGCATTGTTGTGGTCATCGCATTTTTCTTCGGAAGAAGCAATGTGTACGGAAGCTCCGTCGGTCTGTTCGGCGGAATTGTGGCGCTTGTCGTTGGAATGTATCTGTTTTTTAACCCGGCGATTCTGGCATCTCTTGTTCCGACCATCATCGGAATGATTGTTCTGGTGACAGGAATTGTGGATTTGTCGGAGAGCATCCGGATTGTCCGGCAGAAATCGGGCGGCGTTGCCGCAGCACTGGTAATTGCCGTGGTGGAAATCATTCTGGGCGTTGTCTTTATCATTCATCCGGTCTTCATCAATAAGATCCTGATGAAATTCATGGCGATTGCTCTGATCGCAGACGGCATTGCGGACATCTGGATCATGCTCCAGATCGGCAAGGCGGAAAAGCCGGCAGAAGCCATTGCGGCTGTGGCAGCAGGAGATGTGGTGGACGCGGAGGTGACACCGCTGTCGCCGGAGGGAGCAGCCAGCGGTGCAGGAGAGGCGGCACCTGGAGGGGAACAGGCTTCCGGAAAGGCGGGAGCAATGAACGGCTACACAACAATCTTCCGGCATTTTGCAGAGCATGCGGAGCAGGGAAAGCCTGACGCAGATGAGAAGCATGGCACAGATGCGAAGCATGGCACAGATGCGAAGCCTGCAGCACGGGAAGATGCAGCAGCCGGGGAATCTGCAGTATCCGGAGAGACCAAGGCGGAAGAGAAAAACGTAAACGGTGTGGAAGCGGACGCAGCGGCAGTCGGCGTAGAGGCAAACAAGGTGCCATTTGGAGACGCAGGTGAATAATCGCCGCGTAAGAAAAACGCTGCCGCGACATCGTGGCAGTTTATAAATTGTTTTGAAAAAATGACCCTGTCAGCGTTGACAGGGTCATTTTGCGTGTTATAGTATCAATAGAACAAAGAGAACAAAACTTCCAAGAGGAGGTGCCGATTATGAATATTACAAAGTTTACACAGAAATCACTGGAATCGATTCAGAACTGCCAGGGGATGGCAACGGAATATGGAAACCCGCAGGTGGAGCAGGAGCATCTCCTGTACTGCCTGCTTACCGTGGATGACAGTCTGATTGCAAAGCTTATTGAGAAGATGGGAATTGATGCCCAGTCCTTTACCACACGCTGCAAAAACGCCGTGGAGGTTCTTCCGAGAGTCTCCGGTGCAAGCTCGCAGACCTACGTCAGCAACAGCCTGAACAAGGTGCTGGTCGACGCGGAGGAAGAGGCGAAGAAGCTCGGGGATGAGTACGTATCCGTAGAGCATCTGTTCCTTGCCATGATGAGGAACGCCAACAGCCACGTCAAGGATATTTTCCGGGATTACGGCGTCAGCCGTGAGGCCTTTCTGCAGGCACTGCAGAGCGTCCGCGGCAATCAGAAGGTGACCTCGGACAATCCGGAGGATACCTACGATACGCTGGAGAAGTACGGAGAAGAGCTGGTTTCCAAGGCGAAGGATCAGAAGATGGATCCTGTCATCGGACGTGATGACGAGATCCGGAATGTCATCCGGATTCTTTCCAGAAAGACGAAGAACAACCCGGTTATCATCGGTGAGCCCGGCGTCGGCAAAACGGCGATTGTAGAGGGTCTTGCCCAGCGAATTGCGAAGAAGGATGTTCCGGATTCCTTAAAGGACAAGAAGATCTTCTCCCTGAACATGGGATCTCTGGTTGCAGGTGCGAAGTACCGCGGCGAGTTTGAGGAGCGCCTGAAGGCTGTTCTGGATGATGTCAAGGCATCCGACGGGAACATCATTCTGTTCATCGATGAGCTGCATACGATTGTAGGAGCAGGCAAAACAGACGGCGCCATGGATGCCGGCAACATGCTCAAGCCCATGCTGGCAAGAGGCGAGCTTCACTGCATCGGTGCGACCACGCTGAATGAGTATCGTGAATACATCGAAAAGGATGCGGCACTGGAGCGTCGTTTCCAGCCGGTTATGGCAAGTGAGCCGACCGTCGAGGATACCATCTCCATTCTCCGCGGACTGAAGGAGCGGTATGAGGTCTATCACGGCGTGAAGATTGAGGACAATGCGCTGGTTGCGGCTGCGGTTCTGTCCAATCGATACATTACCGACCGTTTCCTTCCGGACAAGGCCATTGACCTTGTGGATGAAGCCTGCGCTCTTATTAAGACGGAGATGGATTCCATGCCGACGGAGCTGGACGAGATGAACCGGAAGCTTCAGCAGATGGAGATCGAAGAGATCCAGCTGAAGAAGGAGGATGACAATCTTTCGAAGGAGCGTCTTGCAGATCTTCAGAAGGAAATGGGAGAGCTGCACGACAAGTTCAGTGCGGCGAAGGCCCAGTGGCAGAATGAGAAGAGCAAAATAGACTCGATTTCGAAGCTTCGCGAGGAGAAGGACGCCGTAAACTCTGAGATTGAGCTTGCAAAGCAGAGCGGCGATCTGGAGAAGGCGGCAGAGCTTCAGTACGGCAAGCTCCCTGAGATTGAGGCGAAGATCAAGGCCGGCGAGGAGGCTGCGGCCAAATCTGCATCCGAGTCGGACGGCGAGAGTCTGGTGCACGAAAAGGTGACCGAGGAGGAAATCGGAAGGATTGTCTCCAAGTGGACCGGTATTCCGGTGTCGAAGCTGACGGAGTCAGAGCGCAGCAAAACGCTGCATCTTCCGGAGGAGCTGCACCGGAGTGTGGTCGGCCAGGATGAGGCGGTAACAAAGGTGTCGGAGGCGATTATGCGCTCCAAGGCAGGCATCAAGGACCCGACGAAGCCGATTGGATCATTCCTGTTCCTCGGACCTACCGGTGTCGGCAAAACAGAGCTTGCCAAGGCACTTGCAAGAGCCCTGTTTGACGATGAGAAGAATATGGTCCGGATCGATATGTCTGAGTACATGGAGAAGTACAGCGTTTCGCGTCTGATCGGCGCGGCACCCGGCTATGTCGGTTACGAGGAGGGCGGTCAGCTGACCGAGGCTGTCCGCAGAAAGCCTTATTCTGTTGTTCTGTTTGATGAGGTGGAGAAGGCACATCCCGATGTGTTCAACATCCTGCTGCAGGTTCTGGATGACGGCCGGATCACGGATTCTCAGGGCAGAACGGTAGACTTCAAGAATACCATCATCATTCTGACCTCCAACCTGGGCGCGCAGGAGATTCTTGCGGATATCGAGCAGCAGGAGAAGAGCGGAAACGGCGGAGCTCAGGAAGGTGCTGCGGCAGGTCTGCAGACCGGTGCTGCGGCAGCAGGCGGGGAAGGCTCGAAGGAGAAAACAATTGAAATCACGGAAGCCTGCAGAAACGCGGTGGATGCGATCCTGCATCAGCACTTCCGTCCGGAGTTCCTGAACCGTCTGGATGAGATCATCATGTTCCGTCCTCTGACAAAGGAGAACATCAGCGGCATCATTGACCTGATCATGAAGGATCTGAACAAGCGTCTTGCGGACCGTGAGATTTCGGTTCACCTGACGGATGAGGCGAAGAAGTACGTGGCAGATGCTGCGTATGATCCGAGCTACGGCGCACGTCCTTTAAAGAGATACATTCAGAAGAATGTTGAGACGATGTCGGCGAAGCTGATCCTGGAGGACAGGGTCGGCGAAGGAGATACGATCGAAATCGGCGTCAGGGATGATGCGCTGACGGCAGATGTGATCAAAAAGGCGGCAGATTCCGCGCAGTAAGGCGGTAGTTTTTGCGCAGTAAGGCGCAGAGCCGGAAGAAAACATAGCTGCTTAAAGGAAAATGGAGGAAAAATCGAAAAAAAGAAGGGCCTCTGCGGATCGTGAAGATCTGCAGGGGTCCTTTCCGTGTGGCGTGTATGCGAGTGTGCGAACGCGGCAAGTCACTGCGGCATCCGGTTCAGGCTCAGAATGCCACGTAGGAGCTGGAGGGCTTGAAGAGGCAGTCCTTTGTAATTTCCTTCAGAGAGGAAACGCCGCACATCTTCATGGTGGAGGCAAGCTCGCCGGCAAGCTTGTCAGTGAGAGCCTTTACGCCCTCTTCTCCGTCGCCGTAGACCGCTGTGACATAGGGGCGGGCGATCAGAACGCCGTCTGCACCGAGTGCAAGTGCCTTGAAGACATCCACGCCGGTGCGGATGCCGCCGTCGACGAGGATCATCATGCGGCCCTCAACGGCATCGGCAATCTCCTCCAGAACCTCAGCGGTGGAAGGAGTCTGATCCTGTACACGGCCGCCGTGGTTGGAAACAATGATGGCGGAAGCACCGGCCTTGGCTGCAGCAAGGGCACCCTTGACGGTCATGACGCCTTTGATGATAAACGGCTTCCCGGCCTTCTCAATAACCTCGTGAAGCTCCTTGGCGGTCTTGCTTCCTGCGGGAGGAGTAAGACCCTGAAGGAACGGAAGACCTGCTGCATCGATATCCATGGCAACCGCAAAGGATCCGGACTCCTCGACCATGCGGAACTTCTCCTGAAGCGTGTCAATGTCCCAGGGCTTGATCGTGGGAACGCCAGCGCCGTGATTTGCCTTGATGGCAGCGGTTGCAGCCTTGACTACGTTGGGATCGGTGCCGTCGCCCGTGAAGGCAATGATGCCTGCATTTGCAGCGGCGGGAACCAGAATGTCATTGTACTGGACGTCGTTGTACTTATCGCCGTAGTGGAGTTTTACTGCGCCGACGGGGCCTGCCATCACCGGGATGCGAAGATCCTTTCCGAAGAAGCGGAAGGTGGTATCCGGCTCCTTGTTCTCTGCGATCGTGTTCATGTTGATACGGATCTTCTGCCAGGCTTCATAGTTGCGGATGGCAACGTCTCCGACGCCCTTGGCTCCCGGTCCCGGCATGATACTGCCGCAGGCACGGCCGTTGCAGACGGGACAGGCTTTGCAGAAGGGGCCGCTGCAGGTCCTTGCGTTTTCAAGTACTTCCTGATATGTCATGTGGTATACCTCCGAAATGAGTGTAGATCAGACCTCATCCGCCTGCCGATGGTCTGCTTGCCGCAGGGCTGCCGGGCGCAGAACAGACGGAAAAATCTAAACAAAGTATAAAACAAAATATTGATTCTTGCATTATATCGACGAGGGTACTATTATAGCTAGTGTCGATTAGCACTCAATGAAACGGAGTGCTAACAATATATAAAAAGATTCATCATTTGGAGAACAGTGACAGACCTGTTCCCAATCATTATTAAGGAGGCAGTTATCATGAAGTTAGTTCCGTTGGAAGACAGAGTTGTTCTGAAGGCACTGGAAGCGGAGAAGACTACCGCATCCGGCATCGTAATTCCCGGTGCAGAGAAGGAGAAGCCGCAGCAGGCAGAGGTCATCGCAGTTGGCCCCGGCAAGACGGCAGACGACGGAAAGGTTATTCCGATGCAGGTTAAGGTCGGAGACAAGGTTGTTTATTCCAAGTATTCCGGAACCGAGGTTAAGCTTGGCGATGACGAGACTTACACGATCGTTCGCCAGAGCGACATTCTTGCAGTGATGGAAGCGTAAATTGTTTTTCGAAATTAAGAAATGAGAATTAGGAGGCTATGAATCATGGCTAAGGATTTAAAGATGGGTACAGATGCAAGAGTT
>ERZ1032009.237-NODE-237-length-12638-cov-5.924342_pt1 | contig 12638 bp, 9 predicted proteins | sample MGYA00516700_ERZ1032009 | MGnify/ENA primary metagenome ERZ1032009 (study PRJEB33719, sample SAMN04261292) | wastewater metagenome | biome: rural village; feature: human; material: feces | host: Homo sapiens | place: El Salvador | collected 2013-01-14 ...
GCTGCGCTCTCATTATAAGTATCAGGAGGTCGACTGGAGCACCTATCCCAACCCCCTCTGCACGCCGACGACGAAGGCCGACCCGAAACAGGTCTTCACACCGGGCAAGCCCTACCTCGCGCACTCCATCGTGCAGCCTGACTCGCTCTACGACCCCATCGTCCTGGCGCACCGCCCTGGCGTGGCAGGCGATGCCGTGCCCTACTCCATCGCCGGTGACGACCTCATCACGTCCATACTCCTCTTCTGCTTCATCTTCGCCACCGTAGCGCTGGGACGGACCGGAGGATTCATCCGCCGACAGCTGAAGAACTTCTTCTATCCACAGCGCGAAGGCACGACGGTGATCACCGAGACCAGCAGCGAGCTGCGCTTCCAGTTCTTTCTCATCCTCCAGACCTGTCTGCTCTTCTCCCTGATGTTCTTCTTCTGGTCGGGAGCCTTTGAGCGCGAGTCGTTCGCCATCACCCACTACGAGATCATCAGCCTCTACACGGGAATTTTTATTATCTATTTCCTGCTGAAGGCGATCCTCTACTGGACCATCGGATGGGTGTTCTTCGGAAAGAAAAAAAACGAACAGTGGATGAAGGCCGGACTGTTCCTTGTCTCCTCTGAGGGCATCCTCCTCTTCCCTGCGGTGATGCTCGTGGCCTACTTCGATTTGTCCCTTGAAAGTGTGGTCCTGTATACCATCTTTGTTGTCATATTGATTAAGATTCTGTCTTTTTACAAGATGCATCTTATCTTTTTCCGCAAGGATGGCAATATTCTGCAAAGTTTTTTGTACTTTTGTGCCCTTGAAATGATGCCACTCGGCGCCATGTGGGGTGTCTTGGTATTGGTGGACAATTATTTGAAACTAAATTTTTAGGACAAAGATGATAAAGAAGATTTTGATTTCACAACCCCGCCCGGCGAGTGAGAAATCTCCGTATTTCGACATCGAGAAACTGTATGGCGTACAGTTGGTCTTCCGCCCATTCATCAAGGTGGAAGGACTCACGGCAAAAGAGTTCCGGCAGCAGAAGGTCAGCATCCTGGCACACACTGCCGTGGTGTTCACCTCACGGCATGCCATCGACAACTACTTCCAGATTGCCAAGGAAATGCGCCTCACCATACCCGAGGAAATGAAGTACTTCTGCGTCACTGAGACCATCTCGCTCTACATCCAGAAGTACGTGCAATACCGCAAGCGCAAGGTCTTCTTTGGCACTACAGGAAAGATTGACGACCTCATCCCACAGATGGTCAAGCACAAGAACGAGAAATACCTCGTCCCGCAGTCGAGCGCACACAACGACAGCATCAAGGCGCTCCTCGACAGCAAAGGCCTCCACCACACGGAGTGCGTGATGTACCGCACGCTCAGCGACCCATTCTCCGAGGACGAGATCCAGCACTTCGACTACGACATGCTGATCTTCTCCACACCCACCGGCGTGGGATACCTCAGCAAGGCCTTCCCCGACCTCAAGCAGGGCGACTTGAAGATCGGCGTCTTCGGCCCCGCCACGGCAAAGGCTGTCAAGGATGCCAACCTCCGTCTAGACCTCATGGCCGGCACCAAGGAGTATCCCTCGATGGTCGCTGCGCTGAAGGCATACCTCGAGAAGGAGAACGGACGCGTATAACAACGGCGAACTCTGTAGCATCTAATAAAAAGGATCATCCGGATGGCATTACCCGCAACCCTGTCCAAGCAGGAGCGCCTCTGCAGCAAGAAGCTCATCGACGCGCTCTTCAACGGGAGCAACAGCCGAGCCATGTCGGCGTTCCCGCTAAGGGCAGTGTATATGCCCCTAGCGACCCCAGCGTCCCCAGAGACCCCAGCGTCCCTAGCGACCCCAGAGACCCCAGCGTTCTCAGCGTCCCCAGCGTCCCCAGCGTCCTCCTCCCAGATGCTCATCAGCGTGCCGAAGCGCTACTTCAAGCGGGCGGTGAAGCGCAATCGCGTCAAGCGGCAGGTGCGCGAGGCCTATCGTCACAACAAGCATATCATCTCAGACGAGCAGCTCGCCATCGCCTTCATCTGGCTCAGCGACAAGCTCTACGCCACACCCGAGGTGGAGGACCGCGTACGCAACCTCCTCACTCGCATCAAAGAGAAGATGAGGCATGGACCACGAGACTAAAGCGCCCCAACGGCTTCTGGCAAGCGGCGTGCACGGCATCAGGCTCGTCCTCTCCATGCTCCTCACGCTGCCCATCCTGTTCTATCAGCGATGCATCACGCCGTTCACGCCGCCCTCGTGCCGCTTCACGCCCACCTGCTCGGAGTACGCACGGCAGGCCATCATGAAGTTCGGACCCATCCGCGGCACGCTCCTCGCCACATGGCGCATCCTCCGTTGCAACCCCTGGGGCGGCTCAGGCTACGACCCGGTCCCCGACCACTTCCATTTCCCGAAATATAAATAACTATTACTGTTCCCGGTCATCTTTGGCCGGGCCCATAAAAAATAAAAGCAAGATGAAGAACTTTATAGAAGAACTCAAATGGCGCGGCATGCTCGCACAGATCATGCCGGGCACCGAAGAATACCTCAACACCCACATGGTCTCCGCCTACCTCGGCACTGACCCGACGGCCGACTCCCTCCACATCGGACACCTCTGCGGCATCATGATGCTCCGTCACCTCCAGCGCTGCGGGCATAAGCCCTACCTCCTCGTCGGTGGAGCCACAGGTATGATCGGCGACCCCTCGGGCAAGAGCCAGGAGCGTAACCTCCTCGACTCGGAGACGCTCTACCACAACCAGGAGGCCATCAAGCGGCAGGTGGCGAAGTTCCTCGACTTCGATGGCACCGAGCCCAACAAGGCAGAGCTCGTCAACAACTACGACTGGATGAAGGACTTCACCTTCCTCGACTTCGCGCGCGAAGTGGGCAAGCACATCACCGTCAACTATATGATGGCGAAGGACAGCGTGCAGAAGCGTCTCAACGGCGAGGCTCGTGACGGACTCTCCTTCACCGAGTTCACCTATCAGCTCCTGCAGGGCTACGACTTCCTCTATCAGTACCAGCACTATGGCGTGCGCCTCCAGCTCGGCGGCAACGACCAGTGGGGCAACATGACCACCGGCACGGAGCTCATCCGCCGCACACTCGGCAACGACGCTGAGGCCTTCTGCCTCACCTGCCCGCTCATCACGAAGGCCGACGGCAAGAAGTTCGGCAAGACCGAGAGCGGCAACGTCTGGCTCGACCGCAACCGCACCACGCCGTATGCGTTCTATCAGTTCTGGCTCAACGTCACCGACGCCGATGCAGAGCGCTACATCAAGATCTTCACCGACCTCGACCGGGAGACCATCGACGCCCTCATCGAGGAGCATCGCCAGGATCCTGGCCGCCGCACGCTGCAGCGCCGCCTGGCCGAGGAGGTCACCACGATGGTGCACTCGAAGGAGGACCTCGACATGGCCATCGCCGCCAGCAACATCCTCTTCGGAAAGGCTACGAAGGACCAGCTCGCCAGCCTCGACGAGGCAACGCTCAACGATGTCTTCAAGGATGTGCCCCACTACGACCTATCCAAAGACCAGCTTGGGCAGCCTGCCGTCGACGTTTTCTGTCAGGACGGCTGGGAGATCTTCCCCAGCAAGGGTGAGATGCGCAAGCTTGTCAAGGGCAACGGCGTCAGCCTCAATAAGGAGAAGCTCACCGCCTTCGACCGACCCATCACCAGTGACGACCTCATCGATGGCAAGTACCTCCTCGTCCAGAAGGGCAAGAAGAACTATTTCCTCATCACAGTGAAGTAATACCGTTAATATAAATCGGCTCGTTCTACGAGCCGAACACCCCCTAAAGCTATAATCATGAAGCTAAGTCAAAGCAACCTCACCCGCCTCGTGGTGACCCTCCTCGTGACCATCGCCGTCATCGTCGGCTGTTGGCAGCTAGGCCATGGCCTGAAGCTCTTCCGTTCAGGAGAGTCCAGCATCCAGGTCACCGGCATGGCCGAGAAGCAGATCACCAGCGACCTCATCGTCTGGAACATCACCGTCACCGGATACGGTGACACTCAGGCCGCAGCCTTTGCCGACTTCAAGCAGGATGTCGCTCAGATGCGGCAGTACCTCATCGCCAACGGCATTCAAGACTCCTGCCTCAGCACCAACAGCGTGAGCATCACGGCGCAGAGCAAGAGCGTCTACGACCCCAAGCAGGAGCGCTATGTCGAGCTCAACGACGGCTACAATGTGTCGCAGAATATCACAGTCTCCTCCTCGAACCTCCCCGTCGTGGAGAAGGTCTATCAGAAGATCTCTGAGCTCTACAGCCAGGGCATCAAGTTCTCCTCCGCTGAGCCGCTCTATTACTACACGAAGCTCAACGACCTGAAGATGGAACTCCTCCACAATGCCAGCCTCAATGCTCGGGAGCGTGCCACAACCATCGCCGAGGGCTGCGACGCCAGCGTCGGCTCCCTCACCTCCACCGCCATGGGCGTCTTCCAGATCGTTGGCAAGAACAGCAACGAAGACTACAGCTGGGGCGGCGCTTTCAACACCAGCAGCAAGGAGAAGGTCGCCAGCATCACCGTTCGTGCGGTGTATACGACAAAATAGTTCGAGCCCGCTCAGGACTGCACAGCGATATTGATTTCTTCCAAAATATTTGGAAAATCGACGGAAAAGCATTACCTTTGCACCCTAGATTGTCCCATGGTGTAATGGTAGCACTACAGTTTTTGGTTCTGTCTGAGGTGGTTCGAGTCCGCCTGGGACAACCCATTAAAATCGCAAGCCGCTCATTCTGAGCTGCTTGCGATTTTTCTTTTTGCCAAATATACCATAAACAATCACATAAAATTAGATTAGATTATCTTTGAAAGAAAATTATGATATGTTTTGTGTCTTTGCAACCAGGTTGCAAAAACTTATTCATACCTTTGCACCATGAAGAAGACAGGAGCAACTTTCTCCCTCTGGCTGGCAAGCCTCGCACTCATTGCCGCCACCATTCTTCCGCATCACCATCACAGTGCAGACATCTGCTTTGCGACAGAGGAATGCGGGACAGCAGAGACTGGCTCCTATGAAGCTGCGCAAGGCATGACGCAAAACGCTGCGCAGCTGTTGCCAACAGGCGAAACTGCCGACGACTGTGGTTGCCCGCTGGTGCACTTGCGCCACAGCATTTCTGTAGGGAAGCGTACTGTCAGACAGCTGGCAACACCATCATGTGCGCAGTTCCCCCTGGCTGCCATCTTCTCTCCACGTCTTCAGCTGACAGTGCCGGAGCTCCTTGCCAACAAGAGCCTTGCTCCCCAGTTTTTCATTTATTCATCTATTCACCCCTCTGCCCATCATCGGAGAGGGCCTCCCTGCATAGGATAATCGTTTTTTTCATTTCAAGGGTACAAACCTTGTGCCTGAACCATCACGTATGCATTCTTCTGGGATACATACTCATATCGATTTTCCTTATGATCAGCAAGATAATCTATTTTTCCATCAGACATAAGTTTCTGGTGCTCTTGCTCGTGCTTGCCATCATCGGCGGCGGCATCTACGCGCTGCGCACCATCAATGTAGACTCTACACCCGACATCACCAACAACCAGGTGCAAGTCATCACCGTGTCAGAAAACCTGTCCACTACCGACATCGAACAGTACGTCACCTACCCTGTCGAACTCGCCATGGCTAATCTTCCTGGCGTGGAAGATATCCGTTCGGTCTCCCGCTTTGGTTTGTCGGTAGTGACCATCGTCTTCAAGGACAACATGGGCACCTACCTGCCCCGACAACTCGTGCAAGAGAAGCTCGAAGAGGTGCGCGAAGAGATACCCGAAGGCTTCGGTTCGCCACAGATGGGACCTATCACCACAGGCCTGGGCGAGATCTATCAGTATACCCTTGTACCCGATGACACTGCTGCCTACACGCCACAGGAGCTTCGCACGCTGCAAGACTGGATTGTGAAGCGGCAGATGGCGATGATCCCCGGCGTTGTGGAAGTGAACTCCTTCGGTGGCAGCATCAAGCAATATGAGGTGAAGCTCTGCCCTGAACGCCTCAATGCCATGGGCGTCACCCTCAGCGAGGTCTATGAAGCACTGCAACGCAACAATGTCAACACCGGTGGTGCCTACATCGAGAAGAACCATCTGGCCAACTTCATCCGTGGCGAGGGACTGGTGACGTCGCTCGACGACATCCGCGCCATCGTCATCAAAGTGCGCGGTGGGGCGCCCGTCACCGTGGGCGATGTGGCCGAAGCGGTGGGCTATGGCGCACAGGTGCGCTACGGTGCCTTCACCCAGGACGGCCGTGAGGCGGTGGGCGGCATGGTGCTCATGCTCAAGGGTGCGAACTCCGACAAGGTGGTGCGCGCTGTGAAGGAGCGCATGCAGGCCGTGCAGCAGTCACTGCCACCGGGCATCAAGGTGAAGCCATTCCTCGACCGCACCAATCTTATCCAACGTACGACGAGCACCATTGCCCGCAATCTCACTGAGGGTGCTCTCATCGTGGTGTTCGTACTCGTGCTCCTGCTTGGCAGCGTGCGCGGCGGCATCATCACCGCCTCGGTCATCCCGTTGTCACTGCTCTTTGCCTTCATCCTCATGCGCATCTTCGGCGTATGGGCCAACCTGATGAGCCTCGGCGCCATCGACTTCGGTATCATCGTCGACGGGGCGGTGATCATCGTCGAGGGCATTGTCGGCAGTGTGCAGCAGCGTCTGGCACGCCATCAGCGAGTACTATCGTCGGCAGAGATAGACGAGGTGAGTGGGCAGGCTGCCGCCACGATGATGCACTCCGCCTTCTTCGGACAGCTCATCATCCTCATCGTCTTCACGCCCATCCTCTTCCTCTCCGGTGTCAGCGGCAAGATGTTTGCGCCGATGGCCTACACTTTCTCCTTTGCCGTGCTCGGTGCCCTTCTTCTCTGTCTGACCTACGTGCCCGTAGTGACTGCATGGCTCATGCGGCCACGACAGGGTCGTCTGTCGGTGCTCATCCGCATGGAGCAACGCCTCGGCCGATGGAGCGAGCGTCTCATCCACGCCATCGTCGGTATCTATCACCCTACCCTGAAATGGGCACTACGCCACAAGCGCACTGTCATCGGCACGGCTATGGGGTTCTTCGCCCTCACCCTCGTGGCATTCAGTCGGATGGGCGGTGAGTTCATCCCAGAGCTTGATGAGGGCGACATCGCCATGCAGACCTTCCTCCGGCCCGGCAGCTCGCTCAGCGAGACCATCAAGCGGGAGGAAGAGGTGGAGCGCCTGTTGCTCAGCAACTTCCCCGAAGTGAAGACCGTCTGCGCCCGCATTGGTGTGGCCGACATTCCCACCGACCCGATGGGTTTCGACTATACCGACAGCTTCATCATCCTGGAAAAGGACAAGAGCAAATGGACGTCGGCCAAGACGAAAGAAGAACTCATCGAGAAAATGAAGGCGAAGCTGATGACGCTTCCCGGACTGAACTTCTCGTTCTCACAGCCAGTGGCACTGCGCTTCAACGAACTGCTCACCGGTGTGCGCGAGGATGTCGCTGTGAAGCTCTATGGCGACGACCTCGACGAGCTCAATCGTCTGGGCGAACAGATGGTGAGCATCATCCAGAAGGTGCCGGGAGCGGGCGACGTGTCGCTGGAGCGTACTGCTGGTCTGCCACAGATCACCGTACGCTACGACCGTCGCCGTCTGGCACAGTACGGCCTGCGCATCGACCAGCTCAACCAGTATATCAGTGCTGCCTTCGCAGGAGCCAGTGCCGGCGTGGTGTTTGAGGGTGAAAAGCGGTTCGACCTCGTCGTGCGGCTGAGCGACTACCATCGTCAAAGTCTCAACGACATTGAGCGGCTCTTCGTTGCGACGCCCTCAGGGGCTCAGATACCACTGGGTGAGGTGGCGGACATCAGCTATCAGGACGGCCCCATGCAGATCTCGCGCGAGCGTGCTTCCCGCCGCATCTATGTCGGCGTGAATGTGCGTGGCCGCGACGTAGAGTCGGTAGTGGGCGACATCCGCGCGCACCTCGACAAGCAGCTATCGCTCCCCGCAGGCTACCGGCTGGAATATGGCGGCGAATTTCAGAACTTGCAGGAAGCAAAGTCGCGACTGATGATCGTGCTGCCCATCGCTATGGTACTCATCTTCATCCTGCTCTACTTCGCGTTGAAGTCGGTGAAGCAAAGTCTGATGATCTACATGGCAGTGCCCCTGGCCGCCATCGGTGGCGTGCTCGCCCTGCTTGTGCGCGGCATGTCGTTCTCCATCTCCGCTGGTGTGGGCTTCATCGTGCTCTTCGGCGTGGCAGTGCTCAATGGTCTGGTGCTCATCAACCGGCTGAACAGTCTGCGAGGTGAGGGCATGACCAACACCTACCGGCGCGTGCTCACCGCCACCCATGAGCGCCTGCGCCCCATCCTTCTCACTGCCACAGCGGCGATGCTTGGCTTCCTGCCTATGGCAGTGTCAGCATCGGCTGGCGCCGAGGTGCAACGGCCTCTGGCTACCGTAGTCATCGGCGGCCTCTTTTCTGCCACACTGCTCACGCTCATCGTCGTGCCCGTACTCTATGTATTGGAACAACAACTGCGGCGAGGAACATTACCCATCATCAATAAACACAATATGAAACCCAAGACAAAAGGTCTGATGGTCGTTGCCCTACTTGCAACAGCGCTAACCACCCAGGCCCAGCAGCCCATCACGCTCAGCGAGGCATTGCGCATCGCAGAAGGCTCACACAGTTCCGTAGCCATTGCCCAGAAGGAAGTGCAGCGGGAGCGCATCCTGCAATGCGGCGTCAACGACTTGGGCGACACAGAGCTCTCCTCGGGATTCGAAGAACTGGGGCGTGGCAACGATGCCGTCTACACACTACTCTCCGTCAAGCAGAACCTAAACCTCTTGGGGCGCGGCGTCCGCCGGCGCAACCAGCAACAGGCTGTGACCGCGGCAGAGGCTTCTGCCACACTGACCGCCGCCCGCCTGCAGAAAGAGGTGAGCCGTGCCTATGCCACCGCCTTCATCGCCCGCAAGCGGTGGGAAGTGAGCCAGGGCGTCGACTCGGTATACCAACAGTTTGAGCAGGCTGCCTTGAAACGCTATAATGCCCGCGAGACCTCTTACCTCGAATATATCACTGCCCACCAGAAAGCGCAGGAAGCAACCGAAAACACGCTCGCTGCAAAGGACGACTACGACATCGCCCTCGTCACACTGGCACAATGGCTGGGCCGTAATGGCTACGAGCCCATAGAGGCCCCCGAGCTCTCATTGAAGCAGCCTACGGACAGCGGCGCCACAAGTCCATTACTCAAATATTATGCCGAACAGGAAAAACTGTCAGAGAATGGTATCCGACTGGAGCAGTCGAAGCGGCTGCCCTCGTTCTTCGTTGAGGGAGGCGCACAGAAGATTGGCACACGCTACGGCTTCTGGTCGTTGAACGTCGGGATGAGTCTGCCTCTCTTTGCCCGTTCCTACAATGCGCGGGAGAAGGCTGCGCGCGTGGACCATGACATTGCCGAGGCACGACTGCAGGAGCAACAACAGTTGCTGACACGCTCGCGGCAACGACTGGCACTGCAAAGCCAGAAACTCTCCAGGCAACTGGGCTACTACCGCACTGTGGCGCTGCCTGCCGCCATGGAGCTGCAGCAGCGAGCACAGGCTGCCTACCGTCTGGGATCGACAAGCTACACAGGCTTCATCCAGACCATCGGCGATGCGCTGCAGACACAGTTCGACTACTGGAAGGCTTACGAGGAATGGATCAACACACAGATTGAAATCAACTATACAAATATTTAAGCATGAGACACTTTATTGATATATTCTTGGCACTGCTGGTGATGACAGCCTGCCAGAACAACGCGAACAAGAACACTGAAGAGCAGGCAGAGGAGCCGCAGGCCGTGACACTCACGCAGGCACAGACCGCACAGCTGAAGATCAGCGTCGGCGGACCAGTAAGCCATGACTTCACCGGGGCCATCGAGGCCAATGGACAGTTGCAGGCACCACCACAGGGACTGGCTGCCGTGACGCCAAAGACAGGCGCCACCGTACAACAGATTCTCGTCGAGCAGGGACAGACTGTCCGTCGGGGACAGACCGTAGCCTTGCTCTCCCACCCCGACCTCACCGACCTGCAATCACGCTACCTCACGGCGGTCAACCGTCGCCGCTACCTCCAGAAGGAATGCCAGCGACAAGAGCTGATGATGCGTGAGAAGGTTGGCGTAGGCAAGGACCTCGACCGTGCGCGTGCCGATCTGCAGGCCGCCAACAGTGAGGTGCGGATGTTCCAGTCGCAGCTTCTACAGCTGGGCATCGCGCCGGCGGCAGTGGCCCAAGGGAAGGTCGTCACAGCAATACCGCTGAAGAGTCCCATCAGTGGAACGGTGGAACAAGTAAGCGTAGAAACGGGACAATATGCCGGACCGGAGACGGTGGTCATGCGCATCGTCAACACCTCAAGTATCTATGCCGATCTGCTGGTCTACCAGCGCGACATCAGCAAGGTGCGAAAGGGGCAAACGGTGATGTTGCAGACCGAGAACTCTGCGCCTGTCCGTGGACGTGTCTCCGCTGTGGGCAGTACGTTTGCCGATGATGCCAAGGCTGTGCACGTGCTGGTGAAGATTGATGGGGAGCTACGGCCACTCATCACGGGTATGTATGTGCAGGGACGCATCGCAACGGACAGTGAGCGCCTGTCTGCCGTGCCCTCGGCAGCGGTTGTCGATGATGGCAACAAGAGCTATGTCTTCACTGCCGTGCGCCAGGGTGAGAAGTGGACCTTCCGCCCCGTGGAGGTGCAGCGTGAGCGCGAGGAAGATGGCTGGGTGGTCATCAGCTCCATCAGCCGGAGGGCCTCCATCCGGAGCATCGCTCTCGCTGGTGCCTACTATCTGCTCTCAGAGCTGAAGAAGGGAGAAACAGGAGAAGAATAACGGTTAACACAGAATGGGAAGACGTTCCGCATGACCGTGCGAGGCAAGGAGAACAAGAGCGTTGAGTTCGGGGCCAAGAGCAACAACATACAGGTCGACGGGATATCCTTCATCGAGAAGCTCTCCTTCAACCCCTTCAATGAGGGCACCCGCCTGCATCATTGCATCACGCTCCACAAGCGGCTCTTCGGGATGAAACTGCATTACCTCGCAGGTGACAACAGCTACTCGGGCAACAAGAACCGTGAACTGTGCAAGGCTCAGGGCACCATACCTTCTCATATTCGTTTTTCGCCTGGGGCCTCTAATCAAAGCCCCAAGTATTTGCATGCCTGATCCTGTGGATTACGGCGCTTGAAAGGCTCTAGAACGAGTGCAGATGGTAAAAAAATGGTGCTCCTGAGCACTAGAGATATTAAAAGACTATGTGCATCACAGGGGACGCTAATAAAAAAACGACTTCCCCTATTTAGTTTCAAAAGCTCGCTCGAGGTCCCTCCTCGACTTCGACTTGGTCACCATCCAGACGCCGGTGAAGACGAGGATGACGGCGAGGCCCTGACTCCACTTGAAGACGCCGAGGCCACAGAGCACGCTGACGGTGACGGATACCAGCGGCTGAACATAGTTGTAGATGCTCACCACCGTTGGTCGCAGCGTGCGCTGGCCGTTGATGCAGAACAGATAGCTCACGAAGGTGCCGAAGACGATGACGTAGGCCACGTCCCACCACGTCTGCTGTGGCACGCGAGTCCACGGCACGGTGGTGACAGTGTGATAGCCGAGCAGGGGTGTGAGGATGACGGCGGCCCAGAGGAACATCCATTTGTTCACAGTCAGCGGGTTGTGGCGGCGGATGAGGGGGTTGAAGAGTGAGAGGTAGAGGGCGTAGGAGCACTGCGCGCCAAGGCAGAGCAGGTCGCCCCGGATGTCGCCCACGCGTGTGTCGTTGGCCGAGACGCTGGTGAGGATGAGGGTGAGCGCGCCGGCACAGCCGATGAGCACGCCGCCGGCCTTCTTCCACGTGATGGGCTCCTTGAGGATGAGGAATGAGAGCACCATGGCGAAGATGGGCATGGAGGTGGTCATGATGCTGGCGTTGCCGGGCGAGGTGATGCTCAGTCCGATGGTGAAGCAACACTGGTTGCAGATGATGCCGAAGACGGCGGCGCCGGCGAAGAGCAGCTTGTCACGCGTGGTGACCTGCTCCTTGGGGCCGAAAAGTGCTGCCAGCCAGAAGAGCAGTGCCCCGCCGATGACACGGAAGAGCACGACGTCGAAGCCATCGACGCCGTGCGTCATGGCATCCTTGCCGATGGGAGCCATCAGGCCCCACATCACGCAGGCACCAAACATACTGAGGTGGGCGTAGAGCGCCCGGTTGTTATCCTTCATTGCTAACTGTTGCTTAATCGCCTGCAAAATTACTTCATTTCTCCAACATAACTCTATCCTCCGGGCAGTTTTCTTCAATCAGCAGCATTTAACACTTTTCGACGCAACTCTTAATGATCAACAAATCTGACGGGAAACCAGTGGCGCATCGCCGTTTTTTTTCGTATCTTTGCAGTCCCACTGAGTGTGCACAAAGCCCTCTTTCAATCGTTTCATTAAAAGAAGACACCGATGCTCTCAACCCTCATCATCCTAACCATACAGATCGGAAGAGCGTCGTGTAGGGAAAGAGTGTAGATC
>ERZ1032009.238-NODE-238-length-12626-cov-5.874712_pt1 | contig 12626 bp, 11 predicted proteins | sample MGYA00516700_ERZ1032009 | MGnify/ENA primary metagenome ERZ1032009 (study PRJEB33719, sample SAMN04261292) | wastewater metagenome | biome: rural village; feature: human; material: feces | host: Homo sapiens | place: El Salvador | collected 2013-01-14 ...
CGTCAATGCCGTCAATAATACGTCAATGCCGTCAATAATACGTCAATGCCGTCAATAATACGTCAATGCCGTCAATAAACATTAATGCCGTCAATAAACGTCAATGCTCGAAAAAATATTATTTTCGAAATTGACGTATTATTGACGGCATTGACGTCTAAAAATAACTTACTCCTGTTATTTAAAAACTTATTCCGTTATTTTACGAGATTATTCCCCATTATGCCTCAGGAGTTTCCGGGGCAGTTTCTGTGGTAGCTGCGGCAGCCTTCTTTGTGCGGGTGCGGGTGCCGGTGCGCTTGCGGGTTTTCTTCTCCTCAGCGGGAGCCTCCTGCTTGATGCCGGCGAGCTCGGGATCAACGAGGATACGGCCGCAGTATTCGCAGACGATGATCTTCTTGTGCATCTTGAGGTCGAGCTGGCGCTGGGGCGGGATCTTCGAGAAGCAGCCACCGCAGGCAGCGTGGTAGATGGGCACGATGCCGAGGCCGTTGCGGGCACCCTTGCGGATGCGCTTGAAACTGCTCAGCAGGCGGGTGTCGGCGGCGCTCATCTTTGCCTCGAGCTCCTTAGCCTTTGCCTTGAATTTCTCCTCATCCTCGCGGGTCTCCTCCATCACCTCTTCCAGTTCGTTGCGCTTGTGGTCTAGGTCGGCGTTACGGTCTGCGATGGTCTGCTGTGTGGCCTGCAGGTCCTCCTGCCGCTCAGCAACCTTCTGGTTAGCCTCACGGATCTTCTTGTTGCAGAGCTCAATCTCGAGGTTCTGGAATTCGATTTCCTTGGTCAGCGTGTCGTATTCGCGGTTGTTGCGGACGTCGTCGAGCTGTGCCTTGTAGTGCTCCACGCTCTCCTGCGCCTGCTGGATCTCCATGCGCTTCTGTGCTACGGCGTTTTGGAAGTCCTCAATCTCGTCCTGAATCTTCCCAAGACGGGTGTTCAGACCGGCAATCTCGTCCTCGAGGTCCTGCACCTCCAGGGGCAGTTCGCCACGGAGGGCGCGCTTCTCGTCAATACCCGAAAGGGTCACCTGCAGTTGATAGAGCGTCTTCAGCTTCTCTTCAACAGTCATTTCTGTGCTTTTTGCCATAATTTATAGTTTGTCAAGTTTATCCTTCTAGAGGTATACGATGGGGTTGGTGTTCGTCTGCGTCAAGCAGCACTTCACGCCAGGACAGTTCTCCAGGATGATGTCACGGAAGATCTCGTTGGTAAACTGCTCACTCTGGTAGTGGCCGATGACGGCGATCTGAATCTCCTGCTCGTGTCCGAAGTACTGATGATAGTGCATCTCTCCCGTCACGAAGGCGTCAGCCCCGGCAGCAATGGCCTCTGGGAGCAGGAAGTCGCCTGCGCCACCGCAGAGCGCCACACGGGCGATAGGCCGCCGCAGGAGCTCGTTGGCCATGACACACTCCACGTCGAACGTCCGTTTGAGCATCAGCACAAAGTCGTCGGCAGCCATCGCTTCGGGGAGTGTGCCGATGACGCCGTCGCCGCCGTCCACGGTCTGCTTCTCACCATCCTCACCGGTCGTCGTCGCCTGCTGCTGTGTGCCAAAGAACCGGAGGCCCTTGAGCCCCATCTTCTCGGCAATTTTGAAGTTCACGCCGCCTCGTGCTGCATCCATATTGGTATGCATGGAGACGATGCAGATATGGTTCTCGATGGCTTTCATCACCGTGCGCTGCACATAGTCCTCGCCGCTGAGGCGCGCGAGCTTATGGAAGATCAGCGGATGATGGCTGACAATGAGGTTACATCCCCGTGCTATCGCCTCGTCGACGATGCGCTCGGTGACGTCCAGACACAATAAAGCCCCTGAGACTTCCCACGCTTCTGTTAGTCCAGTCTGCACGCCGGCATTATCCCAGCTAGCCTGCAGAGGCAGAGGCGCGAATCGTTCAAGGGCATTCACCACTTCTATTATTTTCACGCTAAAAATACGTTTTAGGCTGCAAAGGTAAGCAAAGTTTTTGGATTTCCGGCCTTTCTCATCTATCTTTTAGCCTTTTCTAACATTCAATCCAAGCGTCGCCGTCTTCCTGCGACGGCCATCACGCAATTATGTGACGACCGTCAAAGGATGAACATCACTCCGTCACCCCGAGTATATCCTCCCATCGTGTGGTGTAGTTGCGGCTGCGGAAGTCGTGCTTGATGGCGTCGCGGAAGGAGGCGGCCTTGCCCTTTCCGTTCGGTGCGGTGTATTGCTGTGACCCGAGGACGACGGCCTCCGGACCATTGCGCTTGTTGATGTTGTCGACGGCTGCGGTGAGTCGCTGGAACTTGGCATGCTCGTCGGCGTCGTAGTCGATGAAGTTGGTCTGCAAGGCTTTGTCACTACTGATGTCCGAGACGATGACGCCCGCCCGTTTATAGTGTATGCCCGGGATGAAGATGCGGTGCAGCGCCTTCAGTGCAGCAGTAGTGATCTCCTGCTGACTGTTCACGGGTGTGAGCAATGTTGTCGTCCCTGCGTTGCCATACTGTGGCAGGTCGTCGCGGAAGTGGTTGGAGTCGATGAATACCATCACCGCCTGGCAGACGCTCCCCTGTCGCCGGAGCTTCTCCGAGCAGCGTGTGGCGTAGTTGCTGATTTGCGTGCGGAGCTCCAGGGGGTCGTTGATCATCCCCGGAAAGGAGCGGCTGGTGCAGATGCTCTTCTTCGCCTTCACCTCCTCCATCGGTATGCAGTCCACGCCGTTGAGCTCCATCCATGTGCGCTCACCCGTGACGTGGAACAGCTTCCGCACCCATGCCCTCGGCTTCATGGCGAAGTCGTAGGCCGTCTTCACGCCTATGGCCTCCAGCCGCTCACGATGGCGGTGGCCGATGCCCCACACCTCTTTGATGGGGAAGAGCTGCAACGCCTTCAGCCGTTTCTCCTCGGTGTCCATCACGCAGACATGGTCGTAGCCCGCATAGTCCTTTGCAAAGCGGTCGGCACACTTCGCCAGCGTCTTCGTCGGGGCGATGCCGATGCTCACGGGCATGCTCACCCACTTCCATATCTTCCGGTGGAGGGCGTCGCCCCAGGCCTTCAGCTCGTCGAAGGGTTTGTCTTCCAGGATGCAGAAGGCCTCATCGATGCTGTAGCGATAGACGTCGGGACAGGCGCTGCTGATGATGCCCATGACCCGCTGGGTGATGTCGCCATAGAGCTCGTAGTTGCTGGAGAAGACGCCAATTTGCTGTCCGGGAAAGCGCTCGGCCAGTTGGAAATAGGGTAGTCCTGCGGGGATGCCCAGTTGCTTGGCCTCCTTCGACCGTGCCACGACACATCCGTCGTTGTTGCTCAGCACAACGACGGGTTTGCCATTGAGATCGGGACGGAACACCCGCTCGCAAGAGCAATAGCATGAGTCACAGTCACAAATAGCGTACAAGGGAGTTACGAGTTACTAATTACGAGTTATTCGCTATTCACTATTAGTGATTAGCTGTTAGTCGTCAATGATTTGTTTGCTGTTGTCCTTCTGGTCCTCATCGTCGATTTTGAGGAATGCCGTGACGGCGTAGGTGACGAGGCAGCAGACGAGAACGACGATGAAGAACAGTCGGTAGCCCAGCATCTCCTGCAACGTGCCGGCGACGAGGCCTGGGAGCATCATAGAGAGCGACATCAGTGCCGAAGCCAGTGCATAGTGGGAGGTCTTGAAGGCGCCGCGGCTATAATAAATAAGATATAGCATGTAGGCTGTCAGTCCGAAGCCATAGCCAAATTGCTCAATGAAGATGCAAGCGTTGATGGCCAAGAGACTCTGCGGCAGTTCATAGCTCAGGAAGACATACACCACGTCGGGCAGCGTGTAGGCGAGCACCATCGGCCATAGCCACCGTTGCAGGCCGTCGCGGCTGGCCATGATGCCACCGAGGACGCCGCCCAGCGCCACGCCGATGACGCCGACGGTGCCCTGTACGAAGCCATACTCCTGTGGCGACAGTCCCAGTCCGCCATTGTGCGCCGCATCGATGAGGAAGAGCGGCGTGACCTTTGAGAGCAGTCCCTCCGGCATGCGGAAGAGGAGGATGAAGAGTATCGCCACGACGACCTGCGGCTTCTGGAAGAACGTGCGGAACGTGCCGAGCACCTCCTGCCAGATGGTCCTCACATCTTTATATATATGCTTCTGGTCCTCCTGAGGGTAGGGTAGCACGAAGTGGTGCCATAGCCACAGGGCGATGAACAGTCCTGCCACGCCATAGAACATCAGACTCCACGAGAACGCCATGCCGTTGCGCAGCACCACCTGCAGGTTGCCGGCGATCATCACCAGCACGCCCTCGCCGAAGATGGCTGCCAAGCGGTCGGCCATGGAGCGGATGCCCATGAACCATGCCTGCTGATGGCTGTCGAGGCCAAGCATGTAGAACCCGTCGGCGGCGATGCAATGACTCGCGCCCGAGAAGGCCAGCACCCAGAAGAAGAACAGCGTGCCCTGCAGCCAGAACGTAGTGGGGATGGTGAAGGCGATGCCGCCAAGCGCCGCGCCGAGGCAGATCTCCATCGACAGCACCCACCAGCGCTTGGTCTTCAGCAGTTCGACAAAGGGGCTCAGGATGGGCTTCAGCACCCAAGGCAGGTAGAGCCACGACGTATAGAACGTGATGGCGGCGTTGCCCAGTCCCATCTGCTTATAGAGCAGCACCGAGAGCGTCATCACGATCACGAAGGGCAGACCATCGCTGAAAGCCAGCGACGGCACCCACAGCCATGGCGAGTGATCCTTGACGTTCTGATTTTGTTGCATGAGAGGGTTACTTATAAATTGGGACAATTTGTGAGTTAGGGTAATAGTGCATGAGGATCTTGTCGTAGGGATAGCCCTGCTCGCCCATCACGGCGGCGCCGATCTGACAGAGGCCCACGCCATGCCCCCATCCTGCGCCGGTGAGGCGGAAGCGCTGGGGCACGCCGTCGGCATCGATGTCCAGTCGGTCCACCACGAATGCCGAACTATAGAGATGTGACGGGCTGAGCGCACGGCGTATCTCCAGCTCCTTGCCGATGGTGAACGTCAGCTTCGAGCCAACGATTTTCAGTTTCCAGATGCGGCCACTCGTGCCACGTGCCAAAGGTTGCAGGTCGAGGATGTCGCCAAAGTCCATCTTCGTCTTTTCACGGATGAGGGCGGCGAGCTCTGCCTGGGTGTAGCCCACGGTCCAGCGATAGAAGTCGGTCGTCTCCTGGTCATAGTCGTTGAGCACCTGCGAGAGGATCTTCTTGTCCGTGGTGTTGCAGAAGCTTGGCGGCGCCGTGCGTATCCATCGCTCGGCATTCTCCTCCACGGTGAGGTCCGGCAGCTCACGCATTTCTGGTTCAACCTTGTCCTCGGCGCCATAGACCAGCGTCGCCAGCCGTGGTGACAGACCGTCGCGCAGCGCCTTGAGGTACGGCTTCGGCGTGTCCTCCCAACAGTATTGGAACTCCTCCGTCACGCCGCCGCAGCTCTTCGAGAAGCGGGCGTCGCAGATCTTGCCCTCCGCCATCAGAATCTGTCCGCGTGTCTTGCGGATGGCCTCTGCCACGTGCGGCGAGGTCTCCTTCGTGATGCCCTGGTAGCGCTGGCAGTGGTCGTCGGCACAGACGTCGAAGATGGTGTGATCCTGGCGGTCGTACCACCGGATGAGCATGTCGTCCTTCTTCACAAACGAGAAAAAGCCGTTGCCACCCTCCTGTGCTTCGCGGCGACGCTTCATCTGTGCCAGCAGCCATGAGCGGCTGATGACGGCGTGCGCCTTGAGCAACTCCAGTGACGACGTGGCACTCATCTCGCTGGAGATGACGCTCTCCAGATAGTTCTCCACGGGCAGCACGTTGATGGCGCACACCTTGCCCTCCTCGACGACGAAGTGCAGTTGCCCGAGGAACGTCTGCGTCTCCTTCCGCTCCCAATGGAAGTTCACACCGATGGTCACGTCCTTCAGCGAGAACGACACGCCTTTGGCGGCGGGCAGGAAGGTGAGCTCCAGATATTGGTTGCCATGCCAGAGGATGCCGCCGTCGTTGAACGTCACCTCCTGGTCGCCTTCAATGCGCTCGCCTTTGGCCGTATATGATCCGTTGAGCGAGAAGGCAATCTTCTCCCCGCTGACGATGCCGACGCACACCTCTGGCTCGCGTTTATCTATCAAGGTCTCCGTACCAGGTACGAAGACGTCTGCTTTTTCTTTCATATCTTCTTTTTAAGAGACAGTTTCTTTTGCAAAGTTAACGATTTTGGGCTACAAATCGCATACCTTTCTATAAAAAATCGTAACTTTGCACCTATGAATAAGAAGATTCTCCTTGGTATGACCCTCGATGAACTCAAGGGTTTGGCTAAATCGCTTGGCATGCCGGCCTTCACCGGTGGGCAGATTGCGAAGTGGCTCTATGAGCGTCACGTGCGCTCCATCGACGAGATGACCAACCTCTCCAAGGCCAACCGTGCGGTGCTCGCCGAGCATTGTGAGATTGGCTGCGCCGACCCCATCGATGCCCAGCACTCCAAGGACGGAACCATCAAGTACCTCTTCCCTGTGCGCACCACAGCACCATCAACGATCAACGATCAACGATCAACCAAGTTCGTCGAGACCGTCTTCATCCCTGAGGAGGGCGGCCACGCCACGCTGTGTGTCTCGTGCGAGGTGGGCTGCAAGATGAACTGCCTCTTCTGCCAGACGGGTAAGCAAGGTTTTGAGGGTTACCTCAGCGTGGCCGACATCCTCAACCAGATCTATAGTCTGCCGGAGGTCGACGAGTTGACGAACATCGTCTATATGGGTCAGGGCGAGCCGATGGACAATCTCGGCAACGTGCTGCGCTCCACGGAGATCCTCACCGCCAGCTATGGCTGGGCATGGAGCCCGAAGCGCATCACCGTGAGTAGCGTGGGACTGAAGGACAAGCTCCGTCGCTTCCTCGACGAGAGTCAGTGCCAGGTGGCGATCAGCCTTCACTCGCCCATCCACGAGCAGCGGCAAGAGCTCATGCCGGCGGAACGGGGAATGAAGATTGAGGAGGTCGTCGACTTGCTGCGCAACTACGACTTCTCTCACCAGCGTCGTCTGACCTTCGAGTATATCGTCTTTGGCGGTCTCAACGACTCCATGACGCATGCCCGGCAGATCGTCAGTCTGCTGCGCGGCCTCGACTGCCATGTCAACCTCATCCGCTTCCACCAGATCCCCGACGTGCCGCTCCGTGGCGCCGACGAGAAGACGATGGAGACCTTCCGCGACTATCTCACCGCCCACGGCATCTTCACCACCATCCGTGCCTCACGGGGACAGGACATCTATGCGGCCTGCGGATTGCTGAGCACGAGCAAGAAGATCGGAGAGGTAAGGAATGAATAATCTCATGCAGAGGTGCAGGGGCGCAGAGATTCGCGCGCAGAGGCGCAATGGCGCAGAGACGCTGACGCTGATGTGGGTATGGGCCATCATTCTGGTGCTCACCGCTTGCACACGGCAGGGTGGGGCGCTGCAGCCTTCGTCCGGCGGACGGATGTATGAGGTGCTCGTTGTGGGCGATCGCGACAGCCTCGTCCGGGGAGTGTTGCAGCAAGATGCTCCGGGACTGCCGCAGCAGGAACCGCTCTTCGACGTCTCCAGCATCGACAGCGTGGCCTTTGGCATCGGCGTCCGGCAGGCGCGGACCATCGTCATGGTGACCATCCGACCCGACATCGCCACGCAGACCACCCTGCGCTATGAGAAGGATGTCTATGCCGCGCCACAGATCATCGCCACACTGGTGTCGCCATCGATGGCACAGCTGCGACAGGATCTGCCACGGCTGGCACCGCGGCTGCGGCAGTTGCTCGACCGTGCAGAGCTGAACACACTCATCGCTGAGCTGCGCCGCCACCGCAATGTGAAGATGGAACAGAAGGTGCGGGAGCGCTTTGGCACCACGCCCTGCATCCCGGCCGACATGGTTGCCTCGAAGGAGGACCGTGACTTCCACTGGATGAGCAACAACAGCGCCACGGCGATGCAGAACATAGTCGTCTACCGCACCTCGCGGCTTTGTGCACTGCCCGAGGCCTATTGTCGCCAGCGCGACAGCGTCATGCAGGCGAACATCAAAGGCGAGACCGACGCGATGTTCATGCAGACCGTGCCGGGCACCGTCACCGCCACACGGACGACCATCGGCCAGCGACCGGTCATCGTCCACCGTGGACTATGGGAGATGCGCGGTGATGCCATGGGTGGCCCCTTCGTGAGCCACACCATCAAGACCGATAGTGGCTACCTCACTGTTGAGGGGTTCGTCTTTGCGCCAGGCACGAAGAAGCGCAACAAGATGAAGCAGCTCGAGGCGGCGCTCTGCACGTTAAACGATTAAACTCTTAAACTCTTAAACGATTAAACTTTTAAACGATTATAACAATGGAAAATAGAAAGATACGCGTGGCAATCACCCACGGTGATACGAATGGCATCGGCTATGAACTCATCTTCAAGACCTTTGCCGACCCAGAGATGCTCGAGCTTTGTACACCTATTATATATGGTTCGCCGAAGGTGGCCACCTATCACCGCAATGCACTGGGCATCGAGGGCAACTTCACCATCATCAACAGTGCTGAGGAGGCACGTGACGGTGTGGTGAACATGCTCCCGGTCTTCGACGATGAGATCAAGATTGAGTTTGGCGTGCCGTCGCAGGACGCCAGTCGGGCAGCAATCATGGCGCTCGACCGCGCCATCACCGACTATAAGGACCAGCTCTTCGACGTCCTCGTCACCGGACCCGTGGACAAGGACTATATGCATGTCGATGGCTACAACTTCACCAGCAACGCGAAGTTCATCCAGACCTGCATCGGCGAGGGACAGACAGGACAGGACATCCTCATCAACGACGACCTACGCATCGCCCTCATGACCGACGCCATCGCCCTGAAGGATGTGCCGGCAGCCATCACCAAGGAGGCCATCATCCGCAAGGCAGCCGTGTTCTTCTCCACGCTGCGACGCGACTTCCGCATCGACAATCCGCGCATCGCCATCCTCGCCCTCAACCCCACCGACAGCGACCTGCACCCCGGCAAGGAGGAGGCAGAGGCCATCCTGCCCGCCATCGAGCAGCTCGCTGGTGCCAGCGCCAACGTTTTCGGACCCTATCAGGCAGCAGAGTTCTTTGGCAGTGGGGAGTATACCGCCTTCGACGGCATCCTGGCGATGTACCACGATCAGGGCATCGCGCCGTTCAAGGCCCTGGAGCCCGACGACAACATCCACTACCTCGCTGGCCTGCCCTTGGTGAGCACCTCGACGGATCTCACGCCAGGCTACGACATCGCCGGACAGAACCTTGCTGACGCCACGTCGCTCCGCCACGCCATCTTTGCGGCCATCGATGGCTACCGCTGCCGTGCAGCCTTCGACGAACCACAGGCCAACCCGCTGCCGAAGCTCTATCATGAGCGTAAAGATGACAGCGAGAAGGTGCGCTTCTCCAAACCGAAGAAGCACGACAACGCCCTCAATGAGCGGAAGAAATAATGCAGAAGAAATATCAGAACGGATTCTTCATCTTCGGGCTGGTGGTGCTCATCATCATGGTCACCCAGCTCGACTTCCGGCAGGTGTGGCAAGGCGTGACGCATGCGGGCTACTGGTTCTTCGCCGTCGTGGCGTTGTGGGCCGTGCTCTATACGCTCAACACCGCGGCGTGGTACATCATTATAAAAGGTGTATGCAACCAGTCGCAGGACCAGCCACCGCAGGTCAACCTCCGCCAGCCAGTGTCGCTGTGGTGGCTCTACAAGGTCACCATCTCCGGCTTCGCGCTCAACTATGCCACGCCGGGCGGACTGATGGGCGGTGAGCCTTATCGCATCATGGAGCTTGCGCCGCAGATCGGCACCGAGCGTGCCTCGTCGTCGGTCATCCTCTATGTCATGACCCACATCTTCTCCCACTTCTGGTTCTGGTTTCTCAGCATCTTCCTCTATGTCCTCACGCAGCCGATGACGGTGTTCATGGCACTGACCCTCATGGCCATCGGCGCGTTCTGTCTGCTGGGCATCTGGTTCTTCATGTCGGGTTACCGCAAGGGTCTCGCCAACCGCATCATGAACGTCCTGCGCCATCTGCCCGTGGTGAAGCGGTGGGCAAAACCGTTCGTGGAGCGACATCGTGAACAGCTCGACACCATCGATCAGCAGGTCGCCGCCCTCCATCGGCAGAACCCGCGGTTCTTCCTCTGTGCGGTGCTCCTGGAGCTCGGCTGTCGGGTGGCGTCGGCGCTGGAGATCTGCTTCATCCTCCTGGTCATCATGCCAAGCGTCAACTACCTGAACTGCATCCTCATCCTCGCCTTCACGTCGCTCTTTGCCAACCTGCTGTTCTTCATCCCCTTGCAGCTCGGTGGTCGTGAGGGCGGCTTCCTGATGTCCACTGCCTCGCTGGGCATGACGGCCAGCGCTGGCATCTTCGTCGCCCTCCTCGTCCGTCTGCGCGAGCTCATCTGGACCGGCATCGGCCTTCTGCTCATCAAGATAGAAAAGAAAAAAGAATAAATTATCTGCCAATCTTGCAGTTGTTTCATAGAAAATGCGTACTTTTGTCATCCAATGAATACATCCGTACTGCAACAGATCAAACAGAGATACAACATTGTTGGCAACAGCAGTGACCTCAACCGCGCCCTCGATGTCGCCCTGCAGGTGGCACCGACGGACCTCAGCGTGCTCATCATCGGCGAGAGCGGCGTGGGTAAGGAGATCATCCCCCGCGTCATCCACGACAACTCACCGCGCCGCCGTCAGAAATATTTCGCCATCAACTGTGGCTCTATCCCCGACGGTACCATCGACAGTGAGCTCTTCGGTCACGAGAAGGGTGCCTACACCGGTGCCATTGGCGAGAGTGAGGGCTACTTTGGCGTGGCCAACCATGGCACGATCTTCCTCGATGAGGTGGGTGAGCTGCCCTTGGCCACCCAGGCGCGCCTGCTGCGTGTGCTGGAGACAGGCGAGTATATCCGCGTCGGCGGACAGGAGATCCGCAAGACTGACGTCCGCATCGTCGCGGCGACAAACGTCAACATGAAGAAGGCCATCAGCGAGGGGCGCTTCCGCGAGGACCTCTACTATCGCCTGAACACCATCCCCATCCAGATGCCGCCGCTTCGCGACCGGGGTGAGGACATCATCCTCCTGTTCCGCCTCTTCGCTATGCAGATGGCGGAGAAGTATCGGCTGCCGAAGATCACCCTCACCGACGACGCCAAGGCCTTGATACTCCACTATAAATGGCCGGGAAACGTACGTCAGCTGAAGAACATCACCGAACAGATGTCCGTCCTCAGCGAGGAGCGCGTCATCAATGCTGACATCCTCCGCCGTTTCATCCCCGAGGACCCGGAGAGCACGCAGCTCGCCACCATCGCCCCCGCGGGTGGACAGCATAGCTACGAGGGTGAGCGCGAGATCCTCTATAAAATCCTCTATGAGCTCCGTGGTAACATCTCCGACCTGCGCCACGACCTCAACAGCGTGCGCAAGCAGCTCGACGAGGCACGCGAACTCGACAATGCGGCCAAGGTGCGGACGAAGTATATCGACACCGAGACGGCCGTGCCTGATGTCCCCGCGACGCCACGCTCTGTGAACGCCTACAATGCGCCATCCGCGGAGGAAGCCGTTGCCGAGGAGATCAAGGCGGAGCCGGAGAGTCTGAACCTCAACGACCTCGAGCGGCAGATGGTGGAGAAGGTGCTGGAGCGCAACGGCGGCAACCGCAAGCGCGCTGCCCAGGAGCTCGGCATCAGTGACCGCACCCTCTACCGCCGCATCAAGCAGTATGGACTGGAGAAGTAGGTGCATTGCCCGGTGATGCTTGTTCATGCAGTTCGCTGTTGAACCGTCCGGCTTATCAAGCCGGACACAGCAAAAAGGAAAATGAAGAAAACAAAGATAACGACCTCCCTGTGCCTCGTGGTGGCGCTCCTCAGCATCATCACCGCGTGCAGCGTGTCGTATGGCCTCAATGGCGCGAGCATCGACTACACGAAGACGAAGAGCATCCAGATCGCCGACTTCCCCAATCGTGCCAGCTACGTATGGGGTCCGATGGCGTCGATGTTCAACAACGAGCTCAAAGACCAGTACGCCAACCACACGCATCTCCAGCAGGTCAAGCGCAAGGGTGACCTGGTTGTGGAGGGAGAGATCACACAGTACTCACAGCGCAATAAGTCCACCTCGGCTGAGGGCTACTCTGCGCAGACGGAGCTCTCCATGACCGTCAACGTGCGGTTCACCAACAACGTTAACCATAAGGAGGACTTCGAGCGACAGTTCACCGCCACGCAGACCTATGAGACCACCCAGAGCCTCGCCAGCGTGCAGGAGGAACTCGTCACGCAGATGTGTAAGGACCTCACCGACCAGATCTTCAACGCCACGGTGGCCAACTGGTAGTATAAATTGCGTCTGTGCTCCGACTTCCAAGCCGGAGAGAAAAGAAAGAAAAGAAGTATGGATATAGCCAACCTCATCCAGCACCCCGAACAGATGGACCGCGAGACGCTCTACGACCTTCGCAGTCTGCTCGCGCTGTATCCCTACTATCAGACGGCTCGTCTGCTGCTCCTGCAGAACCTCTACATCCTCCACGAC
>ERZ1032009.239-NODE-239-length-12624-cov-9.723844_pt1 | contig 12624 bp, 10 predicted proteins | sample MGYA00516700_ERZ1032009 | MGnify/ENA primary metagenome ERZ1032009 (study PRJEB33719, sample SAMN04261292) | wastewater metagenome | biome: rural village; feature: human; material: feces | host: Homo sapiens | place: El Salvador | collected 2013-01-14 ...
CATCATGTAACGTTGTCAGATTTCTAACCTTTCAGTATAAATCAACAGTCTGTTTTATTGTCTACTTCCACAATTGATACAGGATTTTACCCATAGACTGCAGACACAGATTATTTCTTTTCATTACCTAAATCTATCTGCGATATCTGATTCAACAGATTTACAGCCTGCCCTACTGTCTTCACATCATTGATGCGAAGCATTCGCTTGTTGAATTTTTCTTTCAGAACACAGTCTTGAATATGACTGGTAACGTAAACGAGTATGCGGTTAAACATCTGACTTCTGTAGAACGGACTGTTTACATTGCTCACAAACTGCATCTGCATATAGCCCTGCTTGAGAATAATCTTCTCGCAACCTAGCTTCTTGCCTACCCTACGCAGACCTACCACATGCATCAGTTCGTCTGCTTCATGAGGCACAGGACCAAAACGGTCTATCATACGCTTGCGGTAAGCCTCTACTTCTTCATCGCTCTCCAGACGGTCCAGTTCACGATAAAGGAGCATGCGCTCACTGTCACCCGGCACATAAGTCTGAGGAAAATACATCTCCAGATCGCTCTCTATGCCACAATCGTCAACGAAATCATCACCTGTAAGCTGGGCACCTTCATCCATCTTCTCCTGATAAAGATTACAGAACTCTTCGTTCTTCAACTCTGTGACAGCCTGAGAGAGAATCTTCTGGTAGGTTTCATAACCCAGATCTTCCATAAAACCGCTCTGCTCAGAGCCCAGCAGATTACCCGCACCGCGGATATCCAGGTCCTGCATGGCGAGATTGAAGCCGCTACCCAGTTCGCTGAACGTCTCCAGAGCCTCCAGACGGCGACGCGCCTCAGGAGTAAGTGCACTCTTAGGTGGCGCCATCAGATAGCAGAAAGCCTTCTTGTTGCTTCTTCCTACGCGTCCACGCATCTGATGCAGGTCACTCAATCCGAAGTGATGAGCATCGCTCACGATAATCGTATTGGCATTGGAAATGTCGATACCGTTCTCTACAATAGTGGTAGAAAGCAGTACATCATAATCATAATTGATAAAGCCCATGATGATTTTCTCCAAATCCTCAGGCTTCATCTGTCCGTGACCGATTGCTACCCTACAGTCTGGGATATGCTTCTCGATGAGCATCTTGAGCTCCGGAAGCTTGGATATTCTGTCGCATACGAAATAAACCTGTCCGTTTCGGCTCATCTCGAAATTGATGGCATCGCAGATAACTTCACTACTAAACGTTACCAGTTCGGTATGAATCGGATAACGGTTAGGTGGCGGAGTGCGCATGATACTCATATCCCGGGCGCCCATCAGAGAGAACTGGAGGGTTCGCGGAATCGGAGTGGCACTCATCGTGAGTGTATCGACATTTACCTTGAGCTGACGGAGTTTCTCTTTGGTAGACACACCGAACTTCTGCTCTTCATCGATGACGAGCAGTCCCAGGTCATGCCATTTCACGGTCTTTGATAGCAGCTTATGCGTACCTATGAGGATATCAATCTTACCCTCTTTCAGGGCGTCAAGCACCTCTCTGGTTTCCTTCGTTGTACGGGCTCTACTGAGATAGTCTACCCTTACAGGCATGCCTTCCAGACGCTTTTTGAAAGTCTGATAGTGCTGGAAAGCCAGAACGGTAGTAGGCACCAGCACCGCAACCTGCTTGCTGTCGCACGCTGCCTTGAAGGCTGCACGGATGGCAACCTCAGTCTTGCCGAAGCCCACATCGCCACAAACCAGACGGTCCATCGGTCTGCCGCTCTCCATATCCTTCTTCACCTCCTGAGTAGCCTTATTCTGGTCTGGCGTATCTTCATACAGGAAGGAAGCCTCCAGCGTATGCTGCAGATAATTGTCGGCACTGAAGGCGAATCCCTTCTCCCGTCGGCGCTGGGCATAGAGTTTGATCAGGTCGCGCGCAATGTCCTTGATTCGCTTCTTAGCTTTGTCCTTGAGTTTATCCCAGGCACCTGTACCCAGTGTAGACAGGCGAGGCGGAGTACCGGTATCGCTGCGGCGATATTTGCTGATTTTATAAAGCGAGTGGATAGAAACATCCACCTTGTCATTGTTCGTATAGACGATGCGGATCATTTCCTGATAGCTGTTGCCCGCAGGAACCCTAACCAGACCGCCGAACTTGCCGATACCGAAGTCTACATGCACGATAAAATCTCCCACTTCCATCTCCTGCAGTTCCTTCATGGTGAGTGCCATCTTGCCGGCTCTCGCTTTATCTGAGCGCAGGTTATATTTATGAAAACGGTCAAAAATCTGATGATCGGTAAAGAAACAGCACTTCTTGTCATGGTCAGTAAAGCCTTCATGAAGCGTCTTGTCTACCGGTGTAAAACGGATGGCGTAGCGCTTCAGCTCTTCGCTTTCAAAGATATCCTTCAGGCGCTGTTGCTGCTTCTGGCTATCTGCCAATATATATAAGGTGTAACCCTGGAGCAGGAAATCCTCCAGAGTTTGACAAAGCAAATCGAAATTCTTATGGAAAAGAGGCTGTGGAGCGATATTGAAAGGTATCACAGCCGGACTCTCTGACGGAGCGACCTTGCCGAACTCGATACGGAGATGAGCCGCTACTGCCTTCTTGAAATCGAGCGGAGAAACGAGGTTGAGCTCGGTCTTCATGTCATGTCTGATGCGCTCAGCCTCTACCTCAGTAGCTCCCTCCAGCTGCTCGGTAAGGCTCTGCGATGAGAAGCCTTCGGTATAGATCTGACCGATGCGGTCGCAAACGAAAGAAAGGTCTTTCGCAACGACTGGCGTACTTTCGGAGAGGAAATTGAGGAAACACTGCTTGTTGCTCTCGATATGGGCGAGTTCGGGCACGATTTCTATCTCTGTGCGCTTCGCCTGCGAGAGCTGGGTCTCAACATCAAAGGTACGGATGGTGTCAATCTCATCGCCGAAGAAGTCGATACGGAACGGATATTCGCAGCTGTAGGAATAGACATCGAGGATGCTTCCACGCACGGCAAACTGGCCCGGTTCATAAACATAATCGGTTTCTTTGAGTTCGAAATCGCGCAGGGTATGAACCACATCGGTCTGAGCAATCTGCTGGCCTACAGTCAGTTTCAGAATCCGTTCATCCAGATTCTGCTTAGCCACAACGAGTTCTGCCAGTGCATCGGGATAAGTGACTACCAGGAAATGTCCTCCCGAAGAGAGGCGCGCCAGCACCTCTGTACGTAGGATTTCGTTCGCAGCATCACGCTGCCCGTATTTCACGGCACGCCGATAGCTGGAAGGAAAGAAGAAGACCTTCTCCTGCCCCATCATCTGAGTGAGATCGTGATAAAAATAGCCTGCTTCATCGGCATCATCCAGTACGAAGAGTACCGAACGCTTCATCTTCCCCTGCAGAGAAGCAAAGAACATCGGAGCCGAAGAGCACAGCAAACCCTGGAGAAAAATGGAATGAACCGACTTCTTCCCCATCAAATCAAAGAGGGCATCCGCCTGTGGCGAACGCCCGTATGTTTTTTCTATCTTTTGGATTTCCATCCAAGTACTGATTAGTGATTACTGATTACTGAGTAGTGATTACAGAGTATTAATCCTTCTTCGGATATTTCTTGAACCAGCCATCCAGGCGCAGTCGCATCACGCCAAAGAAAGCCTCACCAAAGATGCCACCACTCATCTTGCTCACACCTTCACGACGGTTAACAAAGATGACAGGCACCTCCTTGATCTTGAAACCTATTCGATGAGCCGTATATTTCATCTCTATCTGGAAAGCATAGCCCTTGAAGCGGATAGCATCCAAATCTATGGTTTCCAACACCTTACGTCGGTAGCAGACGAATCCAGCTGTGGTATCATTCACCTTAAATCCGGTTACGATACGTACGTATTTAGAAGCGAAATAGCTCATCAATACGCGTCCGATAGGCCAGTTGACCACGTTCACACCCGAAATATATCTTGAGCCTACAGCCACATCATACCCCTCATCGTGAGTTGCCGCATAGAGACGAGGCAAATCATTAGGATCATGACTGAAGTCGGCATCCATCTCGAAGATGAAGTCATAGCCTTGCTTCAATGACCATTTGAAGCCCATGATATAGGCTGTACCCAAACCGAGTTTACCCGAACGCTCCAGAATATGCAGACGACCGGCAAACTCATTAGCCATCAAGCCCTTAACAATGGCAGCAGTACCGTCAGGACTTCCGTCATCAATAACGAGGATATCAAACTGCTTTTCGAGACCGAAGACAGCACGGATGATTTTCTCGATGTTTTCCTTCTCATTATATGTAGGAATGATTACTATGCTATCACTCATAACTTCTTATAATTTTAATGATTCTGATTCTATATAATGTAATACAGATGCAAAATTACAACTTATTTTTGAAATAACAAGCAAAAACCCGAAATTATTGGTCAGGATTCTCTACAAAACCCTGATATTTCTTGTCAAGCCCGTTCATGATCGCCTCATAGCTCTTGTTCATCTGGTTCTTGATATTGTCAGCTCCCTTGCCTATCGGCTCGATAGGCTCATGAATGGTGAGCTTCAGAGGATGCCAGAAAGCCCAGTAGATGTCCTTCATGCGAGGCTTCACATCAAAACTGCCATTGATGGTAAGCGGACATACCGGCAACTGCAGTTCATCGGCAAGCATGAAAGCACCGCGGCGGAACACGCCCATGTGACCCGTAAACGAACGGGCACCCTCTGGGAATACCACCAGCGACATGCCCTCTTTAAGCACCTCGCGAGCACGGTCATAAGAAGCACGGATCTTAGAAGGTCCGCTCTTGTCTACAAAGATGTGGTGCGCATACTCACAGGCGATACCGATGAGAGGCACTTTGCGCAAGCCCTTCTTCATCATCCACTTGAAGTTTCTGCCCAGGAAGCCGTAAATCAGGAAGATATCGAAAGCACCCTGATGATTGGCCACGAAAACATAACTCTGGTTCTTCTTGAGATGCTCACGTCCCTCTACCTTTACAGGCAGGAGGAGGATGCGGACCCAAAGCCAGGACCAATACTTGCCGGGATAATAACCCCAGAAATGGCCATTGCCCAGCATACATCCCAAAACAGTAGTTAAACTGGTTAAAACGCTAGCTACCAACAGGATAGGCAAGCATATTACAAGTTGATACAGACGATATAAGTACTTCATTTTCTAATTAAGAATTAATTAAGAATTAATTAAGAATGAATAATTCAACATTCAACACTCAACATTCAACACTCCTCATTTTCTCTTCAGTGTGATGACCACAATTTCTGCCGTAGCCCCTATGCGGATTGGAACGGTACCGCCCAGACCTGATGTGGTATAGAGCTGGCAACCCTCCTCCTCGAAGAGGCCGTAATCATAAGGAGTAAACATCGACGGACGCAAGCCCAGTACGCTGACCTGCCCCGCATGCGTATGACCGCTCAATGTAAGCTGCGGTGCTACGACCAGCGAATCCTTCCTGTCAGGTCCTATCACATCGCCATCCTCATCCTTCTCCTTATTAATAGTAGAAGGCCAGGTCTCGCACCATTGCTTTGGCATATGCTGCAGCATCAGCACGAAAGAGCCCGGTCTGATGCCATACAGCGCCTTCCTTACGTTGGTGCGCTTTGGCTTGTCATAGTTCTCTGTACCAGCCACATAGATGCTGTCAGCGCCTCTATGCACCGCCACATGTTCATTCATCAGCAGGCGCCATCCGCAACTCCGCTGGAAGTCCTGCATCCGCTTCTCGAGCGCAGCTATCTCCTGCTCATCATCTACATCCATATAATAGGTGTAATCGTGATTGCCCAGCACACTCATCACGCCGTCTCTGGCTTTCAGACTGCTGAGCAGCGCCTGATACTCAGGCAGTTCATCGGGCGTAACATTCTGTAAATCACCCGTAAAGCAAATCAGATCAGGTTTTTCTGCATTGATGCTGTCGATATCGCGCTGAGGCAGATGACCACGCCAGCCATAGTATGACCCGAGATGGATGTCGCTGAACTGAACGATGCGATAGCCCTCGAAAGACTTCGGCAGATTAGGTACATAGATGGTGATACGCTTGACTTGCATCTTAGGAAAACCTTCGGTAAATCCGTAGATAAAGCAGAAGAACGCCACCACTCCCACTACCAGTCCGAGGAGCTTGCCCCAGTTGCGATGGCCGTGAAGGAGCCGCATACAGCACCAGCCGAAGACACTGAACAGGCTGAAAACAAACTGTGGCACCGCACATACTGCCATCATCACAAACCAGATGTCGATGAGCACCGGATTGCGTGGCAGGAAGTTGGGCAGTATCGTGATATACGCACTGTAGGCGATAACCACGAAAGCCGGCAACCAGAAGAGCACCCGCTGCCAGAGACTCTTCAGCCGTAACTTGCCATACCTTTTATATATCCACAGATACGGCAACAGGGTGAATACCACTACGGGTATCAATATTCTTGCTATCATTTCTTGATCAAACTTGATTGAAGATACGTTTTCATTGCCTGCACGGGCACTCCTCTGCGCTGTGCATAGTCGCGAAGCTGGTCGTCTCCTATCCGTCCCAGTTCGAAATACCGCGACTTGGGATGTGCAAACATCAGCCCCGAGACACTGGCATGAGGCGTCATCATTCCGCTTGTGGTGAGCCGGATGCCCACCTGACTCATATCGATGAGCTGGTCGATGATGAAGTTGGCACTGGTATCGGGCAGCGAAGGATATCCTATAGCCGGACGGATGCCCTGATAGCGCTCCAGATGCTGGTCTTCGATGCTCAGCTGCTCGTCGGGAGCATAGCCCCAGATGCTGCGTCTCACCTCTTCGTGCAACTTCTCTGCCGTGGCTTCAGCCAACCGGTCGCAGAGTGTCTGTGCCGTCATATTGAGGTAGTCGTCCGAGCGATATTTCTTCTCCAGACCGCCATCTACCGTCGTGCAGAAGATACCCAGCCGGTCTGTTATTCCACTGCCCAGAGGACGGATGAAATCAGCCAGACAGAGATTGGGTTCTCCCTGAGCCGCCGGATGCTGCTGACGGAGCATCGGGAAGCGGACTTTCTGCCCTTCCAGCCAGATATCATCCCCCTCGCTGTTCGCCTCGAAGAGTCCGAAGACGGCATAGGTATGATATTCGCCTTCCCATGAATGGAGCATATCGAGCGCCTCTGCCTTCAGTTTTTCCTTTTCCTCACGAGGTTTGCCGCTCAATCCCCAGGCATGATAGAAATATAGCCAGTTGATATATGGCTCAATTTCGCTTATATTGTATACTATTCTTCGCATCCGATACGATATTTTATTTTACATTCCCCGTAAGATTTTCCTTTTTTCAGGAATTGTTTCTGAACTCCAGTTCTTCTCCTCTGCTGACGGCATCAAACACGCCTTTGTTATAGATAAGATGACCGTTACAGAAAGTCTGTTCCACTTTCCATGCAAACTCATCACCCTCTACAGGGCTCCATTTACACTTGCTCTGAATCACCTCTGCGGTCACCTTCCAAGGCTCTCCCTTGCGCACCACAACGACATCTGCCTTATAACCCGGACGCAGGAAACCGCGCTGACTGATATGGAACAGACGGGCTGGATTATGGCACATCAGTTCAACCAGGCGCCCGATACTGATTACCTTTTCGTCAACAAGTTTCAGCATGCTTACCAGTGAGAACTGTACCATTGGCATACCTGATGCAGCCTTGGCACAACCGCCCAGTTTATCCTTCAACTGATGAGGAGCATGATCGGTACCTACTACAGTTATCTTACCATTACTCAGCGCCTTACGCAAAGCATCGCGGTCAGCAGCGGTCTTTACAGCAGGGTTGCATTTGATGCGTGCGCCCTTCACAGCGTAATCTTTATCCGAGAACATGAGATGAGCCACAACAGCCTCGCCTGTAATATTTTCATCCTTATCGAAGAACTCCAATTCTTTAGCCGTAGTAACGTGAGCGATATGGAGATGCGCCCCGCTTTCCTTAGCCAGCTGCACCGCCAGACGGCTGCTTTCATAGCAAGCCTCCTCGCTGCGTATTTCCGGATGATGTTCTACGGCAGGATCCTCACCCCATTTCTGCTTAGCCAGCTGCATATTGCGGTTGATGATTTCGGTATCCTCACAGTGGGTCATCACCGGCAAATCCAGCTCTTTCGCCTTCTTGAAGATAGCCTGCAGCGCCTCATATTTATCCACCAGCATATTGCCCGTACTGGAGCCCATAAAGAGCTTGATTCCCGGTACACGATGCGTATCGAGCTGCTCAAAATCATTTACATTGTCATTGGTAGCGCCAAAGAAGAAACTATAGTTCACATGACTTTTCTCAGCGCCCAGCTGCCGCTTTGCCTGCCAGGCCTCCAGAGAGGTAGTCTGAGGTACCGTGTTAGGCATCTCAAAATAACTGGTCACACCACCAAAGGCAGCAGCGCGGCTTTCGCTCTCGATGTCAGCCTTCTGCGTAAGTCCCGGCTCACGGAAGTGAACATGATCATCAATCACACCCGGCAAAACAAAACACCCCGAGGCATCGATGACTTCATCGTAATTGCCACGGGGTGCCTCGCCTTCATATATCTCCTTGATAAATTCACCATCCAACAAGAGGTCGCCCACAAAAGAGCGACCCTCATTTATAATGGTTCCATTCTTGATTAATTTCATATTACTAAACTTATAAAATGAAGAGTTTTACAAGATGTTAATGCCCAAGAACTCGAAAGAGTCCTGTTTCTACTCCTGACCTTCCTGTTTTTGAGGAATCGTAGGCGCAGCCAGTTCGTTGGCTGTAGGTGCCGGAGCCGCATCAGGATTTACCTGTGGAGCCGCTTCCATCTCTGGCTGCATGCCGCTCTGGGCATCTCGTGTACCGTTCATAATCTCCTGATTCTCTTGAGCTTTCTTATAATAGTCCTTTACATAAGGATCATTCTTGAAATAGTCGGTAGCCTTGCTCATGATATCCTCTATCCAAGGAGAGAGCATCGGATACTGGTTGCCCATTGTAACGAGGAAGAAGACGCCCGGTCCAAGCACATTGTTGAAGTTGTCGGTAACAAACGAAGTGATGAGCTTGTCTTCCTGCTCAGAGAGGCGGATGGATTCCTCGTTCAGATGCTTGTTGACAGCCACCATATCGCTACCGTTCATGATAGCCTGGTCGTGCTTGTGTACCAGTTCGCGCAACTGATTCTGAATCTGCTGGTATTTCTTGAAGAATCCGAAGAGTTTATCGTTCATAGGAGTACCGCTTACCACCTGCTGTGTATCATCGAGCTTCACTGTAATGCTTCCACTCTCCAGCACCAGCGGCAGCACAGGGTCATCATCCATGAAGATATTCGCCATCTTCATAGAGTCGACAGAGCCCTGAAAATGGAACTGTCCGTGCACTACATCGCAAGAATCCACGTTCTTGAAATCGTTGTTTTCCAGTATCTTAAGGTACAGCATGCGTCCGTCCAGAGTACTTACGTTAGAAGTACCCGAGATATCGTAACTGTTGGCACAAGATGCAAGTGCCATCAAGGCAATGAATGCGTAAAATATTCTATTCATAAGCTATCTATATCACTTTCGGTGAACAAAAGTACAATCTTAATTTGAACTGACGAAATAAATTGCAGCAATTTAATTCATTCTTACAAGATTTATGTTTTGTTTGCACTCCTGTTGGCCACCGAAAGCTATTTCTCGTCCTTTCTATATTACTGATTGTTTTCCTTCTTCAGTTCATGAGAGATGCGATGCGTGGTATACAGTTCCAGCAGGGCTGCGATGAGGAGGAAGACTACCCACTTATTATAGAAATAGGTGATATAGGTCTCATAATTCTCAAACCAGCGGCGCAGGAAAGCATACACCGTATCTACCATCGAGATGCCTGAGAGCACGAAGAAGATGTCTGCTACATACTGCATGCGCTTCAGGCGGTGGATAACCAGCGAAGGTCCCTCATAGAACTGCATCGCCTGCATCACGCTGAAGAGTATGGTGCCCAGCAGGAACCCCCAGCTCGTTACCTGCACCAGCTGCGGATGTGAAAAACCAAATGCGAAGCAAGCCGCACCGACAACCATCAGCACGCCGCCCAGCAAGAAAATAGCACTTTCCAGTTTACTCAATTGTTTCATTTTCGTCTTGTTCGTTAGTTTTTTCCGGAATATCCGAACTCAATACAAAGATATCTTCATCATCAGCCTTCATGAAATAACGCTGGCGGGCTATCTTCTCAAATGCCCGCGCACCATGCTGCATATCGCGCAGGGTACGCTTGTCGTTTTCATACTGCTCACGATACTTTTCTATCTCCGAACGGAGCGTAGCTATCTCTATCTGGTACTTAATGTGCTGTCTTACACTGTTGTCGTCAACTACACCAACTACCAGAACACCCGCTACAATCACTATAAGATACTTATAATGAGCGAGATAATTCCATATAATACCAAGTTTTTTACTCATTTCTTCCGAATTTGTTTGCAAAGATAATATTTTTTTGTTATCTTTGCATCATCAATTAAGAAAAAATAATGGAAGAGTATATAGTTTCTGCAAGAAAGTACCGTCCGATGACCTTCGATTCGGTTGTCGGACAGAGTGCATTGACCACCACTTTGAAGAATGCAGTGAAGAGCGGCAAGCTGGCGCACGCCTATCTTTTCTGCGGTCCGAGAGGTGTGGGCAAAACCACTTGTGCCCGCATTTTTGCGAAGGCAATCAACTGCGAGCATCCTCGTGAAGACGGCGAGGCATGCAACGAATGTGAGAGCTGCCGTGCCTTCAATGAGCAGCGTTCCTACAACATCTTCGAGCTAGATGCCGCCAGCAACAACGGTGTTGACCAGATTAAGGTTCTGATGGAGCAGACCCGCATCCCGCCTCAGGTAGGCAAGTATAAGGTGTTTATCATCGATGAGGTCCACATGCTCTCTACAGCTGCCTTCAACGCCTTTCTCAAGACGCTGGAAGAGCCACCTCAGCATGTCATCTTCATCCTCGCCACTACCGAGAAGCATAAGATTCTGCCTACCATCCTGAGCCGATGCCAGATTTACGACTTCGAGCGAATGACGGTAGCCAATACCATCAACCACCTGAAGATGGTGGCTGAGAAGGAAGGCATACAATATGAAGAGCAGGCGCTCGCCGTGATAGCCGAAAAGGCTGACGGAGGTATGCGCGATGCCCTCTCTATCTTCGACCAGGCTGCCAGCTTCTGCATGGGCAACATCACTTACCAGAAGGTGATCGAGGACCTGAACGTGCTCGACAGCGACAACTATTTCCGTCTGGTAGACCTGGCTTTGGAGAACAAGGTGGCCGAAATGATGGTAACACTCGACGGCATTCTGAGCCGCGGTTTCGATGGCGGCAACATGATACAGGGGCTAGCCCAGCATGTGCGCAATGTGATGATGGCGAAGGATCCTCAGACCCTGCCTCTGCTCGAAACCAGCGACGACCAGAAAGCCAAGTTCCAGGCTCAGGCCCAGAAGGCACCTACACCTTTCTTATATAAGGCGCTGGAACTGATGAACCAGTGCGATATCCATTACCGCGCCAGCAGCAACAAGCGATTACTGGTAGAGCTCACCCTGATACAGATAGGCCAGATTACGCAGCCCGAGGATCAGGATGTGCCTAGTGCGGGGCGTACGCCCAATAGATTAAAATCCCTGTTTCAGAAACTCCTGGCTCAGTCTAAGCTTGCCTCTCAGGGTGCAGGTTCTGAGCCTTCTGGCAGCAGCGAAAAACGGTCATCACAGCCGGGAGCGTCTGCTGCTACAGCTACTGCTGTGCCTTCTTCCGGAGCCTCAGCAGCCGCTTCTGCAGCCTCCAATGCTGCATCTTATTCTGCATCTGCCACCGCAGCCGCATCTGCATCTTCAGAAGATTCTGCCTCTGCCGGAGCAGTTGATGCTGCATCGCCTCACAAGCCACGACTCAAGAATATCAAGCTGGGCGGCATAGGCATGACTTTCTCTAACCTGAAGAAGAGGGAGGAGAACCAGCGCCGTCTGCACAGTCCGTATGATGATACCAATGAGGAAAAAGCGACCATCACGGGCGACCAGAACGAGTTCACCCAGGAGCAGGTGGAAGCAACATGGTTCAGTATGTGCATGAGAATGCAGAACAAGCTGGATTTCATAGGTTTAGCCAACCGCATGAAGAGTATTGTACCGAAGATAACCAACTATCCGCAGATAGAGGTTATCATCAACAACCAGCTCTTACTAGACGACGTTTTGAACATCAAGAACCGCATTCTCAAGACTTTCGTCTTAGGTCTTCACAACAGCGAACTGAGCATCAGCTACCGCCTTGCCGACCAGGAAGAGGTAGGCAAGGTTCTGACCAAGAATGAAGTTCTGGAACTTCTTATGGAGAAGAACCCGGCGATGAAAAAGCTCACAAAGGACCTGGATCTGGTCATGACATAGAAGATACTCCACACGATACGAAATTCTCCACTCCATGTAGGACAACCTATACGGAGTGGAGAAAATTGTTTTTACAAACATCGAAACTTGGAGTTATAAGAGATACATAAGAGGAAAAGACCAAGGGGCGTTACAGCGTGACAGTTGTGACAGTTGTGACAGTTTTCAGCGGAGGGGGTATAT
>ERZ1032009.240-NODE-240-length-12609-cov-4.547156_pt1 | contig 12609 bp, 16 predicted proteins | sample MGYA00516700_ERZ1032009 | MGnify/ENA primary metagenome ERZ1032009 (study PRJEB33719, sample SAMN04261292) | wastewater metagenome | biome: rural village; feature: human; material: feces | host: Homo sapiens | place: El Salvador | collected 2013-01-14 ...
CCACCTGAATTTTGGTACTGAATATGCACTATATAGACATGGATAAAATATCCAAAAAATCCAGATTACGTGTAAGTTTTGCGATTGAACCTGTAGATCACTCTCGCCCCGAAGAAATCAAATCTGTTGAAGTGAATTTCTTAGGTCACATCATTATGTCGTTAAGAGAAGCCTTCCGTAAGGCTCGCAGTGAGTTTTCAACGGATGACCCAAGCACAATCGTTCTATTAACCGATCATGCGTTCTGTGTCATTAGAGAACAGGTGACGTTAAAGCAGCTCTTAGATTGCTGCATTACGATTGATATTGACGGCGTATCGCACTATTTGACGATTACCGAATACAACTGGACCAATTTCATTTTGAAAGAGGATGAATTGCTTAGATCACAATTTATGGAAAGCATGGCTGTTTAAATTAATAAACAGCCCCTACCGCCCATTGGTTAAACTTCTTGATGTTCGGGTTTTTGCTTAGAACTACCCATCGTTTGATAACTGGATTCCAGATACCACCAAGCTCCTGTACCAGAGAGCTATCCCTTTCCGGCACATTCAAAGCTATTGGATGACCATTGTGCTTCGCATCAAGCTCTTTATACAGCTTGCTATGATACATAATGGCAGTTTCATCAATTCTGGTCATTGAATCCTTATCCTGGCTATCCATAACCAGGACTGCACGTTTAAGCTTCATCTTGATCATTCGATTATCGGCTGATTTCAACTTGGATACGCTGAACAGGTCAATGGTGTTGTAAAGCTCATTCTCAAAATAAGCCACCCCCTCGAATGGGAGTTTATTCACATAGCCATAGACGTAAGCAACAATGTTTTGCTTGCGGTCCACAAAGACATTTAGTTTTTCAAATTCAATTATGGTTGGTGCTTTAGTTACCATCACACTTCCCCTTTATGCAGCAATGTCTACTGATTTGGCTTTACTTAAACCATTAAAGCCAAACTCATAAATCACTTCGGTATTGTCAAAATGGAATACCCATTGCACACGGCTTGAAAGCTGCATGTTCCTTTGGAATGCGATTCGCTGTTGCTCAAGGTGTTTTTGGGTTTCTTTTGAAAATGCGGTTTTGTACTTGTAGCAGCCGGAAATCGTATTGAAGTATTTTTCGATTAGTTCCAGGAATATTGCGACCTGGTGCTGCGGTGAATTAAGCAGACGCACAAAATGGCGATTTTTATTTGAAGAAAGATTGCCAAAGAACTCAGCACAATTGATCAGATAACTAATATCGCTTTTGTTGCGCTTACTCCATTTGGTTTTATCCAGATGAAAATGAACTTTGAAAGGCTTTAACAAATTAAGCATATTCAGCTTTGTGCCATTGGCGGTTGTGAATAACGGCGCATCCATGACGGCAAGCAGTTGATATGAAGTTAATTGCAGTGGAGTGAGTTCATTAAAGAGAATGGTGCGATTAACACGGCTTAGGACCGGGTGATTCGTTCCACGTTGCCATGAGTTAATACGTTTCAGCAATGCGCTACAAAGTTTGCTATGTATGCGCTGCCATCGAGGACTTGCGTTCTTGTCGATCAGGTTGTCTTTGTTTACAGGAAGCGGGAACTTTGGAACAACGATACCGCTAAAGCCATATATCGTGATATCCAGAATATCCGAGCGATTAACGCCGTTGCAGATCACTAGGTTGCTCAGGTGTAAATCTAATTCTTTGATGTAATGCTGACGTTTATCTGACACCGGTTGCAAGCATTGATCGAATACGCTGTTTACCAGGTAATAGGCATTTTCATCCTGGAAAGTCCAATTAATATCTTTTAAATCGGCATTTAATTGAATGTCATTAATAAACATTGGGGTACTAATATCAAACAGTCTTAGTTTGAGGTTATGAATAACCTCCTGTTTGGCATTAATAAAAGAAATTGTTTTACGAGGGATAATTGAGATTTTATTTTCGGATTGATTAATTTGGTAGTACGGCAAATAACATAAAGGTAAATATTTTGCGGGGTGAAAGTCGTCAGGTAAATCATTCCCCAGACAATCAATTACCAGATCACTAACGATATTTTTCCCATTGTGCACAGAATAATTGAGATTCAGGTTTATTCTGGAAAAACCCAAAGTATTAATATGTCGAAGCGTATTGGCGACATATCCAATCAATATATGAATACTCATATACCTACACCCTTATTATGTTCTATTTAAGCCTGTGGCTCTTTGCTTGGCTAACTGCTCAAGCGATTTTAAAAGGAGCTGATTACTCAGCTACCTTTTGTCGAATTAGTTTAACACGTTCAATCTCTTCTTGGGTATGAGCAACGCCAGTGTCATTCATATCAATATATAGATCGAGTACGTCTTTATAATTCTGGTAATCATAAATGGCAACATGGATGTAATGATTATCTAGGGCAAAACTTGTATCTGCCAGATCATCAATATCGACACCACCGAAAATCGTGATTTCTTTATTCTTAAATGCTTCGATTGCAGTAAGACGTTGCAGACCATCAATACACACTAAACCTTGTGGCATATCACCTGTAATTGGTTCACCCTGCCAACCGCAAATATTCAAAGTAATGGTTTTAGCCTGGCGGGGCAAAACACCACGCATTAGGGCTTCGATATATTTTTGCTGATCTAGTTTGCTCCAAACATGACCCCTTTGAAATTCAGGATTCAAGTCATAACCATTATAGCGTTCACCCCATTTTTTAATGCGTTCCATCAACATATCAGCTTCCAAATCTACAGGGTGACGAGGTTCTTCACGCTTTTTAATAAGAGCCTTGAGTAATTCAACACGCTCTTTTTTGGTTTCTGCTGTTTTAATCTTTTCGATTACGTTCATCATTTGATTACCCTACTTACTTAAATATGTATTATTTGTCGATGTGGAGATTATATCATTTTATATTGACTTATGCCATGTTTTGATAATAATATATTTCACACCAGAGCAAAAAAGCTCAACAGGAGAACCACCTGATTAAAGGTTAATACTTAGAGGAATAATACACATGGCTAATATCTGCACCAACCAACTTATCCTTACTAACGAAGCATTCAAAAAGATCGCTCACCTCTTCACTCAACCTGAATTTGACTACGAAAAACCATACCTGGATTTTCAGCGTATTGAGCCAATTCCAGAGGGCGGTTCTGCTGATTATCATTGGGGTGTTCGTTGCCGACCTTATAACACTGAGGTTCGCCAGGACGAGCGAGAGGACGGCTTTACCACCATTATATTTAATACCCACTGGAAAGCCCCACATGCAGCGATTGAAGCACTGGTGCGTCAGTACAAGATTGAAGCTGAATTATTTTCGTTTGAGCCAGGCAATCAATATACCTGTATCGCCAAATACGAATTTGAAGATGGATTTAACCCAGAAACAGATAATGTAGATGACTTCTTAATGATCGACATGGACCAAGACGATATCGACGATACATGCTTACAGATATTCGGCATGACCTATGCTGAATATACCGGTGAAGATGAAGGTTACGAGGATAATGACGATCTAATCACCTTGTAAATTCTATTTGACTTATGCCATTTTCAATTCAATATGGGGAATGGCTTTTGTATTAACCAAAACGGATACCACCGTATTTCATGGTATGGATTGAGGAAAATTAAATGATAGATTCAAACTCATTGCTGATAATTACCATATTAACCCTGGGGCTGTTCATTGTTGTGGGTTGGTATGGATTGTTTGGTAAGGAATTTCTGGAAAATAGACGTAACAAGAAAAAGCGAGAACAGAAACAACAAACGAAAGCAGCTCTCCCGCCAAAATTAAATGCCACCAGATCGCACGTTGCACCTACCGCACACTCAAACACTACAGTAAGCAATAGTAGTAATAATGCTCTCACAGATACGATCATTCTTTCTCATTTGATGGATGATCACCACGACCATAAAAGTACCCCGGTGTGTAATCCCCCTCCTGTTAAATCAAGTAGCTCAAGTTCCAATACTGGCTATTGGGGTTCGAGTTCCGATTCCGGGTCTGGGTATTCAAATATGGATTCAGGTTCTAGTTCTAGTTTTAGTGATTCAGGTTCATCATCCTGCGATTAAATACCTGATTAATTTAAAAGCATCCATTTGGGTGCTTTTTTTGTCTTGTAACATTGTGTAAATTTAAGTGTTGATCAAAAAAGCAACAAACAATCATTTGTTTGTTTCACAGAAATAGAATTATCTTTTTGTTTTAAAAGACTTTGTTAATAAAACGTGGAATAGTTGGCAATTGACCTATGCAAACTTTGTTTATACATTGTGTAACTGCGGATGGTAAATCGCATGTAAATAATTAATACAGGATTCAGTAAATGAAAATAATAGTTTTTGGCATTTTCCTAAATTTATTAGCAGTGATATCCCATGCTACTGCGCCGTCCGTAAAGCAAACCAAACAATCGGCTCAATATTCTAATACCTACCTGAAACAGCAAATTCAGAAAAAGCGTATTGATGAAAAAGTTTGGTCCAAACAAGCTGATGACTTTATCGGTTTAAAACGCACAACCAAGATCATTCAGACCCCAACTTCTTCTAAACGTCTTAAAGTTATAGATCACGGCGGTATGCTGACAGCTCAGAACCTTCAAAACTCATTGGGTAATATCTAATGAAATGCTTTCTGCTGAATTTTTATTTGCTACTTTGTATAGGTGTTCAAGCAACTGCCTACACGGTGCATTACCTCAAAATTGATAAGATAGGTGCAGATGCCCTGCTAATGAGTGGTGTATGTCTGTTATGGCTAATCGGCTGTATGGTATCAATGGTTGTTGTGACCAGAACCTATATGTTGACTTATGTAGATAAAACTCCATCCCAGGTAAAGCAACTCAAGTCAAATAATCGCCTGTATTCAGCTCTATTGGCTTTAAATACTGTTTTTGCCAGTATCGCTTTGACTTCCTTCTTATTCCGCTAACACCCTTCTTTTCAAACCCAAGTGCAATATAAATTCTTTACTATAAAAAATGCACTCAAAATTCCGACCTTATAATTCACATTGACTTATGCCATGTTTTAGGGTTATAATTCCTAACATATAGAGCAGATCGCTCGCCAGGTAGAGCCACCTGATTAAAGGCTTAGAACAGGATATATAACAATGAATGCAATCGCAGAAATTCAAGCTACTAAACCATTCTCATTAGGACAGTACGCTGTTGAAAACCACCTAAACCGTGAAGCTTTAGGAAACTTTCTGTTAGGCTTCTTGCAAGCAGAATACCGCAAGCCTTTCACTGAACAATCCGGCGCAGCTTTTTACCAGGCAATGTCTAAGGTTTCGATCAGCACCCATAAAGACCTCCTGAAATTAACAGGAAACTTATTCTCAAGCAGTCGTTCTGCACACCTTAATCTGTTTGCCAGAGCCAATGAAATTGTGAATAACACTCGCCCTGTTACTCAGGCTTATGACCAGATCAATGCCGTAATCAATTTTGATTTCTTATTTGTAGCCCATTTGATTCAGCATCTTCAAAATCTGGATGACAATGGATGGCTAGACAAAGAGTTTGATCTTGAACGTCAGGCAAACCTTGTATCCAATATTAAGCAAGAGCTTGTACTGGCTATGGGGCATGCTTACCAGATTTATCAGCAGCACCTTGAGGGTCAAATGGACCTATCTGAGTTCAAGCTGCAATTGGAGCACTTATATAAAGAGCAAAGCCCATTTGATTTGTTCTATTCATCAATCAAGACCAAGCTGCATCACCCTAACGCAAAGCAGTATTTGTTGAAGCTCTATAACCGTAAAGAAACTGAGATCGCTTATCACGGCTTTAGTGGGGCTATGGCGCAACGAGCGATTGAAGAACTGTTTTTTACTCCATGATCATTGATCTGGGAAATAAGGGTGCTAGATCAGCACCCTTTCTTTTTTGGCATATTGTTTCAGTGCCATTGGCAAAAAATACGTGATTTATCCAATATTCTAAAAATGCAATTGTTAAGCTAAATTTTTAAAAGAAGTTATACATTTCACTATTTTTCTAGTTTATACATAACATACATCAGATTGCATAACTATTGATATATAAGGCTTAGAGGTGTTTTTCATTTTTTGAGTTTTAACTCTAATTCTTGTTGGTCATCTGTAATCTGGGTGTTAAAATAAGCTTGTCAGAAAAACATGCCGTTAGCTGTTTATTACTTTACACATGACATTTTCTGCATGTACCACAAAACAAACATACCTGAGGGGGTATATATAAAATGAATCACAATCATATCGAACCTTGCATCTTGGGCGAAAACATTGTTTCTAAACTTCTGTCTGTTCTGGATAGCGACATTGTTAGTAATCTTCTTAATGACAAAGATGCTGAATCTTCGTTAATCACTGAAATTAATGACCGCATCAAATCCGCTTGTGATCTTCACTTGAATAGTGTTGTGCAGCGTTTCTTCGCTAAATCTGATGCTGTTGCTACAGCTTTGGCATTTGATGTAATTCCAGAGCACATTGAAGCTCTTAAACAGGGCTTTGATCTGAAATCTGACCGCCTATTAACTTGTACTCGTAAAATCCTGGTACTGGTTGCCCTAGACACACATACCACTCCTGATGATTTGGATGATATGGTGCATGACGTAATCGCTATGGATACCAAGTACGTGAAACGCCGTAATCGAATCCAGGTTGAAGCAGCTTAATCAATTAAATGCTCTCCCCTCGAAAAAGACCTTTCCGTAAGGTCTTTTTTAGTTTCTGAGCTAGATCAACTTTCTGTTATTATTGACTTATGCCATGTTTTAAGACTATAATTCTGTATATACAAAGGCACTATGCCACCACGGATAGACCACCGTATTAACTGGTCATATAGGGTTAAAGAATCATGGCTACAGCTAAAACAATTTCTGATCTTAAAGCTATTTTAAAAACTCCACGCATCGGCATGATCGAAGTATTACGTCAGGTGAATGCGAAGGATAAAGCTCGCTATTTCGCTCTTGTCGAGGATGAACGCCACCCAATCAGCAAAGACCTATACGATCACTTAGGCACAATGGCAGAGCGTACAGACACCATCCACACCACACAAAAATATGGCTGCGTGAATCACTACAAAACTCTGATGCTGAACTACTAAGGTTCACATCCATCAATAGGGGGCAAGCAGCTCCCTATTTTTATTCCTTTAGCCCATGAACTAGGTAGGCGTAGGATTTTTTTTAATAAAAAACATTCAAAGGAATTTTGCAAACTATTGTTTCACATTGACTTATGCCCTGTTTTAGAGGTAAAATGAAGCATATATAGGCAGCATGCCTAAGCGGAAAAGTCACCGTAGTAAAGACTTCATCACAGGTACTTTAAACATGGAAAACAATATTCTTCCCCCTGTTCAAAATCACAATGTTGGCTATGACGTTGGGTGTGCATTCTTGCTTTACCCGATCAACCTTGAAACTGGTGAAGTGAATTACAAGTCACTGCAAAGCGCAGTCAGACTGAAAGTAGGTGGCAGTATCGAGAAAGGCATTTGCCAGTATGCAGCCGGTCATGGATTTGATTGGGGGAATATGTCACAGCTCCCAGAAGATACCGTACAAGCCATCCTGAACAAAAAATGGGATGCCATGCTGTGTCTGTTGGTCTACAACCACCGCTTAGATATCGAATTAGATACCTCAGAAATGTATCTGCTCATTGAAAAGCACGGTCGCATCATTCTAACCACAGAATCTTTGATGCAAGAGAATGTAGGGTATGTTGCCAAATCTATTTATGCAGACCGCCCATTCCCTCGTGAACGTCCAGATTTAGTACGCTCAACCGATCTTTACCATGATCATGCAGAATATTATATTCTGGTACATCAGTTGATTGAATCGGATGCTCAAGGCAACCAGATCGGCAAACACACCCTCGCTACTTTTGAGCCACTGGAACACGCAGACCACTCCACCCAATCTTTTGATTTCCTAAAAGCTCATGCCGAGCGAGATCAGGTCAAATCGCCTTATCAGTACGAATTTCATTATGATTTCTTTCATCAGAATTGGGATGTGGTGAAAGGTGTATCGAGTGACGGCGTTCTACCAAATGGTAACACGCTACGCTTTGAGCGATCAGACAGCTTCTAATCGAATGACCCTGCTACGGCGGGGTTTTTAATGCCACCTGCAACCAGGTAGGCGTTAGATTTTTAATATAAAAAATGCCTTCAAATTTTGGGTTCGGTTTTTAGGCTGATTATATCGGCTGACTATGGTTTATATTGACTTATGCCATGTTTTGAGAGATAATAATTGTATTCGGAATATTTCATTCCAAGCAGCAAAGTCACTGCATTAATGGCTTAGATACAGGATTATAAAATGCCTACTTTAACTACTGTTGTTCTTATTTCAACGGATGCCAAAAAAACTAAAGGTGTTCTGGTTGATTCAATTAACGATTTCAAATCTGATGTTTCTCGTGGTGTTCTTTTTAGCACCACAAACATATCGGCTGCATGGGTAAATATGGTTCTGGAAAACCAACCTAAAGCTGTCGAGCTGTTTAATGAATATGTCAGCCGTCACCCATACCTTAAAGATTATTACGAAGTTAGCGCAGATCAGCAAAGCATCAAAGTTACAGAACGTGGTGACGATGCCCTGACCTTTGACAGTCATCTGGGCTACCTCCGCAGCATAGGTATTTTGAACTTCCAAAATCTTTTTACAAGCAAGCCAGACGGCAAGCCGATTGACTATAGCCATAGTTCCGGTTGGATGATCACCTCTCTAATTTAATCACCGGGGGTTAGCCCCCTTCTCCTTTTCAAATATTAATAATTTCAGGATAAATAAACATGATGTTCAAAGAATCGGTTACACCTAAACGCCCTGCAAGCAACGCAATTGAATCTTTCCCTAAAATGCGTATTGGAGCCGTTTTATCTGCGGTATTAGGTTACACCCCAGATCAGTTCGCAGAGCTTAAAATTAAGCCATACAATCGTTCTAGTGATTACGACAATCACATGGCTAAAGTGATTGCTCAATCGGATGTTAAAAACTGTCCTAAATGGTCTGAAATGCGCGAGTTCGCACATGACCTCAACGATATAAATCTAAATACCGCTTTGCTTGATGAAGTGCATTTTAATCTGGTCAATACCTATGAATTGATGGATGCGTATATTCGCCAGTTCAATATTTTGGAAATTACTTCGAGTGATGAATTGGTGTTTTATGCGTTTGATGATCAGGAACAAGAACCAGACTTCAACTTCTATCAATTGTTCTTGCTTAACGAGATCAGCCGTATGGTAGAAGAACAGCGAAATATCTTTTCTGGCATCAATGGTAGCTCATTTATGGCAGTCGTCCTGAACAATGTTCGACACGGTTTCAAAAGACGAAAGCTAACCCAACAATGCTTCGATTTAATTGTCAGCCTTCAATGTGGTTTAGCCACAGTCGCCCAAGAACATGAACAGGAATGGGATGGTGAAGAATGGACAGTTGATAACGCCTAAGCCCTGAATAAAAAAGCCCTCATTCATTTGAGGGCTTTTTTTTACCGGGTAAAGACTTTCAGAGCCTTAAATTTTGGATGTGATTTATATACCCAGAATTTCTTTTCTTCTTCATTCCATGAGATTTTATATTTCTCTACAATCTCGTGGCTTCCTTTAGGCATATTTAGGTACACCTTCGGATTATTCGCCGGCAACCATTGATCAAATACGTGCGGGTTTGGGTGATCAGAAGGGATATATAGCCGTTTTGCCTTCTCACTGTAATATGCACCCAATTCCAGAAGCTTTTTTTCTTCCCTATAGTAATAGTTCAATAGGTGATCTGGGTGAATATCTGCACCATTAAAATCATTCTTTGTGACCGCTTCTCTTTGTGCAAAGACTGATGCAGTCGGAACCGGGTTTGATACAGCTTTTGGTTCATCTAGTGGTTCAAATACAGCTTCCGTTTTCACTTGGACCGGTACAGCTTTCTTAACTGGCTTTGGTGCAGCTTTTTTCAGCTCTTTAGGTGGTGGCATCTGTTTAACTGGTTTTGGCTGTGCAAATTTTTCCAGTTCGTCCTTGCTTAGATGATGGCTCATATAGACAAAGAATTTCTCTCTTTCCCGGTCAAACATAATTCCTAAACGGTTGACGGTTTTAGAGCTGTAGAACCCTTCAAGGAAAACTCGCTGATTATTCTCCGGGAGCCAATACGAAATTGCTTCCAGATCGCTATTTGCTGTCGCATAAAACAACCATGTTCCGTGCCGGTTCTTAAATGCTCCTAATTCACTTACTGCTACTTCTTCGTGATATGACACATTCAAGCGGAGTGTATTTTCATTCTCTACAATAAATTCCTTGACGGAGTTGAGTTTAGGGTGTGACCCATAGCAGTAGCATTTTCGGGTTTTTGGGTCCCAGATAAGGTCATACTGTTTCTGGATTTCATAGGTTAGTGTAGGTGGTATATCCAAATCTATGCGTGGATTATTTTCAGGCAGCCAGTGTTTATACTTTGACAAGGATGTGGTGTGTGTATTCACTCGCCAACCATGTTCTTTGCTGTAGAACGCCCCTATTTTCTTTGCATCTTCCTTTTCCGGGATGCTGACGTTGAGCTGTACATACTGTGGCGTAATCGGTATGTCCAGATTGCGAGTGAAAGCACTTATATCATCTGGTCCTTCACCCGATTCATCTTGCATGTTATCAATCCACTTTGAAAAAAGGGCAAAGTTAGGGTGAGTATCTTCTATGGTCCATTTCTTGATTGCTGTATCCCATTTTGCACCTAAGCCTTTGGCTTCATCTTTTTCAACAAAGGGAACATTCAAGATCACTTTATGCGGTAAATTACTGAGTATTTTTTCCATGTACAGATCAGTAAAGCATTTAGTGTAGTTCTCGCCTTTCTCATACACACTGTCTGTAAAGTCCGAATAATCGGCATGTTGCACACATTCAATATGTCTGGCGATATAAGCCTTAACAGCTTCCTGTTGTGCTTTACCCAGATCGCCACCATGAAAGAGATAATGCTCTTTTTTATCAATATCCATACCATAGATGAACAGGAAGTTTTGTCGGTCTAACCTAAACCGTCCGTAGCAAATGATCTCAGGCTTACTGGTATCTTCTTTGTAATAGATATTGACCTTGAGTTCGGTGAAGCACGGCGTATATTCCATCCCGCTTCTAATGCTGCGGTACAAGCTTTCTAATTCTTGGTATTTTTTTGTGCCGTAGTCCATCCAGTCGATTAACGTGCGGTCTACCACCTTTTCGGTATTCAATTTAGATAGAACTTGTTTATAAACCCCATTAGCAATATGTCTTGCTTCTTGGGCGTTGAAAACTCTCTCAGGATAACATTTCAATTCTGGTGCTTTATTATCCTGTTTAGAGATCAGGCATTCAAAAAAATACCCATTAAACAGCCCGGCAGCTTCGACAATTAAATGGCTGTCATATAAACACTCATTAGGCTTCATCAGCGACATTCTGGATAGACGCACAGATAGTATATCGGGTTCCGACATATTGATTCTATTGGCTTTCAGATTTGACAAAGGCATATCAATTTAACTTTCAGTTTCCGCAATCCCACTAATAGACCACTATATAACACAATTGAAATTAAATGACTAATGCCATGTTTTGTTAGAATTTTGATAATGGTGTACACAGGAAAACCTTAGTGATTTAATTAAATTTAATTTAATGGATAATGAGTATTATAATTCCCAACATATACCGCAAAAGTGTAATAACCACCGCCCGGTAAAAATATCAAGTTTCCTGTGGATTTTTAACTGTTTAGAATGTTTTTTAGTTAAGCTCATAGTTGAGCTAACCCTTACCAGATCAGTTATCTAGGATTATAATTCCCTATTTCTTGCCTAAAATATCAATTAAATCAAGATAGTTAAAACCGATTCATTCTGCGTTTATAAACGCTAATTTCTTTTTTTGAGTTTTGGTGAGCCAATACTTTATTTTGTGTTGATGGCTTTAACCGCATGATATTACATAAATATTAACAATTAGTTTTAGAGGTCATTTATTGACCTATGCCATATTCTGATCATACACTGACCACTACTAATGATTGCATTAAAACAAGGAATGCCGTAGAAATTTTTGCGGAGAAAGGAAAGAGAAATAAGATGCCAAGAGTTAAATATAAGCGACACACTTATGATGTAAACAGACGTTTTATTTTAGGTTCACCAGAGTTAATCGAGCACCTGTCTGTGGTACTGGATGTAAAAAAAGCAGCTAAAGCAGAGAAGATCAAAACAGCTTACATCACAAGCCATGTCGAGAAAGTTACTGCTGAAATAACCGAAGCTGAATGCGGTAAAAACCCTAAAGATTTACGAGATCGCATAATTAAATCTGCATCTATGAATTTGCGGTACTTTATTGAGATCAATACGGTGTTCCAGAAAGAACGTCGATTGGAACTCCTTGAGTTGTTTGGCTTCAATAAACTACCTTTGACAGAGCCTTTGACCGCCCTACAAGCTGCTTAATACTTTACCCTGCGAAATGCAGGGTTTTTAATGCCAGGGAACAAGGTAGGCGTTAGATTTTTTAGGT
>ERZ1032009.241-NODE-241-length-12573-cov-6.000399_pt1 | contig 12573 bp, 8 predicted proteins | sample MGYA00516700_ERZ1032009 | MGnify/ENA primary metagenome ERZ1032009 (study PRJEB33719, sample SAMN04261292) | wastewater metagenome | biome: rural village; feature: human; material: feces | host: Homo sapiens | place: El Salvador | collected 2013-01-14 ...
CCCTTGCACACCGGCACGTCGAGCGTGAGCACCGACTTACCCATCATCGGGCCGCCGGCGAGCACCTTGTTGTCGCACTCGGGCAGTCCACCACAGGCGTCGATGAGCTGCTGGAACGGCGTGCCCATGCGTACGAGGAAGTTGCCGGGGTTCTTCACGAGCTTACCGGTGACGGTGGTGTAGCGCTCGAAGAGCGGCTTGTGCTTCATCACGGCCTGGTAGACAGCGAAGGCGGTTCCGACGTTCTGGACGATGGCACCAACGTTCACGGGGATGGCAGGAGGCGCTGGCACCTGACGCCGGATGACGGCGTCGACGAGCTGCTTCTCACCACCCTGCGGATACTTCTGAGCCAGAGGCACAATGGTCACACGGGGGTCATCCGCAGCCTTCTCGGTCAAGAGCTTGATGGCCTCGGGCTTGTTCTCCTCGATGCCGATGTGGCCACGGTCCACCTTAGCCGCCTTCATCAAGAGGTCCAGACCGACGAGAATCTCATCGGCATGCTCCATCATCAGGCGATAGTCGGAAGTGATATATGGCTCACACTCCACGCCATTGAGGATGACGCACTCGGCCTTGGCCGTTGGCGGCGGGGTGAGCTTGATGAACGTTGGGAAACCAGCACCACCCATACCGGTGACACCAGCCTCTTTCACTCGGTTGATGATCTCCTCGGGGGTAAGCTCGGGATGGTCTTTTAAAGTTTCGAGCTTGTCGGAACGATCAATAGACTCCTCCCACTCGTCGCCTTCCACATTAATATATATAGCAGGCTTGCGATAGCCGGAAGCATCGATAAGGGTGTCGACCTTGGCAACAGTTCCGGAGACGCTGGAATAGATCGGTGCGGAAACGAAGCCACCAGCCTCGGCGATGAGTGTGCCCACCTTCACCTTGTCGCCACGCTGGACGACAGGCTTGGCGGGAGCGCCAATGTGCTGACTGGTTGGGAAGACAGCCACCTTTGGCAGCTCGGCCTGGACGGTAGCGATGTCGGCGGTGAGCTTGTTCTCCTCAGGATGAACACCGCCTATACGGAATGTGAATAGTTTCATGCTTCTACCTCCTTCTTCTCTTCGGGTTTAACTTCGGGAGCCACAGCTTCTGCTTTCGGTGCAACGGTCTCAGCAGGCTTTGGTGCCACGGCTTTCTTCACAGGGAAGTTAACCTTGACAATGGCGCCAGTCGGGCACTCGTCGACGCACTTCGTGCACAAGCGGCACTTGTTCGGGTCAATGTAGCTCAGGTTGTTCTCCACGGTGATGGCCTCAAACTTGCAGACCTTCTGGCACTTGCCACAGCCGATGCAAGCCACCTCGCAGGCTTTCTTTGCCACGGCACCCTTGTCCTTGTTGACACACTGGACATAGACGCGACGACCCTTCGGACCCTTCTTGCGGAGCTCGATGATGTGTCGTGGGCAAGCCTTCACGCAGGCCCCGCAGGAGGTGCACTTCTCCTCGTCAACCTCGGGCAGACCTGTCTCGGGGTTCATGTGGATGGCATCGAAGTTGCAAGCGTTGACACAGTCGCCACAGCCCAGACAGCCGAAGCCACAGCCGGTCTCGCCGGCACCGGTGGAGTTCATGGCCGCACAGGTGCGCAGACCATCGTACTCGGCGATGCGCGGACGATGCTCACAGCTACCATTGCAGCGCACCACGGCCACACGGGCCTCAGTGTTGGCCACGGCAATGCCGAGCAAGTCGGCCACTTGGCTCATCACAGCCTGTCCGCCCACGGGGCAGAGCAGCCCTTCTACCGAGCCATTGTCGGCCCCCTTCACCAGGGCGTCGGCCATGCCTGAGCAACCGGCGAAGCCACAGCCGCCACAGTTAGCGCCCGGCAAGACGTCGAGCACCTGCGGGATGCGAGGGTCTTCTTTCACAGCAAACTTCTGGGACACGACGTAGAGCACGACGGCCGAGACGAGCGCGATGACTCCCAAAACGAGTACTGCAGTTAAAATGAAGTTCATAATGTTTTTATTTTTGTTTGTTTGAGCTTTCGTTTTGCTCGCCCAAAGATGGGCGGAGCGGAACTACGCCTCGATGCGGAACGAGAGTCGCTCCCGGATCTTGTCGCGGAGGAAGTAGAGTAATATATAATAAGGTGCAAGGGCTGCCAGTCCACAGAGTGCCGAGAGCAGATCGTTGCCAGTGATGACCATCAGCGCAAAGATCACCACGATGAGGATCACGAGCGGGATGCCCAAGCCCCATGCCACGGCGCGATAGCCGATGGCTGTATCGGCGGTGATGGTCACCGCTTCACCGACCTGGAGCGTCTCCCAAGCCCTACTGGCGGGTCCCGTTGTGGAAAGACTCAAACCAGTGGCTTTCACACCATAGATGTCGACGAGCTTCTCCTTGCTCTCCGAGGCGTTGCAATGGCCGGCAACTTTACAAGCAGCGCAGGCTGACGTCTGCAGAATGCGTACCACAGCATGGTCGCCTTCGATGGATTCGATGACCCCCGCATGCTTGATTTGATTATTCATGTTTTAATTTGTCAAGTAGAGTTTGCAAATGCAAAAGTACTACTATTTTAGGAAACAGCAAATAAAAACATAGATTTTTTAGTTGTTTCGTTGCTAAATAACAAAATAATAAGCGCCACCGCAACACGACGATGACGCTTTTTCTATTTTACTGAATCTTTCCATCGAAGAGGTGAATGGTCCGATGTGCCAGCGAGGCATCGTGGGCGTTGTGGGTAACCATCACGATGGTGGTGCCCTCCTGATTGAGCTCGGTGAGCAGGCGCATCACCTCAGCACCATTCTTCGAGTCGAGGTTACCGGTGGGCTCATCGGCTAGGATGAGCTTCGGGCCGAACACCACGGCACGGGCGATGGCCACGCGCTGCTGCTGACCGCCGGAGAGCTGGTGGGGGAAGTGCTTTGCGCGGTGGCTGATGGCCATGCGTTTCATAATGGCCTGCACTTTCTCCTTCCGTTCCTTAGCGGGCATGCCGAGGTAGGTCAGCGGCAACTCGATGTTCTCTTCCACGTTGAGCTCATCGATGAGGTTGAAGCTCTGGAACACGAAGCCTATCTGGCCCTTGCGCACATCGGTGCGTTCCTTCTCTTTCAGGCTCCCAACCTCCTTTCCATCCAATTCATAGCTGCCACTGGTTGGGTTATCGAGCAGACCGAGGATATTCAGCAAGGTAGACTTGCCGCACCCTGACGGTCCCATGATGGCGACAAACTCACCATCGTTAACACTGAACGACACATTGTCGAGGGCTATTGTCTCCACATCTTCCGTGCGGAACGACTTGCAAAGGTTTTCTACTTTTATCATTTTCTTATTCTTGTTTTAGATATTCAACAGGATTACTATTGGCCACTTTATAGCAGTTGATGGCCACCGTTGCCAGCACGACGGCTAGCAGGACAATGACGCATGCGAGGAACAGACACGGGCTAAGCGGTGTCTTCACCGAGAACGACTGGAGCCACAGGCCAGCTATGACATAGGCAAAGACGGCACCCACGACGAGCGAGGGCAACGCCACCCAGAAGATGCCGCGAAGGAACAGCTGCAGGATGTCGCGGGTATGTGCGCCGTTCACCTTGCGGATGGCTATCTCCTTCCGTCGCCGGTTCACCTCATCATTCGAGTAGCCCACCAGTCCCATCAGGGCGATGAGCAACACGGTGATGCCCGCCATCGCCGTACCTGTGCGGAAGTTGCGCTGCGGGGTATAGAGCCATTCCAGGTCGGAGAGGCACGACCATACGCTCACCTCCTTGTCGTCGCCCGGGTAGAGTTTCTTCAGCTTTGCCTGCAGGTCTTCTATTGATTCTGGCTTCAGCTCATGATAGCGCGCCAGCAGTGTCTCACCCGGCAGATTGCTATGGAACATTAGTGAAGGACGGTCGTCCTCGCTAGTGATATTGCCAAGGCGAAAATCCTTGTACACACCCACAACTGTGCAGAAAGGCGATTGTCCCGTGTCCCCGTTATGTTCTGTGACAACCATTCGCTGGCCAATGGGGTTATCAGGCCAGTGAGCCAGCACCTTCATCTTCTTGGCCAGACGCTCACTAATCATCACCTCCGAGGAACTGTCGGCATGTTCGGTGAAGCCACCGTCGAGGCACTTGATGCCCATCGTCTCGAAATAATAGTCGCCAGTCCAATACATATCGCCAACGTTGATCAGACTCTGGTCTGATCCCGGCAGTGAGACGTCGTTGCCACTCACGCCGGGATAGGGCAAGGTGTAGCAAGAGCTCACCCCTGCAATCTCCGGCATGCGCTCCATGAGGTCTATGGCTTTCTGCCTCTCCTCGGGCTGTGTGTTTGAGATGCTGACGATTAAAGTGTTCTGATAGTCATATCCTGGGTTATCGTTGATCATTAGGTTATACTGCCTTTGCACCACGATGAGCAAACAGAACAGCAACCCCGCAGAGGCGAACTCCACTGCCAGCAACCACCGTTTCCACGGATGACGCCCGTCCTTCAGGCCACGGAATGCCGTTGCCACGGGTATACGATTGTAGAGCCACCCTGGCACCAAGGTACCGAAGGCCACGATGAGGATGCAAACCGCAAGCAGTATCCACCCCACTCGGCTATAGAATAGGTCGGACAGCGGAGCCGAGGTCAGTTGCTGTATCGTGCCCTTGCAGACAAAGAGGAATGCTGCCGCCAGGACGATGGCGATGAGCACTTGACTGAATGCCTCACGGAACACGATGCCATAGAGGGTCTTCTCCTTAGCACCGAAACATTTTCTCACGGCCATCTCACGGAAGCGACGTGGCAGATTGCCCACGATGATGAGCAGATAGTTCATCACCGCAGAGAGCAGGAGCACCACGGCAAGGATGGAGAGGATGATGATCATCGTGTGCACATCGCTGCGCTTGGTGAACTCCTCGTTGAGTGTGGCAAAGGTGTAGCCCATCTTCACGCCCTTCTTCATCGTCTCGGCATATTCCTCATGGCTATCGATGAAGCGCTTCACATTGGGTTGCAGGTCGTCAATCGTCACACCTTTGCGCAGACGGATATAGGAGCCAAACGAATCACCACCAATCAACTGATGGATGTAGCTGACCCTTCGCTCATCCTTCGACTGGGCAAAGATCTCCATCGACACATACATCTGACACGTTCCAAATGTGCTGTTGGATGGAAAGTCATCAAAGACGCCATAGATGGTAAACTTCGTCTCGGGCGAGAACTTGTCGACAAGCATCTTGCCAACAACATTGCCGCCGATGCGCTCAGCAAAAGAACGACTGATGACGCAGCCCATATAGGTGGATAGTCCCTTATTGAGATCGCCAGCCAATTGCTTCTGCGGGAAGACGTCGAAGAATTCGTTGTCAGCGCATTGGATGTTATTCACTTTGACGTCCTTACCGTCAACACGGAAAGCTCTGCCGCCCTGATAGTATCGGACACGTGTGGCAGCCTCTATCTGCGGACAGGCAGCCTTCAAGCCTGGCGCCACGCCACCCGACGTCTGCGGGAACGCTTCTTGCTGATTGTCCCGATCGATGGTCTCACTGACAAGGTAGGTGCGGCTGGCTTCGGAGAACCAGTCGTTGTAGGTCTCCTCCCAGTACACCTCGGCAATGACGACGCTCGCGATGGCGAGGCCGGCGGCGAGGCAGAGAATCTTGGCAACGTTATGTTGCCCACGTTTAAATATAGTCATATTACTCTTGTTTAATCACTCTTGCCGGGTTCTCGTTGCTTGCCCTATAGCTCTGGATGGCGACAGCGGCGAGGCTGATGAGCGCCACGGTGACGCCAGCGAGCGGGATGAACCATCCCCACTGTATGCGATGCGAGAACTGCGAGATCCAGTCGCCGACGAAGTACCATGTCAGTGGCACGGCGATGATGAAGGCGATGCCCACATAGCGCATAAACTGCCGGATGAGCCTCAGCCGAATCTGATTGCCCGTGGAGCCAAACACCTTGCGCACGGCAATCTCATTTCTCCGTTGCTGGATGAAATAGGTGGACATAGCCACGAGGCCGAGGATGGAGATGACGATGGCCACGAGGGTGAACATCGAGATGATCTGTGAGGTACGCGAAAAATCCTCATAAGCCCACTGCAGCTCCTCATCCATAAACCGCCCATACCCTGACATGTCCATGCGGAACGCCTCCTTGTAGACACGTGCCACAGCATCGTAGCCAGCAGCGAGGTCGCCCTGCAACTCAATGGTGTATTGCCAGACATAGTGAACCGTATCTTTCACGGCAATGAGCATGGGGTGCTCGGGTTCCTCAATGCTGCGGATGTGGAAGTCGGCAAAGGTTCCACCGAACGTGCCATGAGGACAAAGGTACTGGAGCCACTCTGCCTCTTGCCGCCCATAAAAGCCTTCAGGGGTTATGCCTACGGAGCGCAGGTCGTTCACGGCACGCTGGTTCAAATAATAGTGTCCGCGCTTCATCCGACCGCCGCCCTTGAGCTTCAGCCCATAGACGTCCTGGAAGTTCTCGTCCACATCAAAGATCCGGAAACTCATGTTCTTGCCGCCGATGATGTTGGTCTGATTGTTTCCTCCGTTAGTTGGAGTTCCTTGCGACGCCGACACGGCCTTCACGCAAGGAAGGTTCTTAAGCCGTTGCACGAAGAGCTCGCCTTGTTCGTCCGTTCCGCTCTTCTCCACGTTCAGCAGTCCCTCGGTGCGGAAGCCCATGGGAATCTTAAACATGTGATCTACCTGGGTGGCCATCGTCATCGATGTGACCAACAGGGCAATGGTGAAGACGTTCTGCACGACGATGAAGGCTGCGCTGAGCCGTGTGTGCGTCAGATGGCGGAACGTGCCACGCACCACCTCAATGGGTTGAGCCCGCGACAGCACAGCCGAGGGAATGATACCTGCCAGGATGCCAATGACGATGATGCCTGCAAGAAGCACGAACAGCGAAAGCGGCTGAGCAAGCGTAGCCATGTTGAGGTCCGTATTGAGCATCTTACCAAACGCCGGGGCAAGCAGCAAAGCGAGCCCTGCTGCAATGAGCAGCGAGAAGAAGCAGAGCAGCGTGCTCTCCACGATCATACGCCGTTGTATCTCGCGCTTCGAGGCACCGAAGAGACGGCGCGTCGCCATCTCACGGGAACGATAGCCTGAGAGTGCCACCGTAAGGTTGATGTAGTTGAGCACGGCGAAAACGAGGATGACGATGCCCACCATGAGCAGGATGTTCACCATCGTCGGGTTTCCCGGTCGCTGGCATCCCGGTCCTATTTGTGCTTGGGAGAAGTAAACCTTATTCAAGGGGAATACCACGGCCTGCATAGGCGAAGCCTTATCGTTGAAATAGGAGAAGATACTGTGGATGTAGTCAGTGACCTGCTTCTCCTTACCTTTCAGCGTCCGGCCGGGAGCCAATTGCAGGAAACAAGCTGTCCCTGACAAGTTGCAGGTGTTGTCGAGAAAACCTTCGTCGGTGCAGGCATAATTGCCGTAACGCTCCTGTGCGAAGTTGACGATGACATCTGCAGGATGGAAGAGCGTGGTGCGCCGATAGTCGTTCATCACGCCCGTGACATGAAGCCGCAGGGTGTCTTTGTAGACAATGGTCTTGCCCATCGGGTCCTCATCTCCAAAGAGCGTGCGGGCGAACGCCTCGTTGATGACCGCTGCCTGCGCGTCGTTGAGGCAGGTGCGAGGGTCACCCTCAATGAGGTGTGGCTCATTGAACATCCGGAAGAACGTGCTGTCGGCACAAAACATTGTCATCGGCAGGTATTCGTCACCTTTGGTGGCCTTCACGTCCATCCGGTTCACGGCACAGACATCCTCAACCTCCGGGAAATGTTTCTTCAGTTGCCAGGCTATATAATGGTGCAAGCCAACGATTTCTTCTTGTTTGCCGCCATACGTCATGCTGAATCCGAGTTCCTCGATGCGGTCACCCTTGTCTTGTTGACGGTTAATAGCTGTCTCCTGATAGACGTAGACGCCGATGAGCAGCACGAACATCAGCGAGACGCTCAGTCCGATGACGTTCACCGCCGTGTAGCCTTGGTTGCGTGACAGGAAGATGAGCCAGGACTTAATGTATTTCATCATTTCAGTTTTAATATCTTGTTGTCTTTATATTCTTCATATCCACTGATAATCACCCTTTCGCCAGGCTGTAAGCCATCGAGCACCTCGTAGTACTGCGGGTTCTGGCGGCCTATGGTGATCTGGCGACGGTAAGCCATCTTCCCATCCTTGTCGAGGACGAAGATCCATTGACCACCCGTAGTGCTGTAGAACGTGCCCTTAGGAATGATGATCGCCTTCTTCGACTCCCCGAGTTGGAGGTTGAGATAGTAGGTCTGTCCCGTGCGGATGTTCGCAGGCCGCGTGCCGCGGAACACGAAGTCGACCTTGAAGCGGCCGTCGTGTACCTCAGGGTATACCTTCCTGACGGAGAGCGCATAGTCGTGGCCATTCTGCGTGAACGTTGCCGTGAGGCCTGCATGCACGCGGTCGATGTAGTGCTCGTCCACCTGTGCCTCCACCTTGTAGTCGCTCAGGTCGTTGATGACGCCAATCTTCTGTCCCGGCGAGATGCTCTGGCCGAGCTCCACATCGAGTGTACCCACCTCGCCACTGATGGTCGAGCGGACGTTGAGCCGTTCCTTCCGCAGGCGCACAAGCTGCACATTCTTCTGCATCGAGGCGAGGTTATCTGCCATCTGATCCATCTGCGAGCGACGCAGCTGCTGGTCTTTCTTGAGTCGCTGTTGGATGAGAGCGTTCTTCTTCACGGCAAGGTCGTAGTCCTCCTTTGCTTTGAGGTAGTCCTCCCGGCTGTTGAGTTGTTCTTTCTGCAGGGCACCCTGATGGTTGTAGGTCCGCTTCTTCGTCACGACATCCTGCTGGAGCTGCAGCGCCTCGTTACGGTTGTTCAGCTGGTCCTGCTCCATCGAGATCTGCGTGTTGCGCAGCATGTCCTGCTTCTCGGCCAACTCGCTCTCCGCATTGAGGATCTCAAGGTCGAGGTTGGAGTTCGACAGTCGAACAAGCACCTGCCCCTGACCGACATGCGTACCCTCGTCGACGACCTTCTCCTGCACAATGCCGCCCTCTTCAGAGGTGATCTGCACCACCTGGATCGGCACGACATTGCCGTCGAGGGCTACATAGTCGTCAAACTGTCCCTGCTGGACGTCACCGATGGCGAGGCCTCGGCGCTCAACGGTCATCGTGGCGGAAAAGTTGCCCAAGGCGAGCCAAAGCAGCGCTGCGACGAGCACCACGCCACCTGCGATGTAGGGCAGGTACTTCTTCACCTTACTAAATTTTGTTTGTTTAATCTGTATATCCATCTTTTACTCCTTTTTTCTGTAAAGTTCATGTCCTTGGTAATAGCTGACAAGACGCTGCTTCATCACGAGTAACAAACTGGTCTGCAACCGTTTGATGCGACTCTCGAGGAGTGTCTGCGCCGCGGTGTGGAGGTCGAAGGTCGAGAGCATCCCTTCCTCGTATTTGCGATGCGAGAGGTAGCTGGCCAGGCTGTCCGCCTCCACCTTGTGCTCCATCTGCAACAGTTCGGCCTGGTATCCGTCGCGGTCCATGATGGCGCTCTGGATGTCGTCGTGCAGTTTGCGCCGCTTCTCCTCCAGGGCGATCTGTGCCTTAGCGATGTCGCCCTTCGCCCGCTTGACGCTCTTCCATGACGATGCATTGAAGATTGGGATGCTCAGCGCCAGGACAAGATACTCACCTCGGTTGTTTGACCACTGCGACGAGAAACTCGGACTGCCGCCTTCCGTGATGTTGCGATAGAAGTTAGTCGCCAACTCAGCGGTGAAGCGCAGTTTTGGCAGGAGCTCTGCGCGCTCGATGCGATAGGCATACCGAGCATCGCTAACTGCATTCTCTGCCAGACGCAGCTCCGGGGAGGAGAGAGAAAACTCCCCATAGAGTGCGTCGGCAGAGGCAGCTACACGTGGGGTAGCCGTGCATGAAACAAAGTTTGTTGCAGACGAGGCCGTGTCCGATACAGGCATCGTCGTATGAGGGAGGTCGATAGCCAGCGCCAGGGAGTCGCCGACCAGATAGTTCATCGCCGCCTTCAGCGCCAGCATCGCCTGTTGATAGGTGTTCTGCTGGTGGGTGAGGTTGTACTGATCCTCGGCAACCTGTGCGGCAATCTGTGCCACATCTGGCCGACTCTTCTCACCGAGGTCGAAGAGTCGCTGCGTCTTGTGGAGCAGTTGCTGACTGTCGGCAAGCTTCTCCTCGGCCAGAGCAATGGTCTTCTGGGCGTAGACGGCGTCGATGAAGCGTTGCATCACTATGATGGCCTGCTCGTCGCGCGCCTGCTGAAGGGCTGTCTCGCTGTTGCTGCGGGCCAGGCGTGCTCGCTTGAAACCGTTGAGCGTAGCGAAGCCATCAAAGACGGGCAGCTGGGCGTAGAGCTCGTAGTAGTTGTTGAACGTCGTCACATTATTATAGGTGTTCGTCTCCGGATCGATGTTTCGGCCCCAGGAGTACTGTCCGCTGACCTGTGCGCCCACCTGTGGCAGGAAGTCGGCCTTTGCCCAGCGGTAGTCGGTTTCGGCCTGCTGCATCTCCACACGGCGCGTCTGAACGGTGGTGGCATGCTCGGCGGCGTAGGCCATGCAGCGGTCCATCGTCCACGGTGTCTGTGCTGTGGCGCCTTGGCTGAAGGCCAACAGCAAGATGTTCATTATCGTTATTCTGTTCATCATGCCCTGTTCTTTGCCAAAGGCGTGCCAAAAGTGACGAGTCGCTAACTATCAAGCGGTTAACGAAAAAACATAAAAAAGCCAGTGTCCAACTTTTGGACACTGGTGTCAAAATTGTGGACGAGGCGTCTCTATGCAGGCTTTTGTTTTGCCCGAAAGGCCAAGTTAATGACCTCACGAAGGCCGTTATGTAAACTTCTGACGGCCGTCGTGCAATTGTCGGACGGCCGTCGTGTAATTGTCGGACGGCCGTCGTGCGATTGTCGGACGGCCGTCGCACGATTGTCTGACGGTCGTCGTGCAATTACCTGACGGCCGTCGAGAGATAAACTAACGACTAGTTTTTAAGGAAAGACCAACCGAAAAGTGACGAGACCGTGGGCGGGATCTTGGACGAGCGTGATGCTTCCTCCACTGACGCGCATGATCTGCTTGGAGAGGCTCAGGCCGATGCCGCTGCCCGTCGCCTTCGTAGTGAAGAAGGGGATGAAGACATGTTGCGCCACGTCGTCGGGGATGAGTGGTCCGCAGTCGGTGACATCGATGATGACACAATCGTCGGTACCGGTGTAGGCTTGCAGGGATAATAAGGGCTGATCAGCATGCTGCAGAGCATCATTTCCCACGGCTTCCACCGCATTCTTGAGCAGGTTGCCTACGACATGGGAAATCAAACTCTCGTCAGCCATCAGGAGCAGGTCGCGAGGTTCAACATCGATGGCGACCGGTTGACCACAAAGAGCGGCAGTGCGCTCGAGGAACGGCTTGACATAGAAGAGCTCCGGATTGGGCTTCGGCACATGGGTGAACTGCCGATAACTCTGCACGAAGTGAAGCAGATCTTGCGATGTGGCGCGAATGGTCGTGAGGCCTTCATCTGCCGGCCGCTCGTCCAACAGCTTGTCGGTGATAGAGATGACTGGCGTGATGGTGTTCATGATCTCGTGGGTCAGGACACGCGTGAGCTTCCCCCAAGCGTCGACCTCCTCATTGTTCAATTCGCCGCTGATGTCGCTGAAGGCGATGATGCGCACCTGTCGGCCACGAAGCACGGCCTGCGTCTCACGGATGGAGAAGTGGTCGGGCTTCAGACGGTCGCCGATCTGCACCAGATGGGTGAGCGCGAGGCGGTCCATCAGGCGCAGGGCCGTCTGGTTGTGCTGGAGGATGTTGCCCTTGTCGTCAACGACCACCACGCCGGCGTCCATGGCGTTGAGGATGACCTCATAGTACTGTTCACGCTCCACAGCCTCCTGGTGATACTGTTCCATGATGCCGCGGATGCGATTTAGCGCCCGGTGGAGCATGCGGTCGGTGTCGCGGCCACGGTCTTCAGAGAAGCGGAACGTGAAGTCGTGATTGTCGAGTGCGTCGAAGGTGAACGCCACCTTGCGTATCGTCCGCCGATAGTGACGATAGAGCAGGAGGAGCGATGCGAGGAGCACGACGATGATAACGATGAGAAGATGAACAGCCATGGTCGAAAAGTTTATTTTGTGTCCGGCTTGGTAAGACGGACTGTCCAACAGCGAACAGCCTGAAAACAAGAAACCTGCGACACCAAACATATCACACCCCTTTAGAAAGAGTCAAGGTTGAGCGGGTTATAATCCGTACTTCTTGATTTTGTTGTACAGCGTCTGTCGGGATATGTCGAGGCGTGAGGCCACCTGCGAGAGGTTGCCATTGCAGTCACGGATGGTCTTGGCGATCATCTGGCGCTCCATCTCCTCCAGCGTCTGCGCCTCAGCAGCCTGCGACTCGGTGGCCACCGGAGCGTCACCCTCAATGTCCGCCTCGGTGATGGTCGTGCTGTCGGCAAGGATCACCGCCTTCTCCACGGCATGGGAGGCCAGCCGCCGC
>ERZ1032009.243-NODE-243-length-12536-cov-5.484657_pt1 | contig 12536 bp, 12 predicted proteins | sample MGYA00516700_ERZ1032009 | MGnify/ENA primary metagenome ERZ1032009 (study PRJEB33719, sample SAMN04261292) | wastewater metagenome | biome: rural village; feature: human; material: feces | host: Homo sapiens | place: El Salvador | collected 2013-01-14 ...
CCTATAGCGCACCAGTGGCCGCCGCAGGCCATAAGCCACACCGCACTGCCGCAGGATCGTGAGGAACAGTGCCCAGTCCTGCCGCTTAATTCACTTTAATGAACGAATAGTATCTAAGATGCAACGCCTCAAGGATAATCTTGGCACTTAGTTTGATATGATAGATTAACCTCTCCTTATAACCTGCGTATTTCCTGACAGGAATGTAATTCTTCCAAGGTGTTTCTCGCAAATACTTATAGTACAGCTCTCGATAAGGATGTTGGCACTCCTTATACCAAGGCTTCAATGGCCCTGAGAAATGGACGACGACTGGGTGCTGAAGTGCATCGACACTACCACGATAACGCTCTGGCAATATTGCATGCTTGATGAGGTGAATATCCATTACGTTATATTTCAGTTCAAAGAATCGCTTGTGTGCATGAAGGAATCCATTCAACACGTCTTGGTCATGGAAGATAACTCTGTGGCTCTCGATAAAAGCAGGCACTTCTTTCAGTTCAAAATGCTTCCTCAATTGACAGAGACTAAAAAGCAGGATGCCTGCATTGAAGTATGAATCTTTTAGAGGATAACTCAGCCTTTTACATCCATCAATTACCAAGTCTTTTCGAGAGCGTATAGGCAAGTCCCTTCATCGAATGATTTATTCCATAGTTCTTGGATGTCATCGGCTACAACCACGTCGCAGTCTAGATATAACAACTTATCTATTGTTGAGGGAAGACATTCCAGAACAAATAAGCGGAAATATGTTGCTAAAGAGACGTAGGTGTTGGCTGTTTGTTTCCCAAGTGGGAAATTATTGATAAGCTCAGTACCAATATAAAAGAACTCAGCCTTTGCATCAAAGGAGTCAGCAGTAGCCAGGAGGTTACGGCGGTTTGTATCATCAATACGGTCGGAGATGATATAGAATACATGATGCCCGGGGTTGTTGGAACAAAAGGACGCCATCACCACAGCAGCATGTTGCGAATAGTCATTATCGAATGTGAGTAGAATATCCATGGCTATAACATTTGGGCAATCCGTTTATAAACATAATTGAGAATGCAGAAGCACTTATATGCAGACCATCGTTTGATTCGTGTAGCCTCGCCATAAACAGCAACCTCATTTTGCTTCGACATGCCAGTGATAGCTTCATACGAAGATACCGTCACAGGAACATGAGCCACGCGCTCTGCACCATATTCCTGAAACAGATGGTAAACCATGTTGTAATCAGAAGCATATCGATACTTCAAGTTGAAGCCTGTCTCACGTGCCATTTCTGTCCGTACGAAGAACGATTGATGACTAGTAGGCATGTTCTTATGAATATACCTTACAGGTTCTGCGACCTCTATCTTTTTCCCGCTAACTCGGACATACTCCGTATCGCCATAGAGCATGATCAATGGATTAAGCATGTAACTAGCAACCTGTTGAAGCACAGATGACGAATAGAAAGAATCGCCAGCATTCATGAAGCATATCCATTCGCCACGTGCATGCTTTAAGGCTTTGTTCATCGCCTCGAATACACCATTGTCAGGCTCGCTTATAAGCACGTTGATGCGGTTGGAAAAAGACTTGATAACGTCAAGAGTACCATCAGTGCTACCTCCATCTATGACAATATATTCATAATCGGTGTACGTCTGGTTGACCACCGACTTTACAGTTGGCACAATGCACTTCGCAGCGTTGAAGCAAACTGTTACGACACTGATGAGAGGCTTATGCGTCATGATCTTCTATCCGTCTAATAACATGGCATGGATTTCCGGCTGCCACACAGCCTGCAGGGATGTCTTGGGTGACCACACTTCCCGCCCCAATAACTGCTTTCTCTCCGATATGAACGCCTTTGAGGATTACGACATTGGCTCCTATCCACACATCATCTTCTATTACAATGGCTTTTCGCTTAAATGACGTCTGTTGCTGCCGGTCCATTCGCCTCGCTTGCCAATCAATATTATGCATGTCGCCATCGATTATAATGCAGTTGCCTCCAATATTTACATAGTTGCCTATCGTGATGCTAGCCGTAGCCCAAATCGTGCCACTACTTATGCCGCATCCATTGCCTATCACCAGTGAAGCGTTCGCATAGACATCAATGCTCATTTTTACATTAGAACAGATAGGGGTGAGGTTGTTGCCACTAAATGCTACAAAGTCATCACCAATCTGACAGTTAGCCCCACGCTGTAATTTGAGGAACACACTATTGGTGATAATCGATCGATTACCAAGCTTTACACCCAGATAACGGAACTTGAATCGGTTGAAGTATATGTAAAAGCGGTAGAGGAACCACTGCCATAGTGTTCCTGGCCAAAGTTTATTGTGTAGATAGAAGTTGCTCATGTTCTTCTTGTCTAATTTGTCTGAAACTTGCAAAGCTCACGGCTGTATAACCGTATGTGCCTCTCCGAGATAACATCTTCATTCAAATCTTTTTCAAGATAAGTTGTGGCTGCGTCAAGGATAGGCTGCATAGTACCAATATCGAGAGATTGAATAAGTTTCTCTTTTATATCATTGGGACTCGTTACATCGCAGAGTAACCCATACTTCCCTTGTCCTAGCACATAGGGTATGGCTCCCGATGCACTTCCTCCAATGACAGGCAATCGTCGGGCCATACCCTCTAGCAGGGTGTTGCCAAACGATTCTTCAAGTGATGGATGGACAAGTGCTGAGACGCTGTCTAATAGACCCATGAGTTTATCATGATTCAAGAAGCCTGATAGAGTAACGCCCTCAAGAAGATTGTCTCTTTCCCACTGTTGATAAATAGCAGAGGTTACGTCACATTGTCCTACCAGGATGAGTCTTGCCTGTGCTCTTTCATTTCTCAACAAATGGAACGCCCTAAGCAACGAAGTGATGTTTTTCCTTGGGTCCGTCAACAACTGAGATACAGATACAAATACCGGATCTTTTGGATAACTGGCGCGCTGTTCTATAATGAATCGTTGCTTAACAGGGTTCTCAATGATGTCACAAAGATCATTGGGATAATAGGTCTGGATGAGGTGATGGATGTAGCGTGAGTTGGCAACAAAATGTATCTTGTGGCTCTTTAGCACCCGCTTGAATACCGGAACGCTTACACATGTCCATGAGAGTTTTTGTAGCTCTGTGGCATAGTGGCACATGATAGGAGCCCAATCACGCACTGTGCAGAATACGGGCAGCGTGCTAGTAAATGCAGCAGCGGCCAATGCAAAGTCATAGGCCCAATGTGCATGTAGCACATCCATCTCGTGGACGTGTGCTTTAATGACTTTCCTCAGCCTTTTTACCATATACCATCTCAAGAATATTCCTGTCTTATAGATGACAGGCGCTGATGAAACAATATAAATATCAAGGTGCGATCCATGCAACTGCTGCAATGGCATCTTCTCTACAGTTGATGTGATGATAATCAATTTGTGACCTTTACGCAACAGCCCAAGCGCGATGTTATTTACCGATGTTGCCGAAGGATTAATATAGGGTACTTCCTGTCCCGTGTTGAGGTATTCCCTCAACTCATAAGGATTGACGTATGCGGAGATCCCAATTCTCATGAAGCCCTATAACGATTTAATAGTTGAGACATTTTATTCCTAAGGAACGATCGCTCCATATTGTTCAGGCCAGTAAAATAGATGACCATAGCTATTATTATTAACGCCAAGCTTCCCATAATTATTATCCTTATCCACCCTTTTATTGGTATGAAGGACAATGCAGCAACTGCTAACACTGAAAGAACAGACGTCCACAGTATTGGTACAAGTACTCGCTTGGTGTAATAACTTATCGGCATGTGCACTTGTCGTTGAACAATGATGAGGCGAACGATATGTGCTATGACGTAGACCACCGTCATGGTGACGATAGCATATATAGCACTGAATCCGAACTGAAACATTGCATAAGCAAGAGGTAGTACCATCAAGGTGACAACACCGACAGTAATTTGGTAGAACTTTATGTTACCTGTCGCTCTAATTAACATAGTCAAGGGTGGCTCCAGCACATTGATAAGCGAATAGATAAGCATCCAGCGGGAGAAAAGTACCATTTCTGGAGTGACATAACCACGCCCAAGCCAAATGGCTAACAGATCATCCATCAACATTAGAAATGGCAACGACAAGATGAAAACAATATAAAATGAGAACTTCGAGCAGGTACACACCAACGAAATGGAATAGTCTATATCGCCTGCGGAATATGATTTTACAATTTGCGGTGCTGTTGCTTGGAAGAAATTAAAGCTAAACTGAATGACGAACTGATAGATCTTATCAGCAATAGCCTTCGCAGCATTTATTAATGGTCCAAAGAATATATTCAACAACATTGATATGCCTGAGGTGCAGAGCACGGCAGATGTGGAACCGAAGAGATTCCATCCCGTGAAGGAAAGAATACTCTTTACTAAGCTATGGTCTACATTCCGTGTTATTCGGCACCCCGGCAGCTTGAGGACACAATAAGTAGCATAAATGACAAGTAAGGACAGTTGCACCATTGTATTCAGCATGCTGAGCACAACAAGTTTATCGGATGCTGAAAGATAGAGTGCATAAACGACAAGCACCTTCATGATAGCTTCGTAGATACTAACATATCCGAAGATGTTCATACGTTCATAGGCTATGATAGCGGAAAGGATGGGCACCGTGAAAAGTGATATGACAAAACTGATGATTGCGAAGATATATGCCCACAGAGCGGCATGGACTCTTGGTTCTGGGATGACGAGGTATGTATTGAAGAACCATAAGCCTACAGTAGCACCAAGGATGATGACAGCGAAGCTGCAGAGAGTAAAGATAAGAACAAGCGAGGAGAATGTCTTTTGAAAATGAGCTATATCATTTTTCCCTAGATCGAAAGCCAGAAAACGTTGGGAGGCCGAAGACATGGTGCCAGTGATGAATCCCATAAACGACACTAGCCCAGACACGACATTTTGTATACCAAAGTCTTGCACTCCAAGAGCCTGTAGGGTAATACGGGCTGTGAAGAATGAAAGGATGGTGACCAGCAACATCCGAAAATATAAAATCAGCGTGTTTTTCATAACACGCTTACTGTCTTCCATCCTCGTGTTAGCCATTCCTATCTGCTTTAATGGTTAAGAACTGGGCTAAACGTCGCACAATGTTGGATGTTAAGCCTTTTTTGCTCTCACTACTAAACAAAAATGTGTCAGCGAAGGCAAGCTCGTAAAGGGGGATGAAATTACTATCCCATAATGGATAACCACGGACAACAAATGCCATGAATGCTATTAAAAGTGCAGCAAAAACTGACTTTTTCTCCTTTGACGGGTAGAAGGATATTAGATAGAATGCAATTACAAGTGCTAGCCCTATAAGTCCTTCTCGATAAATAAACACTTTGAAACCAGAGTTACCGACAGGGATTTCTTCATTGCCTCGTCCAATGAGGATGTCTGAGGAATCAAGATAACTGGCATATTCTTCATCAAATGTACCTGTTGTACGGTTGTTGCCCGCCAATTTACCTTCGTCGGAGATCTCCATTCGCAACACAATAAGGGTGTGAATCATGTTATCGCCGCCACGATAAACGAACGATCCTCCAACAATAGCAGCAATCGCAATGATGACTGCAATGGCGTGTTTAATGAAATGCTTTCCCTGTAACCAGAGTTTTAAGAATATCAATACAACGAAATAGACGTATGCAGCCAAAGAGAATGTTAGGAGAGTTGTAACAATGAGCACTTTGTTATACCATCTGTTCCACTTCCCGATTTGTGTGGCAAGCAAAAGTACCGTTGCAGACCCCAGATGGCCTGGCTCTAGAAAATAAGCGTTGAATCGAGGTACTATGGAAAAAAGAGAACGGTCGTCCAAAAGAAAGAAAAAATAGTTGGTGAATGTATAAACTCCATCACCAAACATAGCATTACGACCTGGAAGAGGGAACCCTATAAGATACAATGCAAATCCAAAGAGCGAGATGCACAAAATAATCCCCATAAATCTGCTCAAAGCATCACAGGTTTTACGTAAGTCTGCAAATGAAAGTCTAAAAACAAAAAAGAAGAACAGAATATGGAAGCCATTAACAATGAGTGACTTGATGTTACCTCTTTCGGCGAAGACGATATATGTAGAAACTAACAGATAAGCTATAGTTGCCCATAAATGACGATTGCGGAAAAGAAAATTGTCTCTATTCCATGACAGATAGAAGGCCACTAAAATCATCATGCATGCGGGAATAGGGTACAAAGCCCCAATAGACCACATGAACCAAGGGTTCAAGGAGCCTAGATAAGCTATAATGACTGCCGTATACAGACAGAGATAGGCTAGCTTTCTCTTTGAAAAGATAAAAAGACGCTCTTTATTGATCCGCGTTGCTAGCATGCTGCTTACTATCAGAAAATGCGACCCTCTTTATTACATACATCGTTATAATAACAAAGGACAGGAACGTCATTGCCAAAACAAATATCATTCTCTTGGGGCCACTTGCCTTGATAGGCACTGCTGAGCCTTTCAGTATTGTGAAGGCCGGCGTGCGTTCCAACACCTTCGCTCTTGCTGCTTGCACTTGAGTCTGCATGGCACTGTAGGTGTTGTACTTCAGTTGCATGTCGTTCTCAAGGTCCTCAACTTTTGATTGATATGACGTCAGCACCAGGTCAGTGTTTGCATCAGCTGAATTGGCATAGCGCTGACGCGAACGTTCATATTCTGTTTTTGCTTTATCCGAAAGACTTTTGTAGTATTCATAATCATTCCGTGCCTTCCGTGTACGATAGTCAGTTATATAGTTTTGCAGGCGAAGCGTGATTGAGTCGCACAATATTTTGCAGACAAGAGGATCTTGCGCCTTGGCAGTGATATCAATGACATCTGTCTTCTTGTCAATATCAATTGTAATCTTATCACGAATAGAGTTCACAAGGGCATCGTCAACCTCACTAAGATTATAAGGGTCGAAACCCTTGCCTCCACCGTGACCTGGATTGGATTTCTTAGGAATGATTGCTTTCTTGATTATGATGATGGCACTGGACCACCATGTTCTTTTCTGGTGTTTTTTTAGGTAATCGTAGTAGGTGGTTGACAGAGTGCCATCAAGCGTCTTTACCTTGATGTTGAACAATGATGCCACGAATCCGTTATCATCCATCAAACTTGGGTATAATGTAGGATTGATGGCATCTGACGATGTCATATTCCCCAAATCGAAACCCATGGATGATGCGAGTGCGCCTAATGTTCCTCCAGAGGGTCCGTTTCCATTGTCAAGTTCTGGTGCTAACGCTTCTGAAGAAGTGTAAGTCCTGGGGACACATAGGATCAATAGTGATGACAATAGAATAGTTATAGGGACAAAGATGAAATAATACTTTTTGTATTTTTTCATTCCGTTCCATACGTCACGAATATCTATATAGTCATCTTTGATGGCTGTTGTCGGTTTTATAACATCATTCATATCTTGAAATTATAAACGCAAAATTAATCATTTTATTTTTATCATCATGAATTCATAGCATAAAATTGCCTTTGTTTAGCGTCTACATAGAAAAAAAAGAATAACTTTGCAGAAAGTTGATTTCATCATAGTCCAAGTATGAACATTGCCATTGATTGCCGTTTGATTGGCTCCAGCGGGATAGGGACATTTATCGAGAATGTCATTCCTCACATTGTCGCAGACAAGCGCTGCGGCTTCCTGCTGATTGGCGATCGGAATAAGCTGGAGCAATATGCGGGGAGAGACCATTGCAGGGCGCTTCACTGCACACTTCGCAGCTTCTCGATGAAGGAATTGCTGGCCTTCCCTGTAGCAGAGGTCAATCGTTGCGACGCATTCTTCACGCCGAACTTCAACATCCCTTTTGGTATCCGTGTGCCGGTCTACGCCACCATCCACGACATCGTGTTCTTCGACACCGAGGGCTTCGGGTCAGCGTTGAAACGGTCCGTCCTCAAGTGGTATATCAAGTGGGCGCTGCGCATCTCTAAAAGGCTGTTCACAGTTTCCTGCTTCTCGAAGGAGAGAGTGCAGAGCTATTTCCATACATCGAAGGACATTCGGGTGGTTCATAACGGCATTAGTCAAGAGCTCATCGACTACGAGAAGACTATGCCTCAGTATGGGCGCCATGGCGTCATCTTCATAGGAAACATCAAGAAACACAAGGGGTTGGATACTTTGCTGGATGCCTACGAGAGGTTGAAGAAGGAAGGCATACGTCTGGACCTCACCATCATCGGACGTTTCAACTTCCGGACACGCGACGATGCAATGATTGAGCGCCTCGACAAGCTACGGCAGGAGATCAACATCGTCAGCGATGCCTCCAACCAGGAAGTATACCACATTCTTTCTCAGGCGGAGCTGCTTGTTTCCCCATCGCTGTATGAGGGCTTCGGCATCCCTCCTTTGGAAGCTATGTATCTTGGGGCAAATGTCATTATCTCCGATATACCTGCCTATCAGGAAGTCTATCACGATTTGCCCGTCACATTCTTTAAGGCTGGCAATATTGAGGACCTTTGTCGGAAGATAAAGAATTTCTGCTATTACCCTCACGATGTCAAAACCGACATCATGGCACGCTACAGTTATGAGCGAACGGCAAAAGCTATCCTGAGCACAATGTATCAAGACTTTACGGAAACCAAGACGTTGCGGTAGATGTCCTTGCAATTGGATATCATGTGTTCAAGACGGAAGGATGACTGATAGCGATTAGTAGCACCAGCTGACAGTCGTTCATACAGTTTGCTATCATTGAGCACCTGCTCCATTGCTTCTGCCAGTGCTCTGCCATCACAAATAGGGACATTCTTTCCCGAGATGCCTTCAGCGTTCACCCAGGACACTCCTGAGCCGGGGATCTTCGTGGCGACGATGGGCTTGCCGCACGACATGGCCTCCAACTGGACGATGGCGAAGGCCTCCGTCTTTTGGATAGAGCTCAAGCAGAACAGGTCGCAGGCCTTGAAGTAGTTGGGCAGGTCGTCATCGGAGACACGCCCAAGGAGCTTCACCTTGTTGGCCAGGTGCAGGTCGGCAATCTGTTCCTTCAACTCATCACGCAGTGGTCCGCTACCGCCAATGAGCACCACGACATCATCCGGCAGATACTGCGCAGCGTCTATTAGATATCTGCATCCTTTGTAGTGCACCAGACGTCCTAGGGAGAAGATAATCTTCTTCCCGGCATACCGTCGTCGGATCACCTCGACACCTTGTTCATTCCATCGCATCGGCTCAATGCCAATGGGCAGGGCGACACACTTGTCTTGGACTGTGGCCAGATGAGGTGACTCCTTCAGATAAACTGGTGTGGTGCCGACGATGACATCAGCACGGCGGATGAGCCAGCGCTGCAAGGGCATGTACAGTTGCAACAATAGTTTCTGTTTCTGGATGTCGCTATGCCAATGCAGCACCACCTTGCCCTGATAGCCGGAGAGCAAGAGTGCCACTGCCGCCATGGGGTCGGGATGATGCACGTGGATGATGTCATAGTCTTGGCAACGACGGTGAAGCTCGCTGATCATCTGTGGCGAGATCATCGTGGCAAACTTCTTGGCAATGGCTTTGACGCAGATGATACTGGCGTTGTCATTCAGGCGGATCACCGCCTTCGGTTCACCAACAGCGGCATGGGTACAGAGCATATCGCACTGCACACCGTCGGATGACAGCCCTTCCATCAGGTCGTACATCACCTTCTCGACGCCACCCACGATGGGGTAGAACTTTCCCAACTGGAGAACCTTCATCGATTGAAATTGGCCTTATACTCTTACAACGGAGCATTGGCGGATATATTATATGACCAGGAACTAACGGGAAGGACAATATGTTCGTAGATTTTTGGCCAATCCCAAGCTGTTGAAAGAAACAAGAACGTTGTGCTTATTCGAGATATTTGTCGCAGAAGTCTTTGGGGCTCATGACTTCGATGTTGCCTTCGGCATCCTTGAAGTCTTTGAGGTTGATGGTCACGAGCACGTCGCAGTCGTTGGCGGTAGCGCATTGATACTGATAACTATCTTCAATATCATGGAACGCTTCATTATTAATGGCAGCTTTAATGTTTGTCTTGTTGATCGTGATGAGGTTCACGGTGTCTGTTACAGCATTAAGGAAGCTACGCACCAGTTTTGTTTTCTCAGGCTCATGCACATCTTGATTTTTCATCTCTCTGTCAAATAGATAAGTGAGCGTATATAGGCTACCTAAGGATATGTTGTTGTCAATTTCCCTTTCAATACCTGCAGACAAAATCTTTTTGGCATTATCAAAGAATGTTCTATGGCCGTAGAACTCCATGATGACATTTGTATCTAAAAAGACTTTCATCATAATTGATATTTTTCCATTAAATACTCGTCAAGGAGTTTTTTATCATCTTCGCGGTTTTTGCTAAAGATTCCTACGAACTCTTCTCCTGGCAACGTGGTCTCCTTGACCTTAATCTTTTTTATCGTATGTGTAGTCTTAACTGCACTTTTCTTCTGCCCTACCAGCTCCTTGAGCAATGCCAGGGCCTTTCTGAGATAGCCTTCGTCGTTGGCAAGGTACCCGAGGTTGCGATAGATCTCCGCGTTTAACTCAAATGTTGTCATATCGTTCCTTATTTGCCGCAAAGATAAACAATTCTTTTGATATCTGGTCGTCTCGCTGAAGAAAAATGTTGCACGGGAAGGACAATATGTTCGTAGATTTGTATCTCCTCAACTTGTCCCGAGGGCCTCGGGACGAAGTAATTTAGGTTAAATTACTCGGTAATTTAAGTTAAATTACTCAGTAATTTAGGTTAAATTACTCGGTCATCTCAGTGCGGAGACAGGTTGAGGAGGGCGTGGAGACAGGTTGGGGAGAAGCCTGTTGCTCGCTGGCTAGCTTTTGATTCCCACGCAGAGTCGCAGGGAACGCAGTGCTGCACGTTGGGATTTGTAGCCTCGAAGCGCCTCGCGGGTCCCCCCATGGGTCCCCTCGCGGGTCCCCCCGCGAGTCCCCCCTCGGACTTGGAGGGTTGGAGGATATTTCTTAGTTTTGCGCCAAAAATTAAAGATTGTGCACTTAAGTGTTCAACACTCAACCGCTCGAAAGCTTATGAATACACAGGGATTCGTCAAACTGCCACGCGCCATCCTGGCGCAAGCGTGGTACCGGAACAACAACGCCAGGTCGCTGTTCATCCATCTATTGCTCACTGCCAACTTCACCGACGACGCTACCGCCCGGCGAGGAGAGGTCGCCACGTCCTATCCCTTGCTTGCTGGGGCGGTGGGACTGTCCATACAACAGCTTCGCACGGCACTGTCCGTACTTGTCGAGGCGGGCATGATAACACGTGAGACAACACGACGGTCAACAGCCGTGAGGACGGTGGTAACCATCTGTCACTTCGATTGTTACCAAGGTCTGGCGACCGTCTGCCAACACGACAAGCAACACGATGATCAACGGCAAGCGAAAGAAACGAAAGAAAGTAACCAAAGAAAGAAAAGAAAACAAGAAGAACTTCTTGAAGAAGGGAGAAGCGCTATGCGCAGCGAGCCCGAGAAAAAAGACTCTGCTCCAGCCCTGGTGCTCACCCCTCCCACGGCGAAGGCTAAGGCGAAGAAGGGCTTCGTGCCGCCCACCGTCGAGGAGGTGGCGCGCTACGTTGCCGAGCACCAGCTGCTGGTCGACGCGGGGCGGTTCGTGGACTACTATGCCCGTCGAGGGTGGCGCACGCAGGGCCGCTGGAAACTCATCGACTGGCGGGCGAAGCTGGGCGACTGGGACAGCAGGGAGCGCGCTGCCGGCAACGTCCCGGTCGTTGCCCCGACCGCCGCTCCGGGTGCCGTCATAGCTTCCGCCCCCGCCGTGTCCGCGGCTCCGGGTCTCACCGCTCCCGCCACAATCAATGCATCAACATCTATCAACACTCATACACTCTACACAAATGAACTTTACCAATCCACTTCCCGTGGGGGCTATCCCCACACAACCTTCACCAAAGAACAAGCCAACCAGTATGCCATCGACATGCTCCGTGCCATGCAACAACGACATGAGGCCCGCCGCCGCGAACAACGTGAGCAACGTGAAGGCTGCGCCGTTAACGGTTAGGCAGCAGACGTTCCTCCGTCGTTACCCTGCGCTCACCGATGTGCAGCGGACGTTCTGTCCCCGCAACTGGGGCTACACCGTCCGTCGGCAGCAACAGGCGATGATGGCGCCGTGTGTCACCCTTGGCGACCTCGACCGCCTCTATGGCGAGGATGCGTCTACCGACTGGCTCGCCACGCAGATCATGGGGCTCTTCATGATGTCGAACAGTCGCGAGAAGGGCACCGTCGACATCGCCGATGTCGGCATGCCGCTCCTCGCGGGTGTGATGCGGCCGTACACGCTTTCGGAGCTGATGGTGTTCTTCGCCGGATATGCCTCCGGGGCGTATGGCGCCAACGACTGGCATAACTTCGACTACCGGCGCATCGGCGCGGCGTTCTTCACGGAGTTTCTGCCCC
>ERZ1032009.245-NODE-245-length-12517-cov-6.074948_pt1 | contig 12517 bp, 12 predicted proteins | sample MGYA00516700_ERZ1032009 | MGnify/ENA primary metagenome ERZ1032009 (study PRJEB33719, sample SAMN04261292) | wastewater metagenome | biome: rural village; feature: human; material: feces | host: Homo sapiens | place: El Salvador | collected 2013-01-14 ...
TTTACATTGGGGAAGAGGCCTTTAGTACATGATCCCCAGCCATCGCAAGATATCGTTGAGGTTCGCGACGACCATGAGGATGATGAGGATGGTGATGCCGACATACTCCGCGCGAATCATGAACTTCTCCGACGGCTTGCGACGGGTGACCATCTCATAGAGCAGGAAGAGCACGTGTCCACCATCGAGCGCGGGGATGGGCAGGATGTTCATGAAGGCGAGGATGATGCTCAGGAAGGCGGTCATCTTCCAGAACATGTACCAGTCCCACGTGTCGGGGAAGAGGCTGCCGATGGCGCCAAAGCCGCCGAGGCTCTTTGCGCCGTCGGCAGTGAAGACATACTGCATGTCGCTGACATAGCCCGAGAGCACATCCCAGCCATACTTCACACCGGCGGGGAAGCAATTCAAGATGTTGTAATCGACGTGTGTCACCTTATTATTATATAAGGTATAGAGGCTTGGCGCGACGAAGCCGAGCTTTGCATCGGCGGTGAGCTGCGTGGTGATGGTGTCGACACGGCTGAGGCTGTCGCCCTTGGCACCGGCCTTCTGCACGACAAGCGTGGTGCGGAGCAAGCGCAGACTGTCGCCATGCGTCTTCACGGCGGTGAGCTGGTCGGTGATACGGCCTATCTCCTCGGTGAACTCATTGTAGCTGTCTACGGCTTTGCCGTTGATGGCCAGGATGCGGTCGCCCTTCTTCAGGCCGGCCTTCCACGCAGGTGTGACGATGGAGTCCTTGCTGCCCTCGCCGGCCGGCATGTATTGCAGCACGCTGTCGACGGTTGCGGGCGTGAACGGACGCACAAACTGCGGCGTCACCTTGAGCATGCCTAGGAGGTTGATGTTGCCGGGCAGCTGGATGCGCACCTTCTTGCCATCGCGGATGACGTCACACCACTGTGCCTCAGAGATGTCACGGTAGACGTCGACGTTGAAGTCCTTGAACGCACGGATGTTCGTACCCACAAGGATGTCGTGGTCGTGGAAGCCGAGTTGCTTGGCCTCGGTGTTGAACTTCATACCCATCGACATGTCTTCGAGGCGGATATAGTCCTCGCCCCAGTGGAACATGATCATCGAGTAGATGAACAGCGCGAGGATGAAGTTGACCGTCACGCCGGCAACCATGATGATGAGTCGCTGCCATGCCGGCTTCGTGCGGAACTCCCACGGCTGTGCGGGTTGCTTCATCTGTTCGGTGTCGAAACTCTCGTCAATCATGCCGGCAATCTTGCAGTAGCCGCCCAGTGGCAGCCAGCCCATGCCGTACTGGGTGTCGTTGTTCTTCGGTTTGAAGCTGAAGAGTTTACCGCCCCACTTGCCGATGGCGACGTCGAAGAAGATGAAGAACTTCTCCACCCTCACACCGAAGAGCTTCGCCGAGAGCATGTGTCCGCCCTCATGCAGGAGCACGAGCAGGGAGATGGAGAGGATAAATTGCAAGAGCTTAATGAGGAATACCTCCATGGTGTTGTCTTTTCTTTTAAGTTAATAACGGTGATGGCTAGCGCGGTAACAACGCTGTGGCGATGCGACGTGCCTCTTGGTCGGTCTGCAGATAGACGTCGAGGTCGGGGTGACTGTCGAAGGTGGCCTGTTGCATGGTCTTGGCGATGATGTCCGCCATACCGAGGAACGAGCAGCGTCCCTCGCGGAAGGCGAGGTTCGCCACCTCGTTGGCCGCATTGAGGATGCACGGCATGTTGCCGCCTTGCCGAATGGCGTCGTAGGCGAGGGCGAGGCAGCGGAACTTCTCCACATCGGGACGGAAGAACTCGAGCTTCTGCGTGCGGAAGAGGTCGAGACGGTCACCGTTGAGCGTGAGGCGCTCAGGGAAGGAGAACGCATACTGGATGGGCAGCCGCATGTCCGGCACGCCGAGCTGTGCCTTCACGGCGCCGTCCTTGAACTGCACGCCGCTGTGGACGACGCTCTGTGGGTGGATGAGCACCTCGATGCGGTCGGCGGGGACGCCGAAGAGCCACCGCGCCTCCATGACCTCGAAGCCTTTGTTCATCAGCGAGGCGCTGTCGATGGTGATCTTGGCGCCCATGTCCCATGTGGGGTGCTTCAGCGCGTCGGCGGCGGTGACGGTCTCGAGCTGCTCGTGGGAGAACAGGCGGAATGGGCCACCGGAACAGGTGAGGAGAATCTTGTCCACCTCGTTCATGTCCTCTCCGACGAGGCTCTGGAAGATGGCAGAGTGCTCCGAGTCGACAGGCAGCAGGTCGACATGATACTGCTGCACGAGGCTGAGGATGAGCTCCCCGGCAACGACGAGTGTCTCCTTGTTGGCCAGACAGATCTTCTTGCCCGCCTTGATGGCGTTGATGGTGGGGACGAGTCCCGAGAAGCCTACCATCGAGGCGAGGACCATGTTGATGGGGTTGGCTTCGACAATCTGCTCGAGGGCTTCGCGTCCGGCATATACCTTGATGTCGGGCCGGTCGGCGAGGAGCGTGCGGAGCTCATCGAGACGTGCCTCGTTGGCGATGACCACAGCGGCGGGGTTGAAGCGGTGGGCCTGCTCGGCGAGCTTCTGCACGCTGTTGTTGGCGGTGAGGCAGTAGGCTTCGTAGCGGTCGGGGTGCTGGGCGATGACGTCGAGCGCCTGTGTGCCGATGGAGCCGGTGCTGCCAAGGATGCATATTTGTTTCTTGTTCATTTTCGTATTAACGGTGATGGGCTATCGCGGTCAAGTCTACTTCAGAGGGCAAGGAGCCCCTCAGGGATGGTCATGGTGATGGTTCGCGCCTCGCGGTCGACGGCGGTGATGAGGTCGTCGCTGGCAGGGAGAAGCACCTCCGTACCGTCGGGACGGCGTACGGTGAAGAGAACGTTCAGCGTCTGGTCATCGACGGCGGTGATGGTGCCGACGGGGGCAGGCGTGGCGGATGACGAGGGCGTCTCGAGGACGGTGTAGCCGACGAGCTGCGCATAGGTGAGCGGGGCGTCATCGTCCGTGTCGGCCAAGGCATGTGGGAAGAAGACGTCGCAGCCCGTGAGCTCCCGCGCTTGCTCCTCGGTGTCGATGTCGCAGAACTTCACCAGCGCAACCTCATCCGAGCGGAAGCGGTACTCCTCGAAGTAGAACGGCACGAGGATGCCCTCCACGCTGAGCACGACATAGTCGGCGTCGACGCGGTCGAACACGTCGTCGCTGAACTGGAAGGTGATCTCACCCTTCACGCCGTGGGCCTTGCCCAGACGGCCTATCTTGAAAACGTCCTCTTGACGGATCATTGGTTCTTTCTTTTTTAGGAGGGCGGGGCTTCTAGTCGTCCACGCGCTGGATGTTGGCACCGAGGTCGTTGAGGCGCTGCTCGATGTCCTGGTAGCCGCGGTCGATCTGTGCGATGTTGGCGATGCGGCTGGTGCCGTCGGCACTAAGTGCGGCGATGAGGAGCGCGATGCCCGCACGGATGTCCGGACTCGTCATGCGTCCTGCGCGGAGCGTGATGCGGCGGTCCTGTCCGACGACGACGGCGCGGTGCGGGTCACAGAGGATGATCTGCGCGCCCATGTCGATGAGCTTGTCGACGAAGAACAGTCGGCTCTCGAACATCTTCTGATGGATGAGCACCGAGCCGCGTGCCTGTGTCGCGACGACGAGGAGCACCGAGAGCAGGTCCGGCGTCAGTCCCGGCCATGGTGCGTCGGAGAGCGTCATGATGGTTCCGTCGATGAACGACCGCACCTCATAGTGCTTCTGGTGCGGGATGATGAGGTCGTCGCCCTCCGTGCCGATCTTCACGCCGAGGCGCCGGAAGGCGTCGGGGATGATGCCGAGGTTGCGCAGCGACACGTCCTTGATGCGTACGCCGTTGCCGACCATTGCCGCCATGCCGATGAACGATCCCACCTCAATCATGTCCGGGAGGACATGGTGCTCGGCGCCATGCAACTCGTTGACGCCAACGATGGTGATGAGGTTGCTGCCGATGCCACTGATGTTTGCGCCCATGTGGTTGAGCAGGTGGCACAGCTGCTGGATGTAGGGTTCACAGGCCGCATTATATATAGTGGTGGTTCCCTTCGCCTTCACTGCCGCCATGATGATGTTTGCCGTACCGGTCACCGACGCCTCGTCAAGGAGCATGTACGTGCCACGGAGCTTCTCCGCACGTATCTGGAAGACGTCGCGCTCATCGTCATGTTCAAAGCGTGCGCCGAGGTATTTAAATCCGAGGAAGTGTGTGTCGAGCCTGCGACGCCCGATCTTGTCGCCACCGGGCTTGGCCACCGTTGCCTTGCCGAAGCGTCCGAGCAACGGACCAATCATCAGCACGGAGCCGCGCAGCGCCGAGCACTTCTTGACAAACTCGATGCTGTCGAGGTAGGCGAGATCGAGCGACTCGGCCTGGAAGGTGTAGTCGTTGCGGCTGTGACGTGTTACTCTCACGCCGATGTCGGCGAGCAACCGGATGAGGTTGTTCACATCCAGGATGTCCGGGACGTTCGTGATGCGCACGGGCTCCGTGGTGAGCAACGTGGCGCAGATGACCTCCAGCGCCTCGTTCTTCGCTCCCTGTGGCGTGATGGTTCCGCTCAGCGGATGTCCGCCTTCGATGATGAAAGTCTGCATACGCTTCTCAGGTTTATTTCTTCTTACGCTTTTTCTCCGTCTGCTCGCCCCGTGTGTCGACCTTTGCAAACTTGAACTTGCTTAGGTCGAGCTGGATCTTTCCGTCGGTATAGCGTGCCAGGTCGTCGGCGACCTTCTCGTCGTCGCTGTAGCCGTGGCTCCAGAGCACGAGGTCGCGCTTCATCTGGTTGGCAGTGAGCTTCACCAGTGCGTCGCGCTCCGGTCCGGACTCCATCGTCTTCAGACGGTCGAAGAGCTCAAAAACCATGCGTCCATAGTGCATCACAGGTATGCGCTGCGTGGGATACTGCATCGGTTGCGGCTTCTCCTGCATCGTCTTTGCCTGCGAGATGTCATAGGGCCAGTCGATGTCGAGCTTGAAGTCACTCATCAGTGCCAGTTGATCCCACAGCTTCTGCTGGTAGTTCTCTGTCTCACGCACCTGTGGGAACATGCGCTGCATGATGGCGACGATGGTCTCCGCGCAGCTCTGTCGCTCAGCCCGGTCCTTCAGGCCGACGGCATAGTCGACCATGTCCTGCACCTCGCGGCCATATTCGGGCAGCACGAGGCGCTCACGCTGGGTGTTATAGTCTAATCCTTGGATATTCATGTTTAAAGGAGTTTGCGTGGCAGCTTGGCCACGAAGTTTTTGAGATAGAACGGGACGAAATAGGCCACATCCTCAAACTGCTCCAGCGCGATGCGCTTCTCGGCCAGTGGGAACATGTTCTTCGCCAGTGGCTCGATGTCGGGCAGGAAGTGGGCGTTGGGGTGCTGGATGACGTCGCGGCACTTCATTGCCCCGTCGCCAAAGAAGTAGACCGGCCGCTTGTCGAGCCATTCCTGGTAGGTGTCGGCCTCGACGACGTCGGCGTGGATGGGCCGCACCTCATGCAGGGCCCGGTCGAAGAGCTGCGCATAGACCTCCATGCGCCGTGCGTCGAGCATCGGACAAAGCAGTGCGTCGTCCTCCTCGACCATCTCCCTGAGCAGCACCGGCACGCAGAGCAGCTCCAGCGTCGGCACGCCGATGAGCTTCACACCGCGGCCGTAGCAGATGCCTTTTGCCATCGAGACGCCGATGCGCAGACCGGTGTAGGAGCCCGGGCCGCAGCTCACGGCCACGGCGTCGAGCGGTATGGCGTGGTTGTCGACAAACGACAGTGCCTCATCGACAAACGATCCCAGGCGCTCTGCATGGTTTGGCCCCGAATGATCCTCTTTCTCAAAAATGCAAGCACCGTCCTCACTGACGGCAATGGAGCAGACGCTGGTGCTCGTCTCAATATTCAATATACATGACATAATTTCGGTATCGATATCTAAATTAAGTGCAAATTTACTTCTTTTTCCCCGATTTTTCGTACATTTGCAGAAATTTAACGTGAAAGAACTATGATACAATCAATGACAGGCTACGGCAAGGCGGTCGTGGCCTACAAGGACAAGAAGATTAATGTTGAGATTAAATCATTGAATAGTAAGGCTCTGGATCTTTCCACGCGCATCGCTCCCCTCTATCGCGAGAAGGAGATGGAGATACGCCAGGTCATCACCAAGGCACTCATCCGTGGCAAGGTCGACTTTGCCATCTGGATCGAGAAGGACACCATTGTCGACGCCACGCCCATCAACGGCTCCTTAGTTGAAAATTATTACAACCAGATAAGAGCCATCTCCGCCCGCACGGGCATCCCCGAGCCCACCAATTGGTACGAGACGCTGCTGCGCATGCCCGACGTGCTGACAAAGACCGACACCGAGGAGCTTAGCGAGGAGGAGTGGACCGCCGCCCGCCAGGCGATGGATGAGGCTATCGCTGCGCTGCTCGCCTTCCGCCGCCAGGAGGGGGCCGCCCTGGAGAAGAAGTTCTACGAGAAGGTGGACAACATCGAGGCGCTACTCAAGAGCATCGAGCCTTACGAGAAGAGCCGCGTACCGAAGATCAAGGAGACCATCATCAAGGGTCTGGAGCAGATCCCGGAGGCTGACTACAACATGAACCGTCTGGAGCAGGAACTCATCTATTATATTGAGAAGCTCGACATCAGCGAGGAGAAGCAACGCTTGGCGAACCACCTGAAATACTTCCGCGAGACGATGGCCGAGGACGGTCCTGTGGGCAAGAAGCTCGGCTTCATCGCACAGGAGATGGGCCGCGAGATCAACACCACGGGCTCGAAGAGTAACCAGGCGGAGATGCAGAACATCGTCGTCAAGATGAAGGACGAGCTCGAGCAGATCAAGGAACAGGTGCTCAATGCACTGTAATGAAACAAGATAAGACCATGGCAAAAGGCAAGCTGATCATCTTCTCTGCACCCAGTGGCAGTGGGAAGAGCACCATCGTGAAGTGGCTGATGACGGAGCATCCGGAGCTGAACCTGAAGTTCTCCATCTCTTGCACCTCACGTGCGCCGCGTGGCACGGAGCGCGACGGTGTGGAGTATTTCTTCATCACGCCGGAGGAGTTTCGCCGTCGCATCGACGCGGGGGAGTTCCTGGAATATGAAGAGGTATACACCGATAAGTTCTACGGCACCCTCAAGTCGCAGGTGGAGAGCCAGACGGCGCAGGGCGAGAACGTCACCTTCGACGTCGACGTCAAGGGCGGCTGCAACATCAAGAGCCAGTATGGCGCGCAGGCCTTGAGCATCTTCATCCAGGCGCCGAGCATCGACGTGCTGCGGCAGCGCCTCGTCGGCCGGGCTACCGACGCACCGGAGGTCATCGAGCAACGACTGGCGAAGGCCAGCTACGAGATGACGTTCGCACCGCGCTTCGACCATGTGGTGGTCAACGACGACCTACAGACGGCCGAGGAGGAGACCTACCGGCTGGTGAAAGCTTTTGTTGAAAAGGATTAAAGCCTTGGACTAAACGGACCGCTGCCAGCGTAATCATCAACTTCAAAGTTCAAACTTCAAAGTTCAAAGTTCAAAGTCATGCGGACTGGCATCTTCGGGGGCAGCTTCAACCCCATCCACACGGGGCACATCGCCCTGGCACGGCAGATACAGCACGCTGCCGCGCTGGACGAGGTGTGGTTCGTCGTCTCACCGCTGAACCCCTTCAAGACCACGGCCACCGACCTGCTCGCCGATGACCTCCGGCTGTCGCTGACGCGGAAGGCGCTCGAGGGCGAACAGGGCCTCATCGCCAGCGACTATGAGTTCCACTTGCCGCGGCCGTCCTTCATGTGGAACACGCTGCAGCATCTCTCTGCCGACTACCCCGACCGGCAGTTCGTCCTCATCATCGGTGCGGACAACTGGCTCGCCTTCGACCGCTGGGCACACGCCCAGGACATCCTTGCCCACTACGAACTGGCCGTCTATCCCCGGGAGGGCTACACCATCGACGCCGCCACGTTGCCCCAGAATGTGCACCTTGTCGACACGCCACTCTACCCCGTGAGCAGTACGCTCATTCGCCAGCGACTGATGATCGGCTGCCCTATCGAGGGCCTCGTGCCTCCGGCCATCGTCGACGATGTGCACCGCCTCTATGGTCCCATGGCACAGGGACTAGCACCCCAACAATGAAAGAAGGAACAACCCTTATGACAGCAGAACAACAACATCCATCCCCCACCCTCATCGCCCGCCTCGCCCGGGCCATCATGGCGCCCATCACCACCAACGGCACGTTCTTCGTGATGATGTACGTCCTCGGTGCGCTGACGGCCATCCTCACGCTGCCCGACCAGCGTGGAGCCCACCTCTACAGCAACCTCTGGCTGGAGCTCTTCCTCGACGACTATCTGGCGTGCCTCATCCTCACGCTGCTGCCCCGCCGCCACCGCATCCGCCAGTGGACGCGGCGCCTGCTTTATGTGGTGCTCTACGCTGTCGCTGTCGTCGATGTCTATTGCTTCTGGAAGTTTGGCAGCACGCTGACGCCGTCGATGCTCCTCCTCGTCGGCGAGACTGACCCCCGTGAGGCGCGCGAGTTCTTCGACTCCTACCTCACGCCCGACATCATCACCTCGCCCGTAGGCTGGCTGCTGCTGTTGCTCCTCGTGCATGTGCTGTGGGCCATCAGCAATTCAAAATTCGTAATTCAAAATTCAAAATTAAGAAGTGTCAAGGAGCGGTTACTGTCAGTCCGCACGCGGCTCTACAACTTCTTCACCCGTACTGCCGTGACTGGAGGCTTTGCTCTGGTAGTGGTGGCACTGCTCATCTGGAGTGTCATTGCCTCCTATAATAATAAGGTGGGAATGACAAAGCTGATGACGGCCGACAGCGTCGGAAAGGTGGAGCACCTGCTGACCTATAAGGATCACGGCGTGATGTACCTCCCTATCTACCGTCTGGCATTCAGCATGTACAGCAACCACCTCGCCAACAAGCAGCTCGCCATCTGCATCGCGACGAACAAGCGCACACGCGTCGACTCCTGCACATATAAGTCGCCCACCATCGTCCTCATCATCGGCGAGAGCTATGGCAAGAAGCACAGCCAGCTCTACGGCTACCCGCTGAAGACGACGCCGCGGCAGCGACGCCTGGAGCGCACAGGACTGCTGACGAAGTTCTCCGATGTGGTGACTTGCTGGAACCTCACGAGCTTCGTCTTCAAGAATGTGCTCTCCCTGCATGTCGTCGGCCAGCCGGGTGACTGGTGCGACTATCCGCTCTTCCCCGAGGTGTTTCGCAAGGCAGGCTACCGCGTGACGTTCCTCACCAACCAGTTTCTGCCGAAGGCCGGCGACGCGGTCTATGACTTCTCCGGCGGCTTCTTCCTCAACGACCCCACGCTCAGCGAGGCACAGTTTGACGTGCGCAACGACCAGCTCTACCACTTCGACGGTGGACTGCTCAATGCCTACGACACCCTCCTGAGCCATGGCACCATCCGTCTTAACCCCATCCACCGCAAGAAGGATGAGGCGCAGCAGAACAACCTCATCATCTTCCACCTCATCGGACAGCATGTCACCTACCGCACACGTTGTCCGAACAGCCGCCGCGTCTTTGGCAAGGATGCCTACCAAGACCGCACCGACCTCACCGACCGCAAGCGGCAGGTCATTGCCGACTACGACAACGCCGTGCACTACAACGACTCCATCGTCACCGCCATCGTGGAGAAGTTCCGCAAGCAGGACGCCATCGTCATCTACATGCCCGACCATGGCGAGGAGTGCTACGAGCCTGGCCGCGACTTCATCTGTCGCAACCACAGCTCCGCCATTGACTGGCCACTGGCACACTATGAGTTTGAGGTGCCGTTCTGGATCTATTGCTCGCCACGCTATGTGCGCAGTCACCGCAAGGTCTATGAAGCCATCCGTGCCGCACGCCACAAGCGCTACATGACCGATGCCCTGCCGCATCTGCTCATCGGATTGGCGGGTATCGCCACGAAGGACTATCACCCGGAATTCGATCTTTTGTCGCCACAGTATGACGAGATGCGGCCGCGAATCCTCAAGAACCAAACCAACTATGACAAGGTGCGCGATGCCGCACGCAAAGCAAAGATAGACTTAAAATGACGAACAATCAACTGCTCACCCGTGCCGAATGCAACGCCCTCCGCGGACTGGCCATCCTCGGCATCGTGCTCCATAACTTCTGCCACTGGCTCGGACCCGTCGTCAAGGAGAACGAGTACCAGTACTTCCAGCATAACGTCGACTGGTTCCTGCAGGTCGTGGCCCATCCTGACCAGCTGCTGCCCGCCCATGTGCTGTCATTCTTCGGCCACTACGGCGTGCCTGTCTTCCTTTTCCTCTCGGCTTACGGCCTGGAGATGAAGTACGGCCGCGCAGAGGAGAAGGTGCGCACGGTGCCCTTCGTGCGCTACCACTTCCTGAAGCTCTTCAAGATGATGTTCGTCGGCTTCATCATCTTCCTCACCGTCGACGCCATCACGCCGGGAGCATTCCACTACACCGTCATGCGGGTCATTGGACAGCTGGGCATGTTCAACAACCTCTTTGCCGACCCCGACCACAACATCTGGCCAGGACCGTATTGGTACTTCGGTCTGACGCTGCAACTCTATGTCGTCTACCGGCTGTTCATCTACAAGCGCTCGACAACATGGACCGCTGTGCTCATGGCTATTTGCGTCACCATCCAGCTCGGAATGGCCCCTGAGAGCAGCGAGCTCAACTGGTACCGCTACAACTTCATGGGCGGCATGCTGCCCTTCGGCTTCGGCATCCTCTTCGCACGCTACCGCCTGACCAGTAATGAAAAGATGCTCGCCGGCTCACCCCGCTCCGCGGCGGCCGCGCTGTTCACGACGTTCCTCTTTGCCTCGTTCATCATCGTTGGCGGCAGCATGAACTTCGTGATGTGGGCCTTTGTGCCGATGTTCGTCTGCGTGGCCGCTATCGCCTTGGTGCAGCTGCTCGGCCGTCTGCCGCTCTGGGGCGTTGGCACGTGGCTGTTCCGTACGCTGACGTGGTTCGGCTCCATCTCTGCCGCCCTCTTCGTCATCCATCCCACCGTCCGCAAGGTCTTCATCCCCATCGCACGGCATGGTGACGTCTATACGGGCCTCCTCATCTACGTCATCGTCTCCATCGGCGCTGCCTGGGCCATCAGCAAACTGATGAAGCATATACCGAGCCCTCATTTGGAAAGTTCAAAGTTCAAAGCTCAAAGTTCAAAGTGAAGATCCCCGACATCGAACTCGCCAACATCAGCCGCTACCGCGGAGAGTTGATGGGCATCGCCATGGTGTTCATCATCCTCTTCCATGTCGACCTCGACCGCAGCGACCCGTTCTTCGGCCTCCGGCGCATGGGCAACCTCGGCGTGGACATGTTCCTCTTCCTCAGCGGCATCGGCCTGTGGTTCTCGTGGATGAAGCGGCCGGAGTGGAAGCACTTCTATTGGCGGCGCCTCATCCGCATCTATCCCGCCTGGCTCATCATCGCCTGTCTCTACTATATCCCCCGCTTTCATGGCGGCGACATCGGGGCATGGCTGCAACTGTTCGGCGAGATTGGCTTCAACATCGGCTTCTGGCAGCACGACGAGCTCAACTTCTGGTACATCCCCGCCATCATGATGCTCTACCTCTGGGCACCGCCCTACATGGAGCTCATCCGCCGACACCCCATCTATCGGTGGCTGCCCGTGGTGATGATCATGTGGTGCGTGCTGGTGCAATGGGTGACGCCGCTGCACCGGATGTTTGGCTATCTGGAGATCTTCTGGAGCCGCGTACCGATCTTCTTCATCGGCATCAACATGGGCGAGACGGTCCGCGAGAAGCGCACCATCGACGGACAGGGCATCTGGATGATCCTCTTGATGTTCCTCATGTCGCTCGCCGCAAGCATCTTCCTCGAGCAGGTGCGCCACGGTCACTTCCCGCTGTTCATCGAGCGCATGCTCTACATCCCGCTGACCATCACCGCCATCATGCTCCTCAACCGGATGTGGCGACGCACCCCCGCGTGGTTCAACCGAGCCTTCCGTCTCATCGGTGCCCTGAGTCTGGAGTGCTACCTCATCCACATCCACTTCGTCCTCGACTATCTGCCCCACTCATGGTCCTACTGGCCGACATTCCTGGCCTGCACCGCCATCACCCTGCCGCTGGCCTGGCTGTTCAGCAAGCTGTGCGGCGCCATCAGCGCAAGGCTGGATAGATATTAATGCTGTTACCGTTCCCGGTCATCTTTAGCCGGGCCCCAAGATACCACCATGCTCAAAAAGATAACTCTTCACCTCCGCATCCTCCGCCCCGCGCAATGGATCAAGAACGCCTTCATCTTTGCACCCCTCGTCTTTGGCGGACAGCTCTTCGACGGCTCGGCTCTGCTCAGTGCCGTCATCACGTTCTTTGCCTTCAGCTTCGCCGCGTCGAGCATCTACTGCTTCAACGATATCCACGATGTCGCCGATGACCGACGCCACCCGGAGAAGTGCCACCGCCCCATCGCCTCGGGTGCTG
>ERZ1032009.246-NODE-246-length-12503-cov-5.488191_pt1 | contig 12503 bp, 9 predicted proteins | sample MGYA00516700_ERZ1032009 | MGnify/ENA primary metagenome ERZ1032009 (study PRJEB33719, sample SAMN04261292) | wastewater metagenome | biome: rural village; feature: human; material: feces | host: Homo sapiens | place: El Salvador | collected 2013-01-14 ...
GATTAATTACACATTACAGCGTGGTGTATTTGTGCACCCGCTGCAATGTGGGTTATTATTCTGCCGTAATGCTTTCGATCTTCCTCACACTGCCCGTGAGCGGATCGATGACGATGCTCGCAGTCTGCTTCTTGCCGAAGAGCTCGCCACTGAGGCTCTCTACGGTGCCAAACTGCGGGGCAGAGAGCTCGTATGTAGCCTGGACGGCGCCCGTCGTGGCGTCACGGCTGCCCGCCGTAGCGTCGAGGGCGGTGACGGTGAGGCGAATCTTGTCGGGTTGTGCCACGCGCAGGCCGATGTCGTTCTTGTCCTCTTTCTTCTCAGCGGGTGCGGCCTCGGGGGCGGCGAGGCTGTGCAGATCCTCCACCTTTATATAATAAGGTGTACCTGAGAGGTCATCCTTGTCCACCACGCCCAGCCACCGTGAGAAGCGGAAGAGGACTTCCTCGCCCTCCTTCACGGGCAGATAGGTCACCGTCGTCCATGTGGTGTCCTTCGTGACGGTGCCCTCGAAGGTCTGGCGCAACGCACGCTCCTGCTTGTCGAGGTTCGCCATCATGATGTCCATCTGCTGGCCGTCCTTCGGCATGAAGTCCGCCTGTCCGCGGGAGATCAGGTTACGGCTGTCGCGCACGTCATAGATTTCCTGCGCGGTGAGCTCCGCCATCTTCGCCATGCTCCCCGCGCTGAGGATCTCCTCGGTCATATAGTCCTTCGGGTTCAGGGGCGCGGGCTTCGGCGCGGGCGTGAACGTAGGCAACACGGCCTTCGTCGGCTCCACGTCGGCGTTGATCGCGAGGAGCTGTCCGCTCGGGCTCTGGCTCACCTTCGTGATGTTCACCTTCTTGCCCAGCAACAGCGTGAAGTGCTTGCTCGTGTCCACCTCGGCCACGGGCGTCATCTCCAGGCCGATGAGGCGGTAGCTTGTCTGTGCCTCCTGCGCGACGTCCTTCTTCAGGTACAGGCGGGCGTAGGGCGCAAACTGTCCCGGCGTGTAGCTGGTCTTCTCCACCTTCACGGTGAATACCGTCGCGACCTTCGGCAGATAGTAGCTCGTGCCCTCGATGCTCTGTGCCGAGGCGCTGTTCATGTTGTTCGCTGTCAGACCTATCAGGCTTACCAAGCCTGATAGCAATATCTTCTTCTTCATGCTTCTTATGGTTGAAAAGTGCATTAATCGTTTAAACGGAGGAATGCCTTCGGTAAATACTTGATGATGTCGCTGGCGATGAGGCTCTCCTTGCCTATCTCCTTCGCGGCGAGGTCGCCGGCGAGGCCGTGGAGGTACATGCCGAGCATGCATGCCGCGTCACGCTCGTAGCCGCGGGCGAGGAGACCGGTGATGATGCCCGTGAGGACGTCGCCGCTGCCCGCCGTCGCCATGCCGCTGTTGCCCGTCTGGTTGAAGACGATGTGTCCGTCGGGCAGACACAGTGCGGAGTAGTGGCCCTTGAGGAGGATGTATCCGTGCAGGTGCTCGGCAAGCTGCCGTGCACGCACCAGCCGCTCGTAGTCGCTGCTGCTCGCACTGCCCGCGAGGCGGTCAAACTCCTTCGGGTGCGGCGTCATGATGATGCCCTTCGGCAGCTGCTGCATCCAGGCCTGGTGGTTCGCGAGGATGTTCAGTGCGTCCGCGTCGACGACGATGGGACACTGTGTGCGGCGGATCTGTCCGATGAGGGCGATGGCGGTGTTCTCGCTCAGTCCCAGACCGGGTCCGATGCCCAGTGCGTCGTAGTCGTCGCTGTCGACGCTCTCGGAGAAAGAGGTCTCCTCATGGTCCATCTGTAGCACGGCCTCGGGGATGGCGGTCTGCATGATGGCATAGTTCTTCCGCGGTGTGTGCACCGTCACCTTCCCCGCGCCCGATCGCAGACAGGCCCGTGTGGCGAGGATCGCCGCGCCCGCCATGCCATAGCTGCCCGCGACGAGGAGCGCGTGGCCCATCGTGCCCTTATGGGCGAAGTCGCCGCGCGGACGCAGCAGCTGGCGCACGTCGCGCTCCTCCAAGATACGGGCGGCGGTCTCCGTCTGCCGGATATAGTCGGGTGACAGTCGGATGTCGAGCACCTTCAGACGGCCGATGTATGGCTGGTTGTCGGCGAGCATCATCGCGAGTTTCCGCTGCTGCAGCGTCAGCGTGAGGTCCGCGTGGATGATGTTCGTCCGGATGTTATAGGTGTTGTCCTCGCACATCAGGCCCGACGGGATGTCGATGCTCACGACCTTCGCCAGACTCTGGTTGATGTATTTCACCAGTGAGGCGAAGCCGCCCATGAGTGGCTTGTTCAGTCCCGAGCCGAAGAGGCCGTCGACGACGAGGGTGTCGGCGGTGATCTCGGGCGGGGTGAAGTCCAGCGTGATCTCCGTGAACGACGCCACACGCTTGCCCTGCGTGAGGCGCTGCTTGTTCAGCGCGCAGTCGTCGGAGAGTTTGTTGTGGATGTTGAACAGGTACACGCTCACCTTGTAGCCCTGCTCCGACAGCAGGCGCGCCACGGCGAGGGCGTCGCCACCGTTGTTGCCTGGTCCGGCGAAGACGACGACGGGCGTGCGGTCCGTCCACTCATCCATGATGGCACGGGTGAGTGCTTTGGCGGCACGCTCCATCAAGTCAATTGATTTGACAGGCTCGTGCTCAATGGTATATTTGTCTAGCTCATGAATCTGAGCAGTGGAAAAAATCTTCATCTCAGTGCAAAGATAGTGAAAAGATTGGAGAATGTGCCGCGGCGCGCAGATATTTTTAGTAAAAGAGATAAAAAGTAGAAGTCTTTGCCGCCATTCTCGTGGCTTTTTAGTACTTTTGCATAATCACAATCGAAAGTCAAGCTATGTGTATAGTTAAAATCAAGGACAAAACGTTCCGAACGTTTATCCCCGCAACAGAGATTCAGCAGCGCGTCAAGGACGTCGCAAAGAAGATAAACAAGGAAATGGCGGGCAAGAACCCGCTGTTCCTCGCAGTGTTGAACGGCTCGTTCATCTTTGCCGCAGACCTGTTGCGCGAGATCACGATACCTTGTGAGATTTCGTTTGTGAAGATGGCGTCCTACCAGGGCACCGACACTACCGGCAAGGTGAAGGAGGTCATCGGCTTGAACACCAGCATCGAGGGACGCACCGTCGTCATCGTCGAGGACATCGTCGACACGGGCTTCACCATGAAGCAGATGCTTGCCGACCTCGAGCAGCAGCACCCTGCAGAGGCGCACATCTGCACGCTCCTCGTCAAGCCCGGCAAGCTGCAGGTGCCCCTGAACATCGAGTACCCCGCCATGGAGATCCCCAACGACTTCATCGTCGGCTACGGTCTCGACTACGATCAGCAGGGCCGCAACCTCAAGGACATCTACACCCTTGTAGAGTGAGATCTTTCCCAAGCCCCTCCAAAGGAGGGGATGTGAGTTACAGGATGCTCTCCCTGAGCCTCTGAAGGAGGGCGGTAGGGCTTCTGATGAAGTTCGCCGTTGGACCGTCCGGCTTACCCAGCCGGACAAAAATGGATAACGTTACAAACAAATAAGAGATGAAGAATATTGTAATTTTCGGTGCGCCGGGTTCCGGCAAGGGCACCCAGAGCGAGAAGATGATCGCAAAGTATGGTTTTGAGCATATCTCCACCGGCGACGTGCTGCGTAGTGAGATCAAGAACGGCACGGACCTCGGCAAGACTGCCAAGGGCTACATCGACCAGGGACAGCTCATCCCTGACGACCTCATGGTGAGTATCCTCGCCTCGGTCTACGACAGCTTCGGCCCCGACCACAAGGGCGTCATCTTCGATGGCTTCCCACGCACCATCCCGCAGGCAGAGGCGCTGAAGAAGATGCTTGCTGAGCGCGGACATAAGGTCGCCGCGATGATCGAGCTCGACGTCCCCGAGGACGAGCTGATGAAGCGTCTCATCCTCCGCGGACAGCAGAGCGGACGCAGCGACGACAACGAGGAGACGATCAAGAAGCGCCTCACCGTCTATCACAACCAGACCGCCCCCCTGATCTCCTGGTACGCCGGCGAGGGCATCCACTATCACATCGATGGCCTGGGTGAGCTGGACCGCATCTTCGGCGACATCTGCGCCGTCATCGACAGCCTTTGAACTTTGAGCTAATCATAAAGTTCAAAGTTCAAAGTTCAAAGTTCAAAGTTTTCAATGGAAAGCAACTTCGTAGACTACGTCCGAATCTATTGCCGCTCCGGTAAGGGCGGCCGCGGAAGCATGCACCTGCGCCACGTGAAGTACCAGCCCAACGGCGGACCCGACGGCGGCGACGGCGGACATGGCGGCGACGTCATCCTCCGTGGCAACCACAACTATTGGACCCTGCTCCACCTGAAGTTCCAGAAGCATGTCTTCGCGGAGCATGGTGGCAACGGTGGCCGTGACAAGTGTCATGGCACCGACGGCAAGAGCGCGTACATCGACGTGCCCTGTGGCACGGTGGTCTACGATGCCGAGACGGGAAAGTATATCTGCGACGTCACCCGCGACGGCCAGGAGGTCGTCCTCCTCCATGGCGGCCGCGGCGGACTGGGCAACTACCAGTTTCGCACCGCCACACGACAGGCGCCACGCTTTGCGCAGCCCGGCGAGCCGATGGAGGAGCGCACGGTGATCCTCGAGCTGAAGCTCCTCGCCGACGTCGGCCTCGTGGGCTTCCCCAATGCGGGGAAGTCGACGCTGCTCTCCTCACTGTCGTCGGCACGGCCTAAAATCGCGAACTACCCCTTCACGACGCTCGAGCCCTCGCTGGGCATCGTGCCCTACCGGGAGGGGAAGTCGTTCGTCATGGCGGACATCCCCGGCATCATCGAGGGTGCCGCGGAGGGCAAGGGCCTCGGCCTGCGCTTCCTCCGCCACATCGAGCGCAACTCGTTGCTGCTCTTCATGGTGCCCGGTGACACGGACGACATCAAGAAGGAGTACGAGATCCTCCTCAACGAACTGCGACAGTTCAACCCCGACATGCTCTCGAAGCACCGTGTCCTCGCCGTGACGAAGAGCGACCTCCTCGACGACGAGCTCATCCAGATGCTCCGCGAGACGCTGCCCACGGACCTCCCCGTGGTGTTCATCTCCTCGGTGACGGGACAGGGCCTCGACGAACTGAAGGACATCCTCTGGCGCGAGCTGAACAGCGAGAGCAACAAACTCGCGGAGATCACTGCCGAGGACACCCTCGTCCACCGCGACAAGGACATGAAGCGCTTCCAGGAGGAGATCCACGCCGAAGGCGCTGATGAGGAAGACGTAGATCTTATTTCTGAGGACGAGATAGAGGATGTGGAAGATTTGGATGACTATGAGGTCTACGACCCGGAAAAAGAATGATGAAACCTGAACTCCTCTACTACGACCTCGGCCCCCGCGTGACCGCGTTCTCCACGACGCGGCATGGCGGCTATAGCCAGGGTGTCTACGGAGAAATGAACATCAACCGCTACTGTGGTGACGACCCGGGCGCATTGGGCAAGAACCATCAGGCGCTGGCACAGGAGCTCGGGCTCCCTTACGACCACATTCTCCTGCCACATCAGGTGCATGGCAACCACTGCGAGGTGATCGATGACGGCTTCTACGTGTCGCCCATCGAGAAGAGCTGCCGGCTGCTGGAGGGTGCTGATGGGCTGGTCACCGACCAGAAGGATGTATGCATCGGCGTCTCCACGGCGGACTGCATCCCCATCCTGCTCTACGACCTGAAAAACCATATCGCTGCCGCCGTTCACGCGGGCTGGCGTGGCACCGTGCAGCGCATCGTCCGACAGGCCATCCGCACGATGAGCCTCTACTTCCGCTCGTTGCCGGAGAACCTCCGTGCGGTCATCGGGCCGGGCATCTCGCTCGGGAATTTTGAGGTGGGGCAGGAGGTTTACGACGCCTTCGCTGCCGCAAAGTTCAACATGGACCGTATCGCACGCCAGTATCCGGACCGCGAGGATCCCAGCCGGATGAAGTGGCACATTGACCTGCCGCGCTGCAACGCGCTCCAGCTGCGTGCTCTGGGCGTACCGGAGAAGGATATCTACCTCTCGGACATCTGCACCTACGACCGCGTCTCGGATTTCTTCTCCGCCCGCCGCCTCGGCCCACAGTCCGGCCGCATCTACACCGGCATCATCCTCCACTGAGCCACCACTATGGGGCTTTTTTGCCCCACAAAAAACCGAACACCCAATGAAACGGCCTCTCCTTCTGGCGCTTGCCGCCATCCTCCTCTCCCTCCCCCTCTCCGCCCAGCAGCGGTTCTCCGCCGCCGAGCAGGAGCAGATCAGTGTGCCCACGCCGCATCTCTTCGACCGCAGCACGGCGTTCACCATCAACTTCACGCACCAGCGTGCCGCGGACTATTCGGACTATTCCTTCCCGCTGCCCGTGGGCAAGGCGGAGCTGAAGGGTGGTCAGGCGCTGGAGATCACCTCCACGAAGGGCGACGCCGTGAAGGCGATGTTCCCCGGCACGGTGCGCCTGTCACGGAAGAACGCGCGCTACGGCAACACCATCGTCATCCGCCACGACAATGGTCTGGAGACGGTCTACGGCTACAACGCGCAGAACCTCGTGAAGGTCGGACAGCGCGTGCGCGCGGGACAGACCATCGCCATCGTCGGTGGCGACGACGGCCGCACGTTCTGCCTCTTCGCCATCATGGTCAACGGCGGATGGATCAACCCCACGACGATCGTCAGTGAGAAGACGCACAAGCTCCGCAAGCAACTCATCAAATGCACGAAGGTCGGCGCGCATGTGACGGTCACCGTGGTGAAAGGGGAGAAAGAGGTGGAGCATGCGGGGACCCTCGACCCCGACGCGGTGAAGGACGACCCGTTCCTGAAAAGCGCGACGTTCCGTCTCGACCTGGCGAAGATCGAGAAGGAGCACTGGAGCTACCCGTTGCCGGGCAGTCATGTCATCAGTCCCTATGGTGGGCGCCGTAACCACTCGGGCGTAGACATCAAGACGCGACCAAACGACCGTGTCCTCGCGGCCTTCGACGGCGTCGTCACGCGCTCCGGGCCTTACTTTGGTTACGGCAACTGCATCGTCATCCGCCATGCCTACGGCCTGGAGACGCTCTATAGTCACCAGAGCAAGAACTTCGTACGGGCGGGACAGAAGGTGAAGGCGGGCGAGTGCATCGGCCTCACGGGACAGACGGGACGCGCCACGACGCCGCATCTGCACTTCGAGACGCTCCTCAACGGCCACCGTTTCAACCCCGCGCTCCTCTTCGACCACACGAAGCGCTCGCTCCGCGCATCGTCGGTGACGCTTTATAAAGGGGGAAGGATCAAGTAAACCGTATTCCTCTGTTTTCTTTTGTTTTCCCTGTTTTCTGAAAAGAACCCTTCAAGTTGTTTTCTTTTGTTTCCCCGGTTGTGCCTCCTAGTCGATCCGCAGCTGAAGCACCTTCTCGATGATCGGTGCCATGTCGTAGTATTTATACTCCGCCAGCCGACCGCCGAAGAGCACCGTGCCGGGGCCGCCGTCGCCCGTGAGCTCCGCGGCGAGTGCGCGATACTGCTCCGCGAGGGCATTGTTCCGTGCGTCGTTGACGGGGTAGTACGGCTCCATACCGGGACGGTACTCCGTGGAGTACTCCTCGCTGATGACCGTCTGCGGGTTCGCATAGACATCCGCGCCGAAGCTCTCGAAATGCTTATGTTCGATGACGCGGGTGTACGGCACGTCGTGCGAGGTATAGTTCACCACCGCATTACCCTGGTAGTTCGGCGTATCCTCCACCCGTGTCTTGAAGGAGACCGTGCGCCAGTCCAGCGCGCCCAGTTTACAGTCGAAGAACTCGTCCAGCCGTCCTGTGTATACCAGTCGGTCGGCATAGCGCGACCACTCCCGATACTCCGAGTGGAAGTAGTCGACACCCGTCTTCGTCTCTACGCCATCCAATAACCTGTCGATGAGTTTGTTGTACCCGCCCATGGGTATCCCCTGGTACCTGTCGTTGAAGTAGTTGTTGTCGAAGACCAGGCGGATGGGGAGGCGCTTGATGATGAATGCGGGGAGGTCACGACAGTCGCGGCCCCACTGTTTCTCGGTGTACTCCTTGATGAGCTTCGTGTAGACGTCGCGGCCGATGAGCGTCAGCGCCTGCTCCTCGAGGTTGCGTGGCTCGGTGACGCCCGCGGCATGCATCCGTGCCACGGCGTCGGCGCGCTGCTCGTCGATCTTCGCCTGTGCCTCCGCGGGCGTGCGGACGCCCCAGAGCTCGGCGAAGGTGTTCATGTTGAACGGCAGGTTGTAGAGCTCACCATGGTAGTTTGCCACGGGAGAATTCGTGTAGCGATTGAACTCCACGAACCCATTGACGAAGTCCCACACCGCTTTGTTGTTCGTATGGAAGATGTGTGCGCCATATTGGTGCACGTTGATCCCCGCCACCTTGCGGCAGTAGACGTTGCCGCCGAGGTGCGGCCGTTTGTCGATGACGAGGCACCGCTTCCCCGCCTGCCGCGCTCGGTAGGCGAAGGTGGCGCCGAAGAGGCCGGAGCCGACGATGAGATAGTCGTATTTCCGCGTGTTGCGCGGTTGCTGCGCGTGTTGCCCTGCCATGATGTCTATTCGCTTAATGGTCGTCCGTTTCTTTATAGAGGGCTATTTATATATCTCCTCCCACCACTTACTGTCTCCTTTGAGCCACTTCTGGAACCAGGCGTTGATGGCATTCTGCCAGCGGATGCGCTTCTGGTAGTCGAGCACCCAGTGGTCCTCACCCTTGACGAGGATCAGCGCCGTCTCCCGTCCGAGGAGCTTCAGGGCGTTGAACATCTGTATGCTCTCCAGCGTGGGGACGTTGTTGTCCGCCGTGCCATGGAGAAAGAGGATCGGCGTGTGGATCTTGTCGACGTTGTAGAGCGGACTGTGGCCGACGTAGAGGTCCGGCCGTGTCCAGGGATAGCTCTTCGCCATCGACACCTCACTGTAGGTGTAGCCCCAGTAGCCGCCACCCCAGTAGCTCGTGTGGTCGCTGATGCCCGCGTGGCTGATGGCGGCAGCGAAGAGGTCTGTCTTCGTCTGGAGATACTGCGTCATGAAACCGCCGTAGGAGGCGCCGATGCACCCGATCTTCGTGCTGTCCACGAACGCATGCGAGCGACAGAACGCGCGTGTGGCCTCGATGATGTCGTCGGCGACAAAGTCTCCCGCGGTGTTCACGTGGCGCGCGGCATACTCCTGTCCGAAGCCTGCGGCACCACTGGGGTTCACGACGAGCGTCACATAGCCCAGCGAGCAATAGAGCTGAGGCGGATAGCTGCCCTCGAAGTTACGGCTCGTCGGCGAGCAGCCACCATAGTAGGTCACGATCATCGGATAGCGCTTCGCGGGGTTGAAGTTGTACGGCAGATAGTAGCGGGCATAGACCGTGTCGCCCCGATGACTGAGGATGTTGAACGGCTCGCACGTGGCGACCTCCACATCCTTCAGCAGCGTGGCGCTGCAGTCGTCGACGAGCGTCGACTGTGCCGACCGCGTGTCGAGGGTGTAGACACGGTAAGAGTTTGTAGCGCCCTCACCGGTATACGCGAGCAGCGGCGCATGGTCCGCCAGGGCGAAGCGTGCGACGACATCCTCCTTGACGGGCAACTGCGTGATGGCGCCCGTGGCGGGGTCGAGACGATAGAGGTGTACATAGTCGCGGTCGAGGGCCGTGGCATAGATCATCCCGTCGGCGGCGCTCCAGGCGAAGTTCTCAATGCTCGGGTCGAAGTTCCGCGTGAGCGCCTTCGCCTTGCCTGTGGCGATGTCGATGGTGTAGAGCTGATAGTCGTACATGCTCGGGATCATCCCCTCCGGCAGGTTACGGCCGATGCCGCCGAGTGCCTCCGGCGAACCCTTCACGGCGATCTGCGTGCCGTCGGGCGAGAACTGTGCCTCAGCGATGAAGCCGTCGTCGCGGACGAGGCACAGCGTGTCGAGGGTCTGCATGTCGAGGCGGTAGATGCTCGAGAGCGTCGTCGGCCGTTCGGTGAGACGCGAGTGGCTGACGGTGTAGAGCAGGTAACGGCCGTCGCGCGAGATGTCCGTGGCATAGAGCGGATGATAGCCGAACGTCAGCGGCTGGGCGACGCCCGTCCGGATGTCATAGCGCACGAGCGTGGCGCGCTGTCGCCATGTCGGCTGGCGGTCGTCGGGTTCGGTGATCGACAGCACGTCCTTGTCCTTGCGCGGGATCTCCGTCTGCTCGGTGATGAGCAGCCAGTCGAGGCTCGGCGCGACGGTGACGTCACCGTCGGGGAAGCCCTCGGCCAGCAGTGTCGTCGTGCCCGTGGCGGGGTCGACGGTCGTCAGACGATTGCCGTGGTCGCCCTTGTCTATATAATAATAGGTGTCGGAGGTCGGCATCCAGTAGATGAGCTGACTGCCCTCGTGCAGCGTGCGCCGTGTCTTGAGGTCGGTGAGGCGCCAGGTCCACGTCGTCTTTCCGCCGACAGCGGTGGTGTAGTAGGCCGTGATGAGGTAGCGCCCCGACGGCGACAGCGTCGCCGTACTCGGTCGGCGGCCGTCCATGATGTCGTGGAGCGTCAGCGACCGCGTCGTCGCCGTGCGCAGGCTCACCGCTGCGTCGTCATCGGCGTCGAAGGTCACCCGCGGCTTCTTCACCGCGTCCTTCGTGCCCGTGAGATATTTCACCGTCACCTCGTGACTGCCGGCGGTGAGCGCCGTCTTTGCGCCGTCGTAGATGGCCGTGCCGTCGAGGAACAGCTTCGCCTGCTTCAACCCCGTGGCATGCACGCTAACCTTCGTGTCGCCCGTGGCCTCGAGGCCGAAGGCGAGGAGGTGCAGCTCCTGTGTCTTGTCGCCTGCGGGGATGGTCGTCACCGTCGTGCCGCGTGAGGCCTGCCGGAGGTCCACGGGGATGCTGAGCAGCGACGCGGCATCGTAGGCCTTGCCGTTGACATCCTTCTCATCCACGAACACCGGCCGCTGAACGGCAAACGGTCCCGCATACCGAAATGTCTTCACTTCCCGATCCTTCGCGCCGGCCGACAGCGTCAGCAGCAGCGCGAGGGACAATAATACGATCTTTCTCATAATTTTTTTTTATGTTACTCCACTTTCCATTCGTCGATGCAACGACGTTTCAATGAAAAGTTCACTCCTATCTTAAATAGTTTGCGAGAATCAGCAGCAAACGGTGCGGCATAGTGGTTGTCGTCAATCTGCTGCAACGCCTCGTCGGCAGTCTTGTCGAGCTTGAACTCGATAATATAGACGAAGTCCTTCGTCTGAATGGTCATGTCCATACGCCCATCGGATGTGGTCCGTTCCACCTCAGTGTAGAAGCCCAACAGGCGTGCGATGATGAAGAATACGTTCTGGAAATAGAGTTCCGAGTCGCCCACCACACGATAGTCGGTGTCGGCAAAGAACGCTTCCATGCGCGTCATGAAATCGCGTGGACGCCCCGCCCGTAAGTCTTTGATGAAACTACCAATGAAGAATGGTGATTTTTCCCTCGAGGTATTGGTGTAATAGGGTAAGAGGAACTGCGTGAAGCCTTCTGCCACTTCTTCATTGGGGAACCCCAGGGTGTACAGGTCGAACTCTGGGTCGTAGTCCTTGATCGTGAGATACCCGCTCTGATAGATCAATGGCAGAGGATCGGAGGTCACGCTATCCACACTGCTCAGCATACTTCCCATCACCTCAGCGCCGTTGAGATCAGGCAGTCGGAAACTATCACGTTGCAGGAGCTTGACCAGATAAGTGGGCGTGCCGGTCTCAAACCAATAATTACCCAGACGACATTTGCTGAACGTGCTCAGCAAGCTGAACGGATTGTAGAGGCCTACGCCATTGTCTACAAAATGGTAACCGTCGTAACGACGACGAAGGCGTGCAGCCATCTCCTCGTCCGTCACATGATAGGCCTGCGCCAACTCGGAGATACTGTCCTTGAAATAGGCATGCAACTCCTCTTCCGTGATGCCGCAGATAGCCTGATAGCGGGCGTCGATGGAGATGTCGGTGATGTTGTTCAGGTCGCTGAAGACGCTCACCTTGCTAAACTTTGTCACACCTGTCAGGAAGCCCAGCCGGATGTATTTGTCCTGTGTCTTCAACACAGAATAGAACGCCTTCATCTCGTCCCGCAGCTCGTCTTGGAGCTGTTCGTTGTCCATCGTCTGCAGCAGGGGCTTGTCGTATTCGTCCACCAAGATTACTGCACGATGTCCGGCCTGCACAGCCGCACGCTCGATGACGCCCTTGAAGCGTAAAGGCAGGGTTTTCTCCGAGGGGCGGGCACCATATTGTGCCTCCCACCTCGTGAGGTAGTCGTTCAACACATTGCGCAGATCATCAACTGATTTGTAGCTGGCAGTGTTGAAGTCCATGTGGAAGATGGGATGGCTGCTCCACTCCGTCTCCAGCTGTTCTACGGCCAAGCCCTTGAACAACTCACGCTTGCCTTCGAAGAATGCTTCCAGAACCATACAGATCGGAAGAGCGTCGTGTAGGGAAAGAGTGTAGATCTCGG
>ERZ1032009.248-NODE-248-length-12476-cov-4.118992_pt1 | contig 12476 bp, 20 predicted proteins | sample MGYA00516700_ERZ1032009 | MGnify/ENA primary metagenome ERZ1032009 (study PRJEB33719, sample SAMN04261292) | wastewater metagenome | biome: rural village; feature: human; material: feces | host: Homo sapiens | place: El Salvador | collected 2013-01-14 ...
CGATACCGAAACCAAAAGAAGCAGTCCCAAGCAGGGGCCGCTTCTTTTTATTTGTGACAAAGAGTGTTTTGCGTGATCCGCGAAAGGCAAAAACCGAAACGTAAGCCCTCTAAAAATAGCACCCGGACAGAATAGGCTGTTCGGACAAAGGAAACAGGAGGAAATTAAAATGGCAGCAAATATGTTTTTCTTTTTCATCATCGCGCTCCAGTACGCTCTTGGAGTCGCTGGTTTATGGAAGCTGTTCCGAGACGATTACGGAGCCAATGGGTACTGGGCACTTGTTCCGGTGCTCAATCTGTGTTACGTAACCGAATGCGAGCTTGGAAAAGGCAAGCTCGCGGTTTTGTTCTTGGTGCCGTATGTCAGGTATGGTTACCTGGCAGTACTTTCCAAGAAGATCGCAGAGCGCCACTGCTCCGGCATGAGTACCATCAAACTGATGGGACTGTGCATATTCATGACGGTTCTTCCCGGATACGGCATCTTCGCGTTGATGCATGGGAAAGCTGTTTACGGATACCTGCGCAGCGTGGTTGCCGAAAGAGCACAGTAATGTTTCGAGGGGTTGGCTATGTCCTGCCCCTTAATTTTTTATATAGTCCGGTGTGTGACTCTCTGGCAGATGTTAACACACGGTATAATATACATTGGAGGAATACAAAATGGAAGGAATAGAAAAACTGTCCATGCTGACAAAGCCGTATGCCGGCTGGACAACTCTGCGGATTGGAGGAAAGGTATTTGCAACACTTTCTTATGTGGAAGATGTCCCGGTAATTCTTGGGCATGTTCTTTTGGATGCACTTAACGCGGTGCAAAATCTGGATATCAATCAGGAAATCCCATTTCTTGTATCGTTCGACTGCGAGGGGCACGATGTGGTGCTTTCCAACCTGTTCGGGCATGTCTGCATCACGGATTCTGCAGAATGGGCTGACGGGACCTATGTATCACACGAGATGTTTGGACCGAAGGTGGAAATCTGCGAAGCGCTTGTTTACATGGCATACGCCATTGCAAACGATATCCAGAACAACCTGGACGATTGGGTACAATGGGATACTTCTCTTCCTGATCCCGATGAGGAAGCAGGACTGTATGCACAGGAAGTGGCAAACAGAACACAGATGTTGAAGAGCCTTACCGTGTTGCTTCGAACAGATGCGGAAACGACGGAAGAAAAATTGAAGTCGTATTTTACAGCGAATTCTTTTTCTTTGATTTGAGAAGGGAGACTCAAAATGGGAGCAGTTAATTTTTATGTAACAGAGTGTGGAATAGACGAGTGCGAGGCGTTCGATAAACTTGTTACGGAAGCTACGCTACAGTATGGAGAAGACGAATACAATGGCACTATTTCGACTACAGAACTTGTAGGCGATCCCGTTGTAATCGCCAGGGAATTCTCTGATGAATCGGAGAATGCTGGCTACGAATACGCCAAGAAGAATGACTATGGCGAGAAATGGGAGTCCAGATGTCTCGATCTCGGTGTTACAGAATACATTGTAACGACTGTGCAGAAGACTCTTATTCAGGATCGTGTAAGTCCCGTCTTCGAGACGCGGTATATCCTTGAAGAATTCATAAATGATGTTGTGAGGTCTGTCGGCAAGCCGTTCGAAACAGAGCAGGAAGCTGAAGATGCGGCAATGAAGCGGGCGATTGAAAGTAAAACTCGCGTAGTTGTCCGCGAAGTAAAAGTGCCCGTAAAAGGCAAAGACGTCGTTTCGTATGTAGACCCGGATGTGCGGCATTATGAGAAACTCCCTAAAGATCTTCCGGAAGGTGCTTCTGTATCTGAGGTCCATGTATATGGCTTTTACGGTCGGGCAGCGATCTGACGCACAAAGAAAAATAAAATATATCAAAAAGGAGGACATATGAGAATCGTACAGTACAAGACAATGCTTGACGAGGACAGGAAAAATATCCTTGTCCGTGAGTCCAGTAAGAACTACCCGGATCTTGGAGGATTGGATTCTCCGGATAGTGTTTGCCTTCTTGCCAATTCCGTTTTCGATGCAAATCGTCTTGCAGAAGAACATGGCTGGCTCATTGGAGTCAATGTTAAAAATCACCCAATCGGTGTATTTGAGATATCACATGGCTCCGATTGTGCGGCCGTTGTAACGCCAAGGGAGATCTTCATTCGCCTGCTTCTTTGCGGCGCGCATGCGTTCTTCCTGGTACACAATCATCCGTCCGGTGATATTACGCCTTCGTCGGAAGACGACGCGTTGACCAAGCGGGTCATTGCTGCCGGAAAGACGCTAAACGTAGAGCTGCTCGATCATGTCATCATCGCGGATCGCAAGTATTACAGCTACCGTGAAAGCCGTGGAGAGTGGTTCTAAAGAAAAGGAGAAAAAAAATGTACAGATTGTTTTACGGAAAGATTATATGCGATGTTCCCCCTATTCCGCCAAGAGATCAGGACGAAGGCCCGGTTCGGCATCCAAATAGTGGGCATCTCATGTTCGAAGACCGTTACGTGATTGATGATCGGTATCTGATTGATGGTCAGTATCTTCCGGATGTCTATACGATTACCGAGTATATTCAAGCGGATCTGATTTCGATTATTTCTGACATGTATGATCTTCGGAAAATCACAAGCATCCAGTTTGATATTCACGAAATTCGTTAATTCAAAAAAAACGGAGGAAATCATGGTAATTACAAGGGACAATATTGAACGCGCAGAGAATTATCTGATTGATGTATGCACCGGCGGGCTTGAAGAAAGGCAGGAGTTGTTACGACTTATTGCCGATGCGCTTCTTGGCGTTGAGATCTATAGCGGGGAAAAGAAAGTACTTGGCTATGTCGAGATCGAACCGCTTGCCATAGAAGGAGCAGAGCCGGCGAAGCAGACAAAGTGTTGAAGCAACAGACAGGCAGAGGCGCATTTTGCGCTTCTACTTTTGTGTTGGAATTGAAAGGAGAAAAACATGATTTTATGGACCATTCAGCCGGAATCTGTCTACGAACAGATCATGAGAACCGGCTCTTATCATTTTGATCCGGAAAAGTCCGCTTTATACTCGGATTTCCGGGACGCATATTTCTGGATGGAGATTGAAATGAGAAAACGCGGCATTGTGCCTTCATCCGCCTCTGGAGCAACAGAGCCTCTTGTTTGGGCATGGCATACCTGGGGCAGAAAACGGCAGGTGCCGGAGTATCAGGATGAAATGTTCTGTATAGATGGAAAGGAAGAAAAGCCGGTATGTCTGGAGATCGAAGTCCCGGATGAAAATGTTCTTCTCAGCGATTTCAATGCCTGGCATTCTGTTCTCAACGATTCCTATCTGGACGATAGCCACAACGAAGAAGAGTTCGAAAAAATGCATGCCGAATTCGATGCACTTTCTTTAAAAGAGAAGGAGGAGAAGAAACGTGCTTCCTGGCAGAGTATCTTCGATGTTTCCCAGTATACGATTGGCGACGGTTGGAGAACGAACGGATTTTACGTACAGGCTGTGTTTTACGGGCTGAAAAAGGAACAGATTCTCAATGTGTATCGAGAAGCAACGACAACGGAAAACAAAATTTAACGCGGAAACACTGTTTGGGCATCCAGACAGTGTTTTTTGTATGCAAAAAATCAGGAAGAAAGATGGCAAAACGAAAAATGGTATAATATACGTATAAAAACAATCATACAAGGAGTTTTTGCTTTGAAAATAGGATCTACAGGAAGACAAAAAAAGAACGGTTTTCGTATTACCACAATTATCATTATTCTGTTAGCTTTTATAGCAGCAGTATGTCTCTTCTATGCGTTGGGCGATCTAAGACAATACAAAGTCGCGAGAGATGAGTATGACAGTCTGGAATCTCTGATTACGGATGCAGAACCAAGCGGACAGGCAGGAGAAGACACCTCTGAAGAGAAAGCAGACGGTGAGCATTTTTATCCGCTGCTTGATATTGATTTTAATTCACTGTATGCCATGAACCCAGATTTTGTCGGCGTAATTTATATACCGGTTCTTGATATCAAATATCCGATCGTAAAGGGAGAAAACAACGAAGAGTATTTGCATCAGACCTTTGAAGGAACCAACGTGTTTTCCGGATGTATTTTTATGGATTATCGAAATCACGAGGATTTCAATGACACGTTCACCTTTGTGTACGGACACAACATGAAGGATGGGAGCATGTTTGGCAGCTTAAAGCGTTTTTACCGTGAAGAAGGGCTTTGTGACAAAGATCCATATGTCTATATCTACACACGAGATTGTGTACGGAAATATAAGATCTTCTCATATGGTATTGCGAATGTTGGTACCGTTGACGTTTTTGAAGTATCTAATGACGATGCAGAATATGATAACTACATTAAAAGGTTGGATAATATCAACCTGTATCATACAGCAAATGTAGACTTGTCCGGGCATCCTGACGTGCTTGTTCTTTATACCTGCCACGGGTCCAATAACCATTCGCAAAAGTTTCTGGTCCATGCAGCGCAGATTAAAAAGTATCGAACGACAGCCAAAGGCAAGACAAAGGTTGCCAGGTAGTTTTCGGAAAATCGCATACGTTTCCGATACGCAATAGAAAAGGTATAATATACTTATAGATTTTACATTACACCATTTTTTTTATTATTTACGCGCATGTCAAGCGTTCTGCCACTCGCAGGACGCTTTTTGTGTGCAAGCATTTATCCCTTCCAAGAAGGGGAGAAAGGAGTTTTCCATGAAGGAAAAGATGAGCAACACGTTAACCAGTGTCGGATACGCCATAGAGCGCATCTGCCACATTCACACCACAAAAGGTGTCAGGCAGAAAGATCTGTCCGTCAAAATCGCAGCGTTTTATTCGCTGATTTTTGATTTTCTGATCTTCTGCCCGGTAACACCGCTTGGGCAGCTTGTGTGGAATCTGGGAAATATCGGAAACAAGATCGCGCTTGTCGCGGCTGTTTCAGCAGAGATTGCGCTGCTTGTATCCGACTTGCATCCGGAAGCTGACTTCGGGCCTTATTTTGACGAAGACGGCTATGACAATGTTGGCGAACCGAGAGGGGAGGACTGGTAATCATGAAACCTAAAAGGAATAACGGGTTTATTAAAATCTCCGAGGAGAAGGCAAGAACAATGCTTAGATCTTCGGATACACGGATTTACATCTGCGCATCAAAAATGACACCGCAGATGTGGGATGAATATCTGCAGCAAATGGAAAAGAAGGATTTTGATATCCAGGTTGCAGAGTACAAGGAAAAGAAGTGCTCGTACAAGACCGGGCTCTTTCCGTGTTTCTTTGTTAAGGCAAAGAAACAGAGAATTTGACACATGCCACACGCCAAGTACGGTGCGTGACTTTTTCTAAAAACACACTTGCAATGAAAAAAGGAGAAGAAAAATGGGATATACACATTATTTGCGTGGATTACAGTGCGATGCAGAGCTTGCTGATTTTGCAAAAGCGGCGGTTGCGTTGTCTGATGTTCAGATTTGCGGGCCTACCGGTACTGGCACAGCCGTGATTTGCGAAGACAGTATTCAGCTCAATGGCTCTGCAGAGAATGGCGAAGATTATGAATCCTTTATCCTTCCAGGGCTTGGCTGCAATAGCTTTTGTAAGACAGCTCGCGAACCATACGATAAGGTGGTGACAGCGATTTTGATTGATGCAATTGTTCTGAAAGTCTCTGGATGGGGAAACATTTCATCTGATGGAACAGAAGAAGACTGGGCAAAAGGCGGCGGTGTTGCGCTTTTTATGAAGACCGCAAAAGACCATTACGGTCTGGAGCTGGACTACGGCGACATCATGGATGTTCTTCGCACTTTCCTCTCAGGAACAGAGGAAAAGGACTATGTGGAAGATACGAATAAGGCGGTAGCGAAGATGATTCGTCATGGCTATACGAACCTTCCGCATTCCAAACAGGAAGAATGGGAACATCTCATTGACCCTGCCGGCGTTTTCAAAGAGGAAGATCTTCCTGAAACTGCCCGCGGGCCTCTTGCCACAATTGATCCCTACGTACACACGGAAGTGGTAGAGATCAAGTACCATTCCGACAAGTTGGAACGTTTGAAGTATATTGGCGGCTTAAAGAGTGATTGGGTTGACCTTCGTGCGGCTGAGGATGTCGTAATGAAGGAAGGTGAGTTTGCTCTCATCAGCCTTGGCATCTCTGTAAAGCTTCCGAAGGGATACGAGATGATCATTGTGCCGAGGAGTTCTACCTTCAAGAACTTCGGTATCCTGCAGACAAACAGCATGGGTGTCATTGATGAAACGTACTGCGGAGATAACGATATTATCCGCTTCCCCGCACTTGCTGTCCGTGACACGGAAATCCATGTGAACGACCGCATCTGCCAGTTCCGTATCCAGAAGCATCAGCCTCCTCTTCAGTTTGAGGAAAAGGAGCACCTGAGTGATCAGGACCGGGGCGGTTTTGGATCAACAGGAAAGAACTAATCACAGAGCAAGATTTCATAGCCCGTGCTTATTGTGCGGGCTGTGATGATCTGCTGAAAAGGAGGAGCACAAAATGAGAATCTACGACAACTACAGGATCGTTGATGTTCACCTGTACTCGAAACATAACGGACCGGACATCACGCAGGAGCTGTTCCGAAAGCTTGGAACTGCGATGGACTTAAATGTTTTCATGCATGCATACCATGTGGCAGACACCGATTTTTGCATTGAGAATGCAAAAGCCTATGTCAATGAGCCGGAAACGGTAATCTTTACGGGTGATGTCAGAGATCTGGAGCGAACGGTCACACGAATCGCGAAATCTGATACATGGAATCCGGAAGATCTCAAGAAGCTTTGCGAGTATGCCGGACTTTCCAAGGGATGGGAAGACAGCGACGGCGAGACGTTTGAGTCTGTTGTCTGGCAGGCTGCGGATAAGCTTGGAGTTGATATTGGAGGTGCCCATGAAAGTTGAAAGAACAGTCAAGATTGATGTCAATACTTTTAAAGTTGGCGACATCATCAAATTCAAACTGACGGACGGCACCAAGGTGAAAGCCATCGCAGTGCAGAAAGACGCTGGAGATATGATCTTTTGCCTGGCTAGTTGTCTTCCTGGCAGAGTATCTCAGGTGAACAAGACGAGCGCCAATAAAGGTGGTTACGAAGCAAGTTATCTCCGTCAGAGACTAAATAACGAGTTTCTGAAGCTTTTTCCTGAAGACATGATTGACATGATGGTTCCGTTTGAGAACGGCGATCGGCTTCGCCTGCCAACCGAGAAGGAAATGTTCGGCACGAATAAATATGGAGAGTTCGAAGCACAACATGTGAAACAGTGGAAGCCGATGAAAAAGCGAGGAAATTGTCTGATATTCAATGACGCAGACGATGAACAGCCTCAGTGGTACTGGCTGATGAACCGGTATCGAAAATCTACTGCCCACTTCTTAAGTGTCGATAGCCGTGGCTATACAAACTACTATGAGGCTTCTTCGTGTTGTTGTTGGATTCGCCCTGTTTTTAAACTCAGGAATTGCTAAATCCGGAAAAGGAGAAAAGTAATGTCTATTAAAGTCAAAAGAATGGTTAATGTCGATGCTGATACTTTGCAGGTTGGAGACATTATCAAGTTCAAGCTGACGAATGGCACAAAGGTCCAAGCTATGGCTATGCAGCAGGAAGAGGACGGCATGATTTTTTGCTTGGTTAATTGCCTGCCTGGTGAGTACCCGATGAACAGTACCCGTACCAATGATGGAGGCTACGAACAGAGCGATCTGCGTAAAAAACTGAATGGTGAAATGCTTAATCTCTTCCCGGCGGAACTCACGGGTATGATGGTTCCGTTTGAGAGCGGCGATTTGCTTCGTCTGCCGGCGGAGAAAGAGATTTTCGGCGAGAACTACTACGGTGAATACGAAAGTCCGTATGTAAAGCAGTGGAAGCCTATGAAGCGGCGCAAAAACCGTATGGCGTTCGATGGCACTAAGGGTGAGAATTTGCAGTGGTACTGGCTGATAAACAAAGTCAGAGAATCCACTATTTACTTCTCTTATGCCGACCGCGCCGGTTATGCGGGTATCGACTACGCTTCTATCTCTTATGGCGTTCGCCCTGTTTTTAAAATTAAGAATCTTTAAAAAGAGGAGAAAAAATGGATAAAAGAATGATTATTCAGGAATTGCAGAAGCATACAGATACTGTTCTTTCATTTCCAAACCGTGGTCCATGGGGCGACGCCAAATATCGTGGAAATTGCAGCGGATGGATTCCTGCGTTTTTTATCAACAAGTATCATGTGCGGAAGCTCGCAGAAGTATTTGCGGGCTCCGGTACAACGTATGATGTATGTAAGGACATGGGAGTCCGGTACACTGGAATCGATCTTAATCCGCATCCAACAAGAGAAGGAATTGTTTCCATGGATATTTGCGATGACGGTATTGATCTTCCAAATGGGTTTTACGATGCAGATATGGTATTTTTGCATCCGCCATATCCGTCAATCAATGATGTGCACTATGCAGGGCACATGTGGAAAGATACCAATGGAGATGGGAAGATTCGTGATCTGCAGGAAATGAGTTTTGAAGATGGCATGAGAGGAGTCAATCATGCGCTTCTTCGTGCTTATAATGCAATGCCCTCTGGTTCCTATGAGGTATGTCTTGTAGGAGAAATCCGATCTCATGGGCAATATCGTAGTATGATGCAATCTCTGACGATACCGGGGATACTACATCAAACTTTTGTGAAACTACAATACAACACGGTGTCCGGAAGAAGAACATATTCTGGACGTAGTGATTATGCATTAACCGGGCATGAGATGATCGCAGTGATCAAAAAGCCAAGTGGATATGAACTTTCTTTTGTTATGCCAAAATGCGTCACCATGGATCTTCGAGACAGCAAGATGGCGACATGGAAAGATGTCGTAATGTCTGTTGTTCGAAACCTTGGATCCGCAACCAATCGTAACATTTATGAAGCGTTGGAAGGACATCAAAAAGCGGCTTGCAATGCGAATTGGCAAGCAAAGGTGCGCCAAACACTGCAGATACTTGCCAAAGCAGGACTCGTGTTACATGTAGCTGCTGGAGAATGGAAGGTGGTAGAAAGATGAGTAGACTGAATCAGTTTGAAGATGTTTGCGCAGCAAACGAGCCGGAAGATCTCGTTGATTATTCCGGAGAATCGGTCATCGAGTGGCTTCGCGGAGATAAGGAAATTACCGTATCTTTCCCGAATGCTACTAAGGAATGCAACCGCATTCTTGCGTATGCAGAGCAGTATCCGGATGAGGTAAAGATTACACATCAGAATCCGGACGGCAGCATTGTTGCGAGAATTCCGAAAAGGTATCTTCGCATCACAAGACCGGCAGAGCGCGAGCTTACCGATGAGCAGAGGGCTGCTGCGATAGAAAGACTGCAGAAAGCAAGAGAAAAGGCTGCGGAGAATAAGTCATAAGTTGCTGCAAAAATGAATAGAAACGGCTGATAATGCCGAATTTAAGGGATCCTCGCGTTTTGCGAGGATCTAATTTATTGGTCAAAACATGCAGAAATCATAACTATCAATTTGATAGCTATAAAAGGAGGCTTCTATGGATATCAGAGAATTTACCAATAGTCTGTTTGGAGCAATGACCGTTCTTGTAGATTCCGAAACGAAAGAGCCATGGTTCTTCGGAACGGAAGTAGCCACTTATCTTGGATACAGCAATATCTGGGATGCAATTTCCAAACATGTCGATGCGGAAGATATTCGCAAGTACACCTTCAAGGAATGTCCTATCGAAGATCGGGCCAGGATCTGGGGTCCATCCGACTTCAGAGCAAAAATTCTGATCAACGAATCCGGAATGTATGCGCTTGCTTTTTCCAGCCGGCTTCCTGCAGCTAAGGATTTTCGCCGGTGGGTAACGCACACCGTGCTTCCGGAAATTCGAAATAACGGCGGCTATATCCTTGGGCAGGAAGATCTTGATCCGAAGGAAATGGAAGAGCTTCGAGCAAATGTTCATGCTCTTTCCGAAAAGGTTGTTTATCTTCGGAAAAGAAGACGCGAACTGCGAACAGAAGTTTCACAGCTGCGGCAAGATAAGAGAGATCTGAGGCAGAAGAATAAGATGTTTCGATCGGAGGCTGCAGAGCAGATGGATTACTATATTCGTCTGATTCAGGAGTGCGCGGAGCTGGAGGATGAAATTCATCGTATGAAGAACATCTTACATATCCGGACGGTCAAAAAAGCAAGCGAAGAAAGCGAAGTAGAAAGAGCGAAAAAGCAGATGTACACGGTAGACCGCGAAGGGTTTATCGTCATTAAAAAGGATATTTTTTAAGGAGGAAAAAATGGATTATAACAAATACACAGAGTATATGCAGAAGCAGGAAGCTGCAGCACGCACGCGCTTCCAAAACCACAGAGCAACTGTTGTTCAAAGAGACGAAAACTTTTTCATTCTGGACTGGCAGGACGCTTCCGGCTCTGTAGAATACTTTGTTCGGTATATTCTGGACATCAAGCGAGGAACGTTCATTGTAAGTGGAGATCTCGGCAGCTGCGTTGCATCCTGGTATAACACGGTGCAGCCAGAGAAGCTTGCGGGCTATCTTGAAGAGGTGCCGTATTTCATGGGGAAATTCCAGTGCTCCAGCGATCCGTACACTTATTTCTCAGAAGACATCAAAGAGGATCTGGATGCGATCAAAGCAGGGTACGAGCCGTGCGACGATCAAGAAGCAATGGAAATAAACGACGACTTCAACTCAATGTTTGAAATTTTGGATGAATGTGATTTTGAGGAACATTCAGCATATCCGGACGAGTTGACGGAGTTGTTTGCCAAGTATGATGAAGAGTGGTGGAACTCCGACTTTATTACAGTAGGTCAGCGCATTTCCCCGAGAGTTATCCTGTGGGCGGTGGGCTACCGCATGGCAATGCAGCAGCTTCAGCTACCAGCCCCTAACTAAAGGGGTGGGATTGAATACGCTTTATTGATTCAATCCCAAGCTGAATAGCCTAAGTGCTTCGGACATTACGTGGATTGCCTTGGTGTTTCCTACTGTTCCCGGCAAAACAAGTCATGTTTCAAACAAAACCAAAGTGATAGATTAAAGGAGAAAAAAATGAAAAAGAACAAAACTGCAATTATTAATATGACTCCCCACGATGTTACCATCGTGGATGCCAACGGCGCTAAGGTCCGGGTGCTTCCCCGGTCTGGACTGACAATTAGGTGTCAGTCAAAAACCGAGGTCATCGGGGATATCGATGGTATCCCCATGACCCGTACCGCTTACGGTACGCTGACTGTCGTTAATGCTGCTGACGGCTTGGAATTAGAGATGCCGGAGCGCTAGGAAGGAATATTTTATATTGTTTCTTCCTTGGCTGCGCAGGCAGCAAAGCGAGACGACTTCCTCGTCCCGAGCGAAAGCGTTCGGGATGGGGCAGGCCGAATTATAGGATGTAAGAGCCTTGGGCTTATTTGATGCATTCGGAGCGCACGCCCCGTCTATAATCGCGTTGCGATTTAGGCGGGGAAGTTCACCCTATAATTCTGTCGGAGCACAGCCGTAGCGTAGAAAGGAGGAGAATGATTATGATATCTGCATCTGGGATGAAGCCATTAATTCCATATTGCGTTATCAAGGATAGTTCTGATGAGACGTTTACCAAAGGAGATATAATTTGGAAATCAGAAAATGGAGACCTTAATTCTGTTACAGGGAATGGATTTCTTCCAGTTTCAGAACAGGATGAAGCTTCGAATGATTTTGAGTGTGTGGACGCTCCAGACTGGATGGTTACCAAAGTCAATAATGGATACTCCACGCATGAAATCTGTCAGAAGGTCAATGACTTATGACTAAACTTTGATAGTGCGCCAGAGTATAAAAAGGAGGAGCATGTAAAATATTATGGAAATTATAAATAGTGAGATCAGAATGCTGATCAATAATGTCACGCAAGACATCGTTGACAAAATACGTCCCGCATGCTCGTGACTTCGCAGTCCTTGCGGACTCGCTCAAAGTTTAGTCGTGAGTAAGGGACGTCTTGTTCAGTATCTATTCGAATATATGTTTGCATTTCTAAATACATATGGTATAATAGATATATGGATAAATTACCTGTAATACAACCACCATCAAATATTACTTATGGTCGAGGATATGTATACTGTCTCCAGTACCATGTCGTATGGGCCACCAAGTATCGGAAGCCAATTCTTCTCAATACCATTGAAACAGATCTTAAAGATCTTCTGATGCAATATGCCACGGAACAAGGGCTGACCATCTGTGCAATGGAGATGATGCCGGATCATGTCCATCTGCTCATTGAAAAGACGCCGCAGTGCAAACTATCAGACGCAATCAAAGTACTCAAAGGCAGCACTGCATGGCATCTTTTCAAACAGCATCCAGAGATGAAGCATCAGTTATATGGCGGGCATTTATGGAATCCATCTTATTTTGTTGCAACCGTAAGCG
>ERZ1032009.250-NODE-250-length-12435-cov-6.079725_pt1 | contig 12435 bp, 5 predicted proteins | sample MGYA00516700_ERZ1032009 | MGnify/ENA primary metagenome ERZ1032009 (study PRJEB33719, sample SAMN04261292) | wastewater metagenome | biome: rural village; feature: human; material: feces | host: Homo sapiens | place: El Salvador | collected 2013-01-14 ...
GTACTGGTGGTTGTAGTACATGTAATAGAGGTTCACGCCTGCGGAGAACACCGGGCTCTCATAGCGATAGCCGAGCTCCACGTCCTGCAGCTTCTCAGCCTTGAGGTGGCGAACGTAGTTGTCCTGATAGTCGTTACGTGTCGGCTCCTTGTGCGACATACCGTAGCTGACATAGAGGTTGCCCCAGCGGCCGAGACGATAGTTCAGGCCGGCCTTCGGGTTGAAGAAGTCGAAGTCGTCGTGGATGAGGTACTTGCCGCTCTGATCGGCCCAAGCATCGTCCTCAGGGTCCTGCATGCGATAGCCTACGTGGCGATACTGCAGATCGACGAAGCCGTTGAGGTTCTTGACGAACTCCCAGTCGACCTTGCCATAGACGTTGAAGTCGCTCTTCAGGGCGTTGTTGTCATAATACTTGTGGTCGGGCAGGAGCTCCTTCACCGGTGCCTTCACCCATGTGACGAGACCGAAGTGGTCGCCATCGTACTTATTCCAGCCGCCGCCGAGGGTAGCCTTCAGGCCGTTGCGGTTGTTGTAGATGAGTGATGCAACAGCGCCATAGAAGTCATTGTCCATCTTCTTCTGGCGGATGAGGTCGGTCTTATACTTCTCATCGCTAAGCCCATAGTCCTGCAGGTTCTTGTTCGACTTATACTCCTCGTAGTATCCCTGACCCTTGGTGTAGTGCAGTGCAGCGCTGAGGTCGAAGAAGCGGCTGAGGTTCTGGTTCCAGATGAGCTGGTAGTTCTGCTGGTGGTAGTTATCGGTCTGACCATCATAGTAATGTACGTTGCCAGCCTCGTCATAGTACTCACCGCAGGAGTTGTAACGACGGCCGTAGAGGCTCTGCTCGTACTTTGACGCATAGTTCCAGGCATGATAGGTGCGCTCCAAGCCGTTGAATGTGACGAACTTCACCACCGTGCGGTTGCCGAAGTAACCGGCCTGAAGGAAGTAAGAGTTCAGCTTTGCGTCGGCACGGCGCAGATAGCCCTTCGTACCGATGTTCGACAGACGGCCCTGCAGGCCCCAGTGACCACCGAAGAGACCTGTACCAAAACGCAGCGTCTCCTTGTGAGAATAGTAAGAGCCGGCCGAAGCGTCGAAGCCGATGTAGGGCTTATAGGGGATGTTCTCCGTAGCCATGTTGACCGATGCACCGAAGGCACCCGAGCCGTTGGTCGAAGTTCCGACGCCACGCTGCATCTGGATGTCCTTGGCACTGGAGGCGAAGTCGCCCATGTTCACCCAGAAGAGGCCGTTGCTCTCGGCGTCATTCTGCGGGATACCGTTGACGGTGATGTTCACGCGCGTGGGGTCCACACCACGGACGCGGATAGACGTGTAGCCGATGGCGTTGCCGGCATCCGACGACATCGTCACGGAGGGCATGGAGGAGAGGAGGTAGGGCACGTCCTGTCCATAGTTGAGTTTTTTGATTTGTGCCTGGTCGAAGTTCTTGTAGGCGACAGGCGTTGTCTTCGTGGCACGGATAGAGGTTACCTGTACGTCCTGCAGCTGGTAGGTCTTCGTGGTATCCACGGGCTGAGCTGCATTGGCTGCCGTGGCACACGCCAGGGCCGCAGCCATTCCTGCAATCTTTTGCATGATGCTTTGTTGTGTTTTGAATAAATAAAATAAAGGGATGAATCCTTTGTTTCCCTACGCCGGCATTATCCGGATCAGGTTCTGGGTCTGTTCTCAGCCCCGCCAATAGCCAGCCTCATGAAGGCACGGCGACGGAGCACCCCTTAGAAAGCCGTTTGCTTTCCGGGTGCAAAGGTAACAATAAATAAGGAAAGAGAAAAGGAAAAACAAGAAAAAAGCCCAAGCAAGAGCTAATCCCTTCCAAGCCCTCCCAAAGGGAGGGATGTGGATTACATAACGAGCAAACGAAAGAGCCACCCCCTGGTGATGTCCAAGGAATGGCTCTATATGTAATTCACATCCTCCTCTTGGGGAAGGCTTGGTTAGGATTTTACTCTGGGAGGGCTTGGAAGGAACTTCTACTCTGTGATTACGATTCCTCCCATTGGCTGCATGGTGACCTTCGTCTTGCCGTCCTTGGAGACTCTCAGCGTGCGCTGCTCAGCGGTGGGGACGAGCTGACCCTTCTTGGCCTTGCGGTCGGTGAGGAGGGTGACAGTCTTGCCAGCGAACATCGGCAGGTCGAGGGTGAGCGTCATGGCCTTGTTGGTGCCGTTGATGCCGCCGACGTACCACTGTCCATCATGCTGCCGGGCGATGACGGCATAGCGCGTGGGGTAGCCATCGATGAAGCGGGTGTCCTGCCAGGTCGTGGGAATCTGGCGCAGGAAGTCCATCTCAAACGGAGGGATGCTGTCCATGGCCTGCGGTGTCACCATCACACAGTTGACCGATGCCTGATTGGTGATGGCTGTGGCGAGCTCGAAGATGTCGGAGGTGTAGCGCGGATGACGACTCTTGTTGTCTTTGCTCAAGTGGCGGTTCATGATCACACCGCCCCAGTCGAAGCTGCCCACGGCATTGCGTGAGAAGGGGTGCATCGTCATCTCGAAGCCCTCCTTCTTGGCATGATAGTCGGTGAAGAAGACGTTCTCCGAAGCCAGCGCAGCCTCTGAACCGACATAGTTGGGATACATCCGCTCCCAGCCACGTGGCATCGTGCAGCCGTGGAAGATGACCTGGATGCCATAGTCGTTCGCATCGCTGAGGATGTCCTCGTAGAGTGCCATCGTGTGCTGCTTGTCGCCACCGAAGAAGTCGACCTTGATGCCGGCCACGCCAATCTTCTGCATCCACCGCATCTCAGCCTTGCGGGTGACGATGTTGTCCATCACGCCACGCGGACCCTGCGGTGCATCATTCTCGTTACCGTTGCTGTTGTACCAAAGCAGCAGGCGTACGTTCTTTGTCTTCGCATAGGCGGCAAGGTCCTCGATGCGCTTATGGCCAATCTGCGTGTCCCAGAGTGCGTCGACAAGGCAATACTCGTAGCCCATCTGTGAGGCAAGGTCGATGAACTTCACCTGGTCGTCGTAGTTCGTCGCTGCGTCCTGCCAGATGAGCCAACTCCAGGTATACCGTCCAGGCTTATATTGCTGCGACGGCTCATAGAGCTGGTCGACGACATCATACTGCACCGTCGATTCCACAATCGGCTTCAGCGTCGATCCCAGTGCGATGATGCGCCATGGCGTGCTGCCCGGCAGACCGATCGATGCCGAGTTGCTGCCCCAGCCGTTGGCCTCGCCCTCCATGGGGTAGGTGACGGTGTAGCCCGTCTGCGGGTCATAGTCGCTGAGGCGGCTGCCGACATAGCGCCCGGTGACGCCTGTCTCCGAGACGAGTACCCAGCCATCGGCGCCGATGCGGAACAGGCAAGGGAAGGTGTAGCCCGTGCCGAAGGCGGAGCGGTCCGTCATCGGTGCATCAGCCTTATATTCCTCTTCGTACGAGGGCTTCGTGCGCTCCCAGCCTACCATCGCCTTGCTTTGCGGACAGAGGAAGGTTGTGGTCTGCTCTGGGAAGTTGAACGACGATGCCTCGCCATAGATGACGGTGACCTTGTGGTCGTCATTCTTTCCGCGGCCGAGGGTATAGCGATAGGCCACACTCTTGTCGGATACCTCGAAGGTGACGGTCATCGGCAGACCATCTTTGTTGAGATAGGTCGCCTCCAAGCGTGTAGCGCTGTAGTCGATGTGCGCAAACTTCGTGCGGGTCATGTCGTAGCTGCGGCTCACGGGTGCCGTCTTCGGCTCCTCCTTCAGCGTCAGACCGGTGGTGAAGTCGCCAATGTTTGTCTTCAGACCGAGTCGTGACGTAGTGAGGAATGTCTTGCCATTGCAGGTGACGGAGTAGGTGAGGCGTCCGCCATCATCGTTGAGCGTGACGGCGACGGTGCCCTGAGGTGAGGTGATGACATGGTTCGTTGCCACGGCAGGCATGGCTACACACGCCAGCGAGAAAAGTAAATGTTTAAGTTGCATATTATAATAAAGGTGTATTGGTTATCAGCTTTTGTTTGCAAAGTTACTAAAAAGTTCCGATAATACCTGTTTGAATAGTCTCCAATATTTAGCAAAATGTATCTCTTGGCAGGGTAAGGGCCATAACGCGAAAACGCCCGGACATCACGTCCAGGCGTTATCTCCTTTTTTAATTGTTCTAGCAGTTATGTTTTTATTGTAGTTATTCTTTAGAAATCGTTTATGCTTCAATTTCCCTTTTCTGCTTGCAAAAGTACAGAAAAGGATTGATATAAATCAATACCCCTCTGTTTTTTCTTCAAAAAGTTACGTAAACGTTTACGACTTTTGAGACGTTCTCAGCAAGCATCGGCGTGCTTTTATGATGTTTTTATGTTGCTTTTATTTTGTATTGTCTCCGATTTGCACTATCTTTGCACATATTTAAACTTGATATGAAAGAATTCGTAATATCTGAAGCCAAAGCCGAGACAGCAATCCTCGTGGGACTCATCACGCCACAGCAGGACGAGGCGAAGACAAAGGAATACCTCGACGAGCTCGAGTTCCTGGCTGATACCGCCGGCGCCGTTACGGTGAAGCGTTTCACACAGAAGGCGGGGGGACCGTCGTCGGTGACCTACGTCGGTAAAGGTAAGCTGGAGGAGATCAAACGATACATCCTTGACGAGGAGGACAACGACCGCGAGATCGGTATGGTCATCTTCGATGATGAGCTCTCCGCCAAGCAGATCCGCAACATTGAGAATGAACTCAAGGTGAAAATCCTCGACCGTACGTCGCTCATCCTCGACATCTTTGCCATGCGTGCCCAGACCGCCAACGCCAAGACGCAGGTGGAGCTGGCGCAATACCGCTATATGCTTCCCCGTCTGCAACGCCTGTGGACACACCTGGAGCGTCAGGGTGGTGGCTCCGGCTCCGGCGGCGGAAAAGGCTCCGTGGGACTGCGTGGTCCTGGTGAGACGCAGCTCGAGATGGACCGCCGTATCATTCTTGGCCGTATGAGCCTCTTGAAGAAACGCCTGGAGGAAATTGACAAACAGAAGACCACGCAGCGGAAGAACCGCGGCCGACTGATTCGCGTGGCACTGGTGGGATATACCAATGTAGGCAAGTCAACCATCATGAACCTCCTGGCGAAGAGCGAGGTGTTTGCGGAGAACAAGCTCTTTGCGACCCTCGACACCACGGTCCGCAAAGTCGTTATCGAGAACCTGCCGTTCCTGCTGGCGGACACCGTCGGCTTCATCCGGAAGTTGCCCACCGACCTCGTCGACTCGTTCAAGTCGACGCTTGACGAGGTGCGCGAGGCCGACTTGCTGCTCCATGTGGTGGACATCTCGCATCCCGACTTCGAGGAACAGATAGAGGTGGTGAACCAGACGCTGAAGGAACTTGGCTGCGCGGAGAAACCGATGATGATTGTCTTCAACAAGATCGACAACTACCACTGGGTGGAGAAGGATGCCGACGACCTCACACCAGAGACGAAGGAGAACATCACCCTCGACGAACTGAAGAAGACGTGGATGGCACGCCTCAACGACAACTGCCTCTTCATCTCCGCACGGGAGAAGGAGAACCTCGATGAGTTCCGCGAGATCCTCTATCGGAAGGTGCGCGAGCTGCATGTGCAGAAATACCCATATAACGATTTCCTATATCCAGAAGTTGAATGAGAGAACTATTAGACGAAGAGATTAATATTCTCGAGGACCAAGGCTGTACTGCTGAGGACTGGAGCAACGTGCAGGTGGACGACGACTTCCTGCCCGCCTGGGTGCACCGTGCGCATTTCTATGGCGAGGTGCGGCTTGGCGTGTTCGAAAAGAATGTGGAGGTGGCGAAGGAATTCCTGAAGCACTCCGGCATCTACAACGCTACGCTGCGCAACGTCACCGTCGGCGACAACTGCCTCATCGAGAATGTCGGCGGATACATCAACAACTATACCATCGGCGAGGATACCTATATCTCCAACATCTCCACCATCGAGACCACGGAGGGCGCGACTTTCGGACAGGGCAACCTCATCTCGGTGCTCAACGAGGTGGGCGATGGCAACCTCATCCTCTTCAGTGAGCTCAATAGTCAGTTTGCCGCATTCATGGTGAAGCACTTCCGCGACCGTGAGCTGAAGACTGCCATACGCCGCCTCATCCATGACGAGATCAGGGCGACCAGTCCCGAGCGTGGCACCATTGGCGACCGTGTGAAAGTGGTGAACACCAAGGAGATCACGAATACTGTCATCGGCGACGAGTGTGAGATCAACGGTGCCTCACGTCTGAGCGACTGCACCATCCTCTCCACACCGACGGCAAACGTATATATCGGTACGGGTGTGATCTGCGAGAACTCCATCATCAGCGAGGGATCGTCAATCATCAACTCGGTGAAGATGCAGGACTGCTTCGTCGGCGAGGCGTGCAAGATCAGCAATGGCTTTACGGCTTCGGCGAGCGTGTTCTTTGCTAACAGCTACATGAGCAATGGTGAGGCGTGTGCCGCCTTCTGCGGACCCTTCACCGCCAGCCACCACAAGAGCTCGCTGCTCATCGGTGGAATGTTCAGCTTCTACAATGCGGGTTCAGCAACCAACTTTTCCAACCATGCCTACAAGATGGGCCCGATGCACTGGGGCGTCCTGGAGCGTGGCACGAAGACGGCTAGTGGCGCCTACCTGCTCATGCCCGCCACCATCGGCACATTTAGCGTCTGCTTCGGTAAGCTGATGCACCATCCCGACACGCGCAACCTGCCGTTCTCTTATCTCATCGCTTACGGCGACACGATGTACCTCTCGCCCGGACGGAACATCACCACGGTGGGCCTCTACCGTGACATCAGCAAATGGCCCAAGCGTGACGTGCGGCCGAAGGGTACGAAGAAGAGCATTGTCAACTTCGACTGGCTGTCGCCGTTCTCCGTGGGTGAGATTCTCGAGGGCAAGAAGATCCTTGAAAGTCTGCGCGATGCCTCCGGCGAGGATGTGTCGACCTACAACTTCCACGAGTATGTCATCAACGGCTCGTCGCTGCAGAAGGGCATCAAATACTATGATATCGCACTGCGTATCTATATGGGAGCCGTCTTGAAACGTGTGCATAAGTGGGGTCTTTTTGGCGTTCCGACAACGGATATTGGCCTTGGTCGATGGAACGACCTCTGCGGTCTGCTCTTGCCCGAGAGTGAGGAGCAGCGGCTGATGGACGACATCAAGGACGGCGTGCTGGAGACCATCGAGGATGTGTTGGAGCGCTTCAAGGAGATCAACGACAACTACCGGCTCTACCAGTGGACATGGACCTACCGCCTCATCTGCGACTACTATGGCATCATGGAGATCACCGAGGACGATGAGGAGCGCATCCGACAAGACTATGTCACTGCCCGGCGTGCCTGGATTGCGGAGATCAAGAAGGACGCTGAGAAGGAATACCGCAATAGTACAACAACAAGATAAACATGAAAGCAACAATCAAGAAACTGGGCCTCGCACTTTGCCTCAGCCTGATGGCAGTGGGCATGAAGGCACAGACCTACACCTACGAGAGTGTGAAGGGTGACCCGATGCAGGCGCGCATCTACACCCTGAAGAATGGACTGAAGATCTACCTGTCCGTGAACAAAGAGAAGCCGCGCCTGCAGACCTTCATCGCCGTGAAGACCGGATCGCGCAACGACCCTGCGGAGACCACGGGACTGGCACACTACCTCGAGCACCTGATGTTCAAGGGCACAACGCACTTCGGCTCCTCGAATGTCGAGGCCGAGGCACCGCTGCTCGACTCCATCCAGAACCGTTTCGAGGCTTACCGCCACATCACCGATCCTGCCAAGCGCCGGCAGGCCTACCACGAGATCGACTCTATCTCCCAGCTTGCCGCAAAGTATAACATCCCTAACGAGTACGACAAGATGATGGCCGCCATCGGTTCGGAGGGCTCCAACGCCTTCACGAGCAACGATGTGACGTGCTATGTAGAGGATATCCCGTCCAACGAGATCGAGACGTGGGCCAAGATTCAGAGTGACCGTTTCAAGAACATGGTCATCCGAGGCTTCCACACCGAGCTCGAGGCAGTCTACGAGGAGTATAACATCAGTCTGGCCAACGATGGCGAGAAGGAGTGGGTGGCCCTGGGCAAGAAGCTCTTCCCCAAGCATCCTTACGGCACACAGACCACCATCGGTACGCAGGATCACCTGAAGAACCCGTCGATTGTCAACATCAAGAACTACTTCAACCGCTACTATGTCCCGAACAATGTCGCCATCTGCATGGCTGGTGACTTTGATCCCGACAAGGTAGTAGCTATCATCGACAAGTATTTTGGTGACTGGAAGAAGAGCGATAATCTCTCCCGTCCGGAGTATCCCGCTTTGGCACCGCTGACAGCACCTGTCGACACGAGTGTCGTCGGCCTGGAAGCTGAGAATGTGATGATCGGTTGGCGCACACCAGCTGATGCCTCGCTGGCTTCCGACACTCTTCGTGTCGTCGCCCAGATGCTGAATAATGGTAAAGCCGGTCTCTTCGACATCGACCTCAATCAGCCGATGAAGGTGCAGGGTGCTGGCTGTGATTATGAAGGAATGTGCGACTATGGACAGTTCATCCTGCAAGGCAACCCTAAGCAGGGCCAGACGCTCGAAGAGGTGCGCACACTGATGCTTGCTGAGATTGACAAACTGAAGAAAGGCCAGTTCTCCGATGACCTGCTGCCCTCGGTGGTGAACAACTTCAAGTTGGAGTTCTATAAGTCGCTGGACAAGAACCGCAATCGCACCAACATGTTCATGGATTCCTTCATCAACGGTAAGCCCTGGTCACAGACGGCTCTGGCCATTGACCACATCTCGAAGATCACGAAGGCAGAGCTCGTAGCCTTTGCCAACCGTTTCTTTACGGATGGCTATGTCACCGTCTATAAGCGTCAGGGCAACGACACCACCATTCACAAGATTGACAAGCCGCAGATCACCCCGATACCGACGAACAACGACAAGCAGAGCGAGTTCCTCAAAGCCATCGTGAACACGGAGCCGGAGCCCATCCAGCCACGTTTCGTCGACTATCAGAAAGACCTGACGAAGGCGACGACCCGTCGTGGCCTGCCCGTGCTCTACAAGCAGAACACGCAGGACGACCTCTTCACGCTGACGTTCCGCTATCCCTTCGGTGACGAGAGCGACCATCGCTACAGTGTAGCCGCTGACTATCTCGACTATGTGGGTACGACGAAGCTCTCCAACCAACAGATTAAGCAACAGTTCTATAAACTTGCTTGCGATTATAGCGTCAGCGTGGGTTCTGATGCCATCACCGTCACCCTCACAGGTCTGAACACCAACCTGCCACAGGCGCTGGCGCTGATGGAGAACGTCTTGGGCAATGCGAAGGCTAACAAGACCGCATGGGGCCAGTATGTTGACCTCGTGGTGAAGGCACGCCAGGATGCAAAGACCAATCAGCGGTCGTGCTTCAGCTCGTTGGTAAACTATGGTAAGTACGGTGCCTATAATCCCCACCGTGCACAGATGACCGAGAAGGAGCTGCGTGCTGCCAATCCACAGGAGTTGCTCGCCTTGCTCAAAGGTCTGAAGAACTATCAGCACACCTTATTATATTATGGTCCCTCTACGCTGAAGGCTCTGGATGCCCTCGTGTCGAAGGCCCATGTGACTCCCACAAAGCTCGCTGCCGCACCCGCTTCGAAACCTTATACACTGCAGCGCACCCCGAAAACTGAGGTGTGGCTGGCACCCTACGATGCGAAGAACATCTATATGATCATGTATAACAACGAGGGTAAAAAGTGGAGCCCGGAGAAGGCTGCTATAGAGGATCTTTTCAACGAGTACTTCGGTGGCGGCATGAATGCCATCGTCTTCCAGGAGCTCCGTGAGGCCTGTGGTCTGGCCTACTCGGCTGGTGCCAGCTATTATCAGCCCTATCGCCCAACTGAGGATGAGAGCTTCAATACGACCATCATCTCGCAGAATGACAAGATGATGGACTGCATCCGTGAGTTCAACAACCTCCTCGACAGCATGCCACAGCGCCAGGCGGGCTTCGAACTGGCTAAGCAGAGTCTGATGAAAACCCTCGCCACCACACGAGTGACGAAGTACAACGTTCTCACCGACTACCTCTGGTCGCAGCGCTATGGCCTCGACTACGACCTCAACCAGAAGATCTACGAGACGCTGCCGAAGCTGCAGCTGAAGGACCTGGTCGAGTTTGCTAAGGAGAACATCGCCAACAAGGCCTATCGCTACCTCATCCTCGGCGATGAGAAGAACCTCGACATGGATGCCCTCAACAAGATTGCACCCGTCAGGAAACTCACGACGGAGGAAACATTCGGGTATTAACAAGACTATTATACAACCATTATAACCAATTATTCATTATGGCAAAACCAGTAGAGTTCAAGTACGCTCCGATGTTTCAGGTTGGAAAGGACGACACGGAGTACAGACTGCTGACGAAGGAAGGCGTCACGACAGCAGAGTTTGAGGGTAAGGAGATCCTGAAGGTTTCGAAAGATGCACTGACGCTGCTCGCTCAGCAGGCGTTTCACGACTGTGAGTTCATGCTCCGCCGTGCACACAACGAGCAGGTGGCCGCAATCCTTCGCGACCCGGAAGCTTCGGAGAACGATAAGTATGTCGCTTTGCAGTTCCTGCGCAACGCGGAGACGGCAGTGAAGGGTGTGCTCCCATTCTGCCAGGACACGGGTACGGCCATCATCCACGGCGAAAAAGGCCAGCAGGTCTGGACCGGTTTCGACGATGAGGAGGCTCTCTCGCGCGGCGTCTACAACACCTACACCCAGGAGAACCTGCGCTATTCGCAGAACGCTCCGCTGACGATGTACGACGAGGTGAACACGAAGTGCAACCTCCCCGCACAGATCGACATCGAGGCTACCGAGGGCGAGGAGTATCGCTTCATCATGGTCGCCAAGGGTGGTGGCTCGGCCAACAAGACTTACTTCTATCCGATGACGAAGGCTACCATCCAGAACGAGGGCACGCTGCTGCCGTTCCTCGTGGAGAAGATGAAGAGCCTCGGCACGGCTGCTTGCCCGCCTTACCACATCTGCTTCGTCATCGGTGGTACCTCGGCTGAGCGCAACCTGCTGACCGTGAAGCTCGGAAGCATTAAGTTCTACGACAACCTGCCTACGACAGGCGACGAGACTGGCCGTGCCTTCCGCGACATCGATCTGGAGAACAAGCTTCTCGATGAGGCTCACAAGATTGGCCTTGGCGCACAGTTCGGTGGCAAGGCGTTCGCTCACGACATCCGCGTCATCCGTCTGCCGCGTCACGGTGCCAGCTGTCCTATCGGTCTTGGCGTGAGCTGCTCGGCCGACCGTAACATCAAGGGAAAGATTACCCGCGAAGGTATCTTCCTGGAGAAGATGGATGAGAACCCTGCAGAGCTTATCCCGGAGGAGTATCGCCGTCCGGGCGAAGGCGGCAAGGGCATCGAGATCGACCTTGACAAGGGTATCGACGCTGTACGCGCCAAGCTGACGAAGTATCCCGTCTCCACCCGTGTGCTGCTCAACGGCACCATCATCGTTGCTCGCGACATTGCTCACGCCAAGCTGAAGGCACGCCTCGACAAGGGTGAGGACCTGCCACAGTACTTCAAGGATCACCCCATACTCTATGCTGGTCCTGCCAAGACGCCGGAGGGCTATCCTTGCGGCTCGATGGGCCCGACGACGGCCAACCGTATGGATCCGTATGTGGACGAGTTCCAGGACCATGGTGGCTCACTGGTGATGATTGCCAAGGGTAACCGCACACAGGTCGTCACTGATGCCTGCAAGAAGCATGGCGGCTTCTACCTCGGCACCATTGGCGGTGTGGCAGCTGTGCTGTCGAAGGAGTGCATCACGAGCATCGACTGCGTGGAGTATCCTGAGCTTGGTATGGAGGCCATCTGGAAGATCACCGTCAAGGACTTCCCTGCCTTCATCCTCGTCGATGACAAGGGTCACGACTTCTTCAAGGAACTCAAGCCTTGGGCTCCTACTTGTTCGATGAAGTAAAACTTCCAAAAGAATAGCGCCCGGCATGACGGTTAATTCCTCATGCCGGGCGTTTTTGTGTTCGCCCAGCATGGGTGCATTCTAACGGGTGCAAGTCCCGAGCTCGCCTTGACAGTAGGAAGAGCATAGCCGAAGGCAAGGGTGTCCGCCGCGAGACGGAATCTGAAGGAAGCCTTAGGCAAACGTCTGGTCTGACGTACAGAAACTGGATGTTCAGTGCGTGATGATACACACCTTCCATTATTTCCGCAGCAGCAGTCCGTTGGTAAACTTATCACAGTGATGGCCCTCCAGCTATACGCTCATCCGGCTAGAAACTTTATCTTAAACAGAAACCGGAACCATAGGCTGTACTTTCGTGTAGGGTATGGTTCCGGTTTTAT
>ERZ1032009.251-NODE-251-length-12435-cov-4.668578_pt1 | contig 12435 bp, 4 predicted proteins | sample MGYA00516700_ERZ1032009 | MGnify/ENA primary metagenome ERZ1032009 (study PRJEB33719, sample SAMN04261292) | wastewater metagenome | biome: rural village; feature: human; material: feces | host: Homo sapiens | place: El Salvador | collected 2013-01-14 ...
AGAGGGAAGAAGACTTAGACGCATTAGAAGAAACATATGTCGAACTATATTGAGGGGCAGAATTTGAACCAACATTAGATGAATTCTATACAAAGAAATACAGAGAAGACGATGTTAAAGAGGGACGCAAATACCAATATGCCTGGTGGCTGACACAGATAAGGGGAATGAACCGAAGAGAGATTGATGTTTATACAGAGCCAATAAGGATATGTGACAGAAAATGAATGGATACTGTATTGACGAGGCTATGATGAAATGAACTTAAGGCATACCAAGCTTTACAGCCATATAAAAATAAACTTGAAGAATGCTTCTTCTCTATAAACAAAAGAAAACAGATGGCATCCAAATATCCTATGTGGGCTATGGATAATAATATGAGAGATGTTGTGAAAGAAATATGAATGACAGAAAGCCACATCTGTACTGTGGCCGACTGAATGAAGAGATGAAAATACTTTCCATCAGAGGTATACCTTTGAAGGAACAGCTTTATTATATGAGATGTTATTATAACGCAGACTGGACACCTATTCAGAATAAGTCTTAATGGTGGGCCCAGCTGGCTCACAAAAGAAACTATAGAAGATGAACACGAAGATAGGATGAAGTTTTTTAGACGAGAAATAAAAAAACCAAAACATTTATACAGAGTTAGTGACGCCTATTTAATAAAGATAGACCTAAACGAAAGAGAAAGATGTTTTTATATTGTACCTACATAGCATATGTATTGACGGCTTTACAAAGATGTACAAGAAGATAAATGATTAATATTCTACAACGGGGACGAGATGAACCTAAAGTATTGCCTAGACCCAAAGGAAGCAAAAGAATGGTTTGAAAAGAACAAAAAAATGATGGTGTCTGTAAATGTAAAACGTCCTCCAAATTTGGAGATACCTGTACAGATACCACTATGAACAGATAAATTTCTAAAACAAGACATTGACACGAACTTCCTGACATTTATTACCAAGGGGGCGGTGTCAACCCGTATGGAGTTTATCCTATCCAGGTTTATGGATAGTTATCACCTTAGTAAGAGCTGAGTTTTTTATAGAAGGGAACAAGAAGATAAATCAGCTTTAGAGAGCACAAGGAACGTCTTAGCCCTGTGTATGATGAAGGATATTATTCTCGGGATATTCAGGGTTACCCCAATAAAGATACCCGCCTGAAAGAATAAGAAAAACCTATGAAAGACAGAGTATATTGACTGGGATATATGAGAGGACTTTGGAATAGAATATGAAGTTCAGGGAGAAAAATATAAGACGAATTTATTTTGAGTATATAAACCAAAATTGTTCGAGGCTATGCTTGCCGACACCTGAAGGCAATTCAATGGATTTTGTCTACAGAATTGGCAGATGATGGTTTGGCTTCTATCTGGTTGAGTTACTTATGTAATCTGACCAAGGTGATGAGGTAAGTCTCTCTATATTAATGGAGATAGTGCTGGGTATTTGCTAAAAGAAATAACAGATAGTAATGAAAAGATACAGGAATTTTCCGTTCTATATATGTGACTTTCTCAAAAACAGAATGCACCATATATGGTTTATTCACAACAGATGTTAAACAACCTGATTGATTTACCGAGTTTCTGTAATAGAATACAGGACTGAAGTTGATTATATATTGTTGATGGGGACAAACAGAGAAAGCTGGAATATGTGACGACAAATCAGAACGACCCTACACGTAGTCGTAGAACAAGAAAGTTCGTGTGAGATGAGGCAGATTATCTAGACTGGGATTATGTATGAACAGCTATGGCCACTGCAGACAGTCTTGTAACACTCATTTCTACAATTGGCCCAAACACACAAGCCTGACACTTTTATCAGGGTTGGCTTAATGCATATAAGAACCAAAGAGATTACGAGCCTATAGATGTGCTTATTCACGACATATGGACAAAATACTGAATGCATTTATGTACATCAAGAGCAGACTATATCAAAAAAATAAAAAACTGAGACTTCGAAAAAATGAGGGCTGAATTTATTCAACGTCGTCCAGAGGTTGCTCTTCACTTCACTATGGATGATGTTGAGTTTTTAACCGAGGAACAGAAGCAAGCACAGGTAACAAGGGTTCTTAATGCCAGAGGTTATGACTATATGCTTGCAGAATATTATTGAGAGTACTCAACTGACCAAACGGTGTTTAATATAGAATGAATACAACAAGCTTGTCCTTTAGATTGTGATTATCGGGCTGTTGGATATGACGAGGCCGACACATTTGACAATCCTTGACTATGTGTGTTGTGATGTAAAGATTGACATTATTACATCAAGGAGACATACAACCTAGCAAAAGAAAGTAATGAGAGATTTGCTAAGATGAAGGACGTAATCCAAAATTACAAGAATACTGGTAAGCCTGTGTATTTGGTTTTAGATGCGTCAAGGTGATGGGCTGCAGCAAGAGAGTTATGAATGCTGTGAATGCCGGTAGATATGCTTATCAAGTGGACTTGAAATGTAACATATCAGCCTTGAGCTAGACATAACGTTGGTAAGGCGCGGTGTATTGAAATGATTAGGAGTAGCTTCTTTGATACTAACTTAATTCATATAGACCCAGCCTGTTATGGAGAGTGAGGTTTAGTTGAGGAACTTTCTCATTTTAAGAAGTGGAAGGCTTCAGCAAGGTGAGAAAAGAAAAGACACGACGACCAGGTTTCTGGTATGATGCTTGTGCTATATTTTGCATGGTTTCACGACCAGCTATCCACAAAAGATGTTGCTAAAATGGGGCCACAGAAAAGTAACGCACAAATAGCAGAAGAGCTGTGGGCGGAAAGATTTCAGAAGCCACAAGACACAACAGAACAATTCTTAATTAATTTAAAATGATGACTTTTTTAATCGTAGGTATAAAGCCACATTTACAAAAATAATTTAAAAAGTTATAAAAATTTTGCACTTTTATCTATTCTAAATATAGGAAAAATGTTATTAGAAAGAAAACAAGAGGTTTTGAAAACCTTAGACAAAAATTATGTAATGATTAGAGACGAGGACTGAGAACTCCTTTGTCTTCTCGGTAGAGACGATGAATGATATTTCGTATACTCATGGGAAGAATACAGACTTACCAAATCAGACGCAGAGGCCTTGTTAGATAAGGCGGCCTGAGTTGCTATTACTCCCGTAGTCGATGAGAAGATATTACAGCAATACAAAGAAGAATTAGACAAACAAGAAGAAAAAATTAAATCGCAGATAGAAAACGACTACTTTGAAGGGGATTAGAAATATTTATATCGTGATACCTCTCTAAATGGATTGGTTAAAAAATATAATAAATAAAGCTAACAGTTGGATTGATACTAAAATTTTTTGAAACAAACCAGCGCCATCTCCATCTGTTGGTGAAACAACACAGGACACACAGACACTAAATGAAAAGATAAACACAGGTACAATAAATCAACCTTCAGTCGCTCCACAAATAGAGAGCGGCTTTTCTAAAAACTTAAATCAGCAGGTACAGAGCTGAGAAATAAACAATAAGGTTGACGAAGTAGACAATTCACCAGATGTGTTTACATCTTGATTTCTTGACCCTAGAGAACAGTTAACAGAGAAGCAGGGAAAGGATTTGGTTCAGGAGGTACAGGCAGAAGAAAGTAAAAGTTGGATACAAAAGTTGTCGGAATGAGTTAATTCTGTTAATAAGTTTATTGACAACATAGTAAAGTGACAACAGGCAGATAGTGATTATCAGTCAAAAGAAAAGTTTGTTGCCCTTTCATACAATCCAGATAATTGAGATGTTTATTATCTTGACTTAAACGATGCTGGTTGAGAGGGGGATGCAGCCCAAAATATGTTTAATAAGTATTTTATGGACTATGTCGATAAGATAAACACTCCTTGACTTACTCCAGCACAAGAGCAACAAGCCCTGATGGACTTCTACGACTGAACAAAAAATATGTTCAAGATTAAAGGGGACGACTATTATAGCGACGGGTTCTTCTTTAATAATTCTTGAACGAGGGTTGGTAGAAGAAAAGATATGTATAGTCAAGAGCAGCTCGACCTGCTTGCACAAAACAATATAAAGAAGTGAACATATGTACCATCTTTTGATGAATGGTTAACTTATGTTTGAGTTCAGCAAGAAAATATGGGACTTAAACAAGATATCTATATGTGATATGGATTAGCTTGAGACGACACAGACGAAACACCAAAGATAGACTTAACACAAGAAACTTCTGAAAAATGGTATAGCTGATTTAATCAAGTTGCTCAAAATTGAATTAATGAGCTATTAAATAGTAAAATTGGTACCACGAACTGACAGGCTAGAAATAAAGCAGAGTTGTATTATAATAGCATTATATCAGACCAAAGTAGAAGACTGTATCAGATTATGGCTCCGGTATACGCAGCAGAACAGGTTGTTCTAGCTAAATCTCCATCAGAAAGAACAGAGTGAGAGTTAGAGTTATTAGATACGGCGAATAAATTTAGACAAATGGAGAGGGCTGCGGCCAGATGATTAAATAACTGGATGAGGCAGGAAATCCTTTATTGAATGGATGAAAACTGAGATATTGCTAGAACATTAGAGGTATTTGAAAATTGAGAAAACTTGAGCGATGTGTTAACTGGTGAAGTTAAAAAACTTAGTTGAGAGGATTGGGCGCTGGAATGACATCAATCTAATATAGATGTATTTTCTAAGATGGCGAATGACGCCCTTTATAACTACAATAAATGAAAGCATAGTTGAGTAAGAGCTGCTTGGGATTGGCTTGAACACGGATTGGCTCCAGCATGAGATTGGCTATGAGAATGATGACAGTTCGTCGCTTGAACGGTTTTAAATCTATTGAACGCATCAGTAACGTGAAGAGGTTCTGTTACATCTACATATCTTGACCAAGACTTTACTGTCGGTAGATTAATTGAAACCGATGACTGAAATATAAAAAGAACGCTGAAAAAATATGCGCTACAATGAGTTGAATATGTTCCAGAGGTGTTGTGAAATTTAGCACCAGACATAATAGCTATTGCCGCTACTGGTTGATGATGAGCTGTATGAAGCGTAGCAAGACGATGAACAAAGTTAGATAAAATAAGAAAGACAATGAGGGTGGCAGAATGAACAAGTCTACTCTCTAAATGGAGAAACGCTACTAAATTGGTTGATATGTGAAAGGGTGTTGATGCATTACTAGATTTATCAAACGTAGCAAGAAACACTTCTAAGCTAAGTCAAACTACTAGAGTTTGATTAAAGGTGTTAGATAACGCAGTAACACAATGAGTTATTTGACAACTGATGGATGCTCAGTGGAGTGCGTATGATACGGAGCCATATTCAGATGCATCATTCTGGTTGTCTATGATATGAACTTGAATATGAGATATCTGAATTGAGTTATTAAGATGATGAACCCGAAAAGAAATAGCAAGGCTCGCAAATAAAAACGTTATTACTGGTAATGTGCGGGACTTGGCCAGATATATAGACAGCTCTCCAGAAGCTGCGGATAATATTGCTAGGGCTCTTTGAAAGAGTGTAAAGGATGCGTCGTTTGAGGAACTGAGAGCTTATGCAAAAAATTTCTGAAAAATAGAGGAGGCAGCTAAACAGGTTTATGACTGATTAAGTGATGCTTGACAGGTTGCTGCAAATAAGTGGACAAAGGAAATTATGTATAATTACATATCTCAAGCATTTGGAAGTAATTCTCAAATAGCAAAGAATGTTAGATTAATCTTAAATAATGGTTGAACTAACATTGCGGATATCGTAAAATATATTTGAAGAATTCCTTGAGACGTTTCTGTGTGACCATTTGTATCAACTATTAGATTAAAGAACGGGACATCTGCTATGGCATCTACAGTAAAAGATACGTATGACACAGCGTTAGATGTTGCTACTTGATGATTTGATGCTAAGCTAAGAAACTGACTTACACAGGAGGATTTAAGAAAAATATCAGAACTAAATAATTATTCTAATGTGCGAAAGGATAGAGACAAACTATTCTATGAAATGGACTGAAAATATTTTTTAAAGGAAGAGTGATTGAAAACATTCTGACTTAAGGCAGAAAATTTATCATTAGAAAGTTTATGAGTGACGCTAGCTTCGGCAGAAAACACAAGGGAAATTTTCAAAGAAAGGATGAAAAACTTAGCTGGTAAAAATATATCAGATGATACGGTTGATAAGCTGGCCGACAGCTGATGATACGAAGAAATAATATCAAAAGTAAAGGAAGTTTTATGATGTTAATATAAACGACTATGGCAGTTAAAGACTGTAACGAACTATCAAATATAATTGCTATCTGAGTTGCTGCGGGTGATGACGATTTAGCACAGGAAATATCTAGGCTATCTCTTAGAAAAAGGGATGCCCTAGCGCGTTCTTGAAATTTAAAAGAAGGCGAAGATGCTGCAGATACTCTTACATGATGGACAGCACACGAGTTAGAATTAAAGGCTGCGTCCGCAGATATAGAACTTAGGGCTATAGTTCAGGCAAAGATACTTAACTGAGATATTAGAGTATGAGAGGCTTATATGGAATTAGCTAATCAAATCAAACTCACTTGAGGAACTATAGCTTGATGAGTGGACTTATTAGAAAAGGTAAGAAATGCGGCACCTGCAGATTATGAAAAAATAGCCAAATTGCGGTGAGGTTGATATTCTGATTGAGCTACGGCAATGAAGGAAATACAAGAAAGTATTTCTGAATTTGTAAGTAGCAACTATAGTATTTCGGAATACTCAAGATTTACAAATGATAAAGCAGCGCAATTAAGAAAGCAATTAGTTAAGTGAGAATTAACTCAAGAGAAATATGATGAAGAAATTCTTAAGCTCCACAAAGAAGCGATGGATGCTATTGCTAAATGAGAGAACCCATCTGGTTTTGTAAAATTAGATAAGGAGCGGCAAACAATTAAAAAGGTTTTTTGAAAAGACCCAGAGAAAGCCGGAAGGATGCGAAGCCAATTTATTATGGCCAGAGAGTTGCTTACTGACGGTTGATTGGACGATGATATGCTTAAGGCGTTTTCTTCTTTTAAGGCAGATGAATTAACTTGAGAGTTAACGTTAGACCAAATTGCTAAATGTAATGACTTAGATAAACTTCTCGCTAGGGCGTATACAAACACAGAACAACTTTATAGAGATTGAGTATTAAGGCAGGCATATAGAGAAAGGCTAATTAATCTCTCTTCTTGATGAAAAATAAGCAAAGAAAATATTGATAAGGTAAATTCTCTTTCTAAAACGTTGAGATTTACTGAGCAATGAGCTTCATTTTCAGATGTATTGGTGAGGGATAAAATATATAGAAGTGCGAAGAAACGTTGATTAGATGTGTCTAAAACAGATTGAACTAAATTATATAATGGGCTATTAAACTTCTCTAAGGAAATGGAGATAAATCCAGATGCTATAAAAGAGACAATAGAAATAGCGTGAGTTGAAATGAAACCTATAGATGTAGTTCAACTTCTATATGATGTAACGTGAGATGATAACATCCTTCAGCTAATTAAGATTTGAAGTTTTGATGATAAGACAATATTGGATGTTGCAACCAGAGCTATGTTATGAGAAAATAAGGTGGCCGCAGAAAAAATAATAAAACTTTTCACAAAGGCAAAAGAAACTCCAAACATAACAAACGCTCGTGATTTAGCACTTAAAACAATTACTTGAGAAAATATAAAAGAGGGGGCGTCTGTTGGTTTCTTTGATTATAAGAAATGACTGTATAATAAAGATGACCTCAATAGAATGAGAGCTGACTTTATGGATAAGTTAGCAGAAAAGAATAAAATGAAAATTAACGGTGGTGAAATAAAAGAATTAACCACAACAGAGTGAAGTGCAGAAGACTTAGCTAAAGTCTTAAAAGAACAAATATGATGATGATATTTAATAGTAAATGATGTTAAACGAAAGGATAATGATTTACTTAGGGAAGCTTTAGATATAGCAAATAGTTGAGTAAAAGAAGAAAATAAAATCATTGTTATAAATCCACATAGAGCAATGGATGCAAACTTTACGTTTGAGAACTGAGATTTGTATTTCAGAACTATGGATGATTTGCTATATAAGGATGTTGCCTGAACTATATCTATTCAAAGTTTGTGAGAGGCCAGGCCAACAAGAGAGATTGAGGCTACGCTATATGAAGCCACAACTTGACGTAACTGAGATAAAATCAGATATCAGGCTAGCTACACTAAATGATGAGTAGATAATGCTGGTAGAAATCTATCTGACCAACAGGTTGATTTCTTCGCTCCATCTAAAATGAGAGACCAAAATTGAAATATGGTTAGGGCTTTTAGGTGAAGATGAGACCCCACACCATCAGAGGCCTTTGGAAGAAGTAAAAGGTGATATTGAAGTCAATATTGAGACCAAACAGTATTATACTTTTCTTCTAGTGAAAAAATGTGAAAGGTATATGGTAATTGAGGAAGGAGAGCTACTGGTAAAAAAATTAGAACATTAGAAGACGCTAGAGAAGAAATAAACGCAAGAGCTATGAATGAATTCTATTTCCGCGTAGACGAACCATCTCCATGAGAATTTACTATTACAATGAAGGAGCGTTTCCCTGGAGGAAAACACGAGAAATGAGATGTTATATTTAGATGAAATATAGAAGAATTAGATAGATACATAATTGACGAAGATAACGCAATTACTATGTTTCCAGAGGACCGTGTTTATGAAGCTTATCTTTATGCTGAAAATCCATTAATAGTTGATGCTAAATGAAAGAATTGGCAGTCAATAGAGTTTAATTGAAAAAGCACAACAACTGACAACATCGCTTTATATGCCGCACAGAACTGATATGATTGAGTTATAATTAGAAATGTGGTGGAGCGAAGTAATGTCGGTCCTATAGATGATTATATTGTTTTTAATCAAAGTCAGGTTAAGGGTATAGATAATTTAGTTCCAACTACGGATGTTAATCGGAGATATCAAAGATGAGAATGGTGAACTAATGTTATGTGATGATTTTCACTGAGGGCGTTTTTAAATAATGCGACAGATGAAGAGGTGTGACATATGTTTTCTGATTATGTGTATAACAGCCTGGACGCTTCTCATATATGAGACATTGTAGATAGAAAGACGTTGTATCCAAATTTAGAGAAGTTCAATAAACTTAGCTTTGAAAAAAAACGAGAGGTTATTAACCGTTTATGAACGCGAGAAACACTTCGAGAAATCCAGGATGCACTAGATTGAATTGAGTGAAAGTCGTGACGTAACCGGGTAGATAGGCTCGTTCTTGATTGAAATGATACGTTAAATTTATTACAAAAGGAGGCCTGATATCATCGGTGAGTTGGAAAAATTATGGATTGAGATGTGTCATTGCGTCGTTTTACAAACCAATTTACTAATTCGGGATTTCTGCCATTTGAGGCTGGTATATATGTTGACGCGAATAATGATGTATTATGAACGGTTATGTGAACATATTTATACAATGCTAGAAGTGCTAGTTTCGAAAAAGATATGTTAGATAAATGATTAAATAAATTCTTCCATAATCATCCTAATTGATGATTTTTCTCTGATGCAGACATATCTGCATTCAAAGAATTAAATAAAGAGTGAGTTGAAATATGATGATTGATATTACCATGATGAGTTAGATTAGAATTTCCTATAGACGAAGATTCAATCAAAGTAATAGAAAAATATAAAAACGATAGGCTATATCAATGATGAAGAACTGTGTCGTCTTTATATGAAGATGCAATATGAAATGCATATAAAATAGCCAACGAATTATGAATTGTAGACAAACAGGAACGATGAGTTTTTGCAGATGCAATAAGAGCTGCTAACTTAACACGAAAGTAGATCGGAAGAGCGGTTCATGAGATTACATTCCAAGCTGAGGCAGTTTTACGGGAGGTAGAAGAAGATTTAATAAAATCTCTTACTCCAGAATGAAGTAGTTCTATGTTGTGGCAGCGTGTTGGGGAGGCAATAGCATGAGAGAGCGATATTTCTCCTACAGACGCCCTAAAGGCAAAAATGTTTAAGTCTCAAAGAACAGTAAAAGAAATAGCTGATAGATATTGAGTAGATATAAAACTTGTAGAAAGTATTGTAACTCCAGAAGGTGCAGCTGCGTACTGAGCATATTGAAATGGAATGATTATGCTATCAGATATGATTAAGGAAAGTACGGCGCCACACGAATTGTTTCATGCAATGTTCGATGTCGTAGATAAAGATGTCTATGATAAGATATTGGCAGACTGAACTAAGTTGTTTGGACTAGATAGTGTTGAGCTAGAAGAAATGTTGGCAGACGAGTTTTCTAAATGGTTTAGAACTTGAAAGTTCACATACTGAGACACATATAAAAAATTAGTCAAAAAGAAAAGTTTAAATACAAAAGAAAAGTCTTTTGTAAAATTAGTAGAGAAGTTCTTTAACACAGTAAAAGAATGGTTGTGATTAGTAGATAATCATAAGGTAGAAGTAAAGCAGTTATTTAGCGATATGGTAAACTTTAAATATTTACCTGATGCGTGAAATCCAGTCAATACAGCAGAGGCCTTGGCGAAATATAATGATGAGTTAAATGCTACGGCTATGAAATATTTCTGAGATATGCTTTGAGTAAGTTGAGAAGTAACAGATAAAGAATATGTAGACAGGGTTCAAAAGTTGTTATCGGAAAGGGTATGAATGGATATAAAAGCCTTTAGCCAAATCCAGGATAAATCTGCATTGTGGAGAAAAATAGACAAGCAATTTGCTATAGATAGGCTTACTGCTTGAAAATATGATAAAGTATTGGTTGATGTAAACTGATTAAAAAGACAAATTGAATGACTTTCTAATGAGGAGTTGGCCAGAGAAATACGTAAAAATGTATGAGATATGGTACAAGAAAGTTCTATAGTTAATAATGAAAGCATAGAACATATTAGAGAGGCATACTTAGACTATATGTCTTCTGCTAGTGCTGTTGATAATCTAACAGCAAAGTGAAAAATAATTTCATTAGCTAATGGTTGAGAGGCGCAAGAGATGACTATAGATGAAATTAAGTCTATGTTTAAGAATAGAACTTTTGAACAAGTATATAAGCAAATGTTCTTTCCTAATCAAGACGTATCTCCAAAAGATATGAAGAGATTTATTAACTCTATTAACAGCGACATCTTTGATACTCTATCAATCTGATTTGCAGAGAATTTGGTAGATGCCTGATATGCGTTACCATTAATTAATATAAAAGACTTAGTATATGATTTCTTAAATGATAGTCTCGACTTAAATAGTAAATTTGTGGAAGCCTTCTTCTATAAGAACAATATTCCGTTTACGGCAGAATGACTAAATACGTTAATTAATACTCTGATGCCTAAATGATTTAAGTTCGATTATGAAGATGCTCTATTTAAGTGAAGATTTGCTGCAGAAGAAACAACTCAACAGGCTTCTGTATTTAGGCAGGTTAATAATAGATTTTTACAGGATAGTTATTCTGCGTTAGCATCTATACAAATGGCCAGAGCTGCAGATATGCCAATAAATTATGAAGAAGAAATCCTTACAAACATACTAGATAAATATGTAAACGAAATATATGAATGAGTTAAAAAATGAACTCTAACGTTTAGAGATGCTCAATGAATTAAGCAGGAGGCGTCTTATGCATTAGATATGTTTGAGCAAGATTTCCTAATTCCTAGATACGGTAAGTTTCTTTCACAACAGGAAAAACAATGACTTATGTGAATGAAGTATTCTTTACCTATTTGAGTTGGTTGACAAAATCCAGATGTAGTAAATAATGAATTAAGGCAAGTAAGAAATAACTTACTTCAAAAGTATAAGGCAACTCTATGATGAGCAGCGCAAAATAATGATATAAATGTTGCTATAGCTAAATGAATTGAAGTTGACGACAAGCACATGGCTGAGCAAATAGATAAGAGAAGACAACAGTTAATGGATAGTTGATGAGTTATCAGAGAGGTAAATTGACAATATATTGTCTATGATGTAAAGGAGGCATTGGAAGATACTATTAACTCTTTGCCAGACACAATTAGATGACTTGAATGAATTAGATGACTTTGAAAAGAGTGAATTAACCAGCTTTCAAACAAACAAGCGTATACTATGCTTAGATATTTGGAGGCAGCAAAATGATTAAATACTAGCGCAAACTATGTAACAGAGTTAATGTATAAACAAAATCCTATGTTACAAAAGTATATGTTCTTTGATGCGTTTAGGGTTGAAGATTGATTACCAAGGGCATTACACTGAAATGCATTATTGACAAATAATTTGTTAAATTCTTTGGATAACACTGCTATATTAGATAAATGAATTAAGCAAGACATCTTCTCTT
>ERZ1032009.252-NODE-252-length-12427-cov-5.674426_pt1 | contig 12427 bp, 8 predicted proteins | sample MGYA00516700_ERZ1032009 | MGnify/ENA primary metagenome ERZ1032009 (study PRJEB33719, sample SAMN04261292) | wastewater metagenome | biome: rural village; feature: human; material: feces | host: Homo sapiens | place: El Salvador | collected 2013-01-14 ...
CCCGTCTATAATCTCAAAGGTCTGAACCTTCACAAGTTCAGCATCGAGGTTCACCCTGTCCGCAAGGTGGAGGAGGCGCTGCGCCTCTTGTTTGGTTAGGAAAACATTCAACTACAAGTGCTGCACTTTCCTGATTCCATCCATCTCGGATAAGAATTTAATTATCTTGCTTTTACATCAAAATTGAGCTGCATTTATTTCTTTTGCAAAATCAGGCAAATATTTTGATACTTCCAAATATTTTGGAATTTTTTTTTGTGACTTTTTTCTATGAAACTCCATGGCCAAGCCAAAAGAAAACCGTACCTTTGCACTCATGAAAGATTCAGTCATCATCGTCAGCGGGGGCATGGACAGCATCACCATGCTCTACGAATACAAAGACCGCATCGCCCTGGGCATCAGCTTCGACTATGGCAGCAACCATAACGCTCGCGAGATACCCTTCGCGGAGATGCATTGCCAGCGCCTGGGCATCCCGCACATCACCATACAGCTGGGATTTATGCACCAGTACTTCAAGTCGAGCCTCCTCGAGGGCGCCGACGCCATTCCCGAGGGCAACTACGACGAGGAGAACATGAAGTCGACCGTCGTGCCCTTCCGCAACGGCATCATGCTCTCCATCGCCTGCGGCATCGCCGAGAGCAACCAGCTCCACTACGTCATGATGGCCAACCATGCCGGCGACCACACCATCTACCCCGACTGCCGGCCGGAGTTCGTCCGCTCAATGTCGGAGGCCACGAAGGCGGGCACCTATGTCGGCGTGGAGATCCTCGCGCCCTACACCAACATCACGAAGGCCGACATCGCCCGTCACGGCAAGGCCCTCGGCATCGACTACAGCGAGACGTGGAGCTGCTATAAGGGCGGTGAGAAGCACTGTGGCAAGTGCGGCACCTGCCGGGAGCGCCGCGAGGCTCTTGCCGAGGCCGGCATCGTGGACACGACGGAGTACGAGTAGCGCCAACTCTTTGCCCCTTTCGTCGTCCCTCTTTGCCCCTTTCGCCGTCCCTCTTTTCACCTTTCGTCGTCCCTCTTTGCTACCCCCGTTTTACATTTCTATGAAAATGAAAGAAAAATATTGATGAGCAGACTGTTTTCTCCCATTTTTTTAGTAACTTTGCAAATAGGAAAACATTTCTAACTACATTAAAATATTTAGGTAAAATGACAATCGATGAATTCAACTTTGCCGGTCACAAGGCAATTGTTCGCGTAGACTTCAATGTGCCATTGGACGAGAATGGCAACGTGACGGACGACACCCGTATCCGCGGTGCTCTGCCTACGCTGAAGAAGGTGCTCGCCGACGGTGGTGCACTCATCATGATGAGCCACATGGGCAAGCCTAAAGGCAAGGTGAACCCCAAACTGAGTCTGAAGCAGATCGTCGCAAAGGTGTCTGAGCGCCTGGGCGTAGACGTGAAGTTTGCTGCTGATTGCGCTAACGCTGACGCTGAGGCTGCTGCCCTGAAGGGTGGCGAGGCCCTGCTGCTGGAGAACCTCCGTTTCTATCCTGAGGAGGAGGGCAAGCCCGTTGGCGTGGAGAAGGGTACGCCGGAGTACGACGAGGCTAAGAAGGCCATGAAGGAGAGCCAGAAGAAGTTCGCTGAGAAGCTCGCCAGCTACGCTGATGTCTATGTCAACGACGCCTTCGGTACCGCTCACCGCAAGCATGCCTCTACGGCTGTCATCGCCGACTCGTTCGATGCTGACCACAAGATGCTCGGCTACCTCATGGAGAAAGAGGTGAAGGCCATCGACAACGTCCTGAAGAACGCTCAGCATCCCTTCACCGCCATCATCGGTGGTTCGAAGGTGAGCTCGAAGCTTGGCGTGATCAAGAACCTCCTCGACAAGGTTGACAACCTCATCATCGGTGGTGGCATGGGCTACACGTTCATCAAGGCTCAGGGTGGTCACATTGGTGACTCTCTGCACGAGGACGACCTCATGCCCGAGGCTCTGAACGTCATCGCTGCCGCCAAGGAGAAGGGCGTGAATCTCAGCCTCTCTGTCGCTACGATGTGCGGCCGCGAGTTCTCCAACGACACCGAGATCAAGGAGTTCCCCATCTATGAGATTCCTGATGGCTGGGAGGGCATGGATGCTTCTCCTGAGAGCCTCGCAAACTGGAAGAAGATCATCCTCGCTTCGAAGACCATCCTCTGGAACGGTCCTGTCGGCGTGTTCGAGTTTGAGAACTTCGCTCACGGCACCGGTGAGATTGCCAAGACTGTAGCTCAGGCTACGCAGGAGAACGGCGCTTACAGCCTCATCGGCGGTGGCGACTCTGTGGCTGCCATCAACAAGTTCGGTCTGGCCGACAAGGTGAGCTACGTCTCCACGGGTGGTGGCGCTATGCTCGAGGCCATCGAGGGCAAGGTACTCCCCGGTGTGGCTGCCATCAAGGGCTAATGCCGGAGAACGTAACAAATAACAAATAACAAAATAACAAAAGACTCTGAGCCAGTTGCTCGGGGTCTTTTTTTTGTGCCTTATCCTGCTGTGATAAAGAAAAATCGCCCCCGTCGCATGGTGGACGGAGGCGATTGTTATTCAGTTTGATGGAAGGTCTGCAGATTACTTCAGCATCTTCTCCAGCTCTGCGGTGCGGCTATCGGTTGCGCCGTAGAGGATGTAGTAGCACTGATAGAGAGGATATGCCCAGTTGGCCTTCTCGCGGTTAGGATCGAGGTCACGAGCCTTCTCGATGAAGCCCATCGACTCCTGATAGATAGCCTTCTGCTGAGCAGGGTTGCCATTGACCTGTGATGCCTGTGCATTCATGGAGAAGCCCAGGTAGGTCAGCACAACAGGATTGGTGGCGTCGATAGCAACAGCCTTCTTGAACGCATCCACGCAGGGACCCCAGTCGGGGTTGTCACCCGTAGAGTTACGGTTCATCAGCGTCTGACCCTTCATAGCCCAAGCGGTGAAGTTGTTCGGGTCCTTAGCGATCTTGTCGTCAAGGAGGGCGTCAAGCTCTGCGCTCATGTTCAGACCACTATACATCGTACACAGCGTAGCGAAAGCCATGGCATTGTTGGGCTCCTTGGCATAGAGGTCCTTCATCTTGCCTACGTATGCCAGAGAGTCAGCGTGCGTCTTGAGGTTGCGCTGAGCCATGGTATACTTGAAGGTCTGTGCCTGATCGTGCATCTCTGGATCAGTCATGGCAATGTCGCAATATTTGTCGGCCTTGTCATACTGCTTTGCCTGATTGGCAAACTGTGCGCTATAGTAGGCCACCTGACCGATGAACGGCTTCTCCTGCTCCTTGAAGGAGGCGAAAGCGGCATTGTCATCGGTATCAAGGAAGGTGCCCCAATACTTCAGCACGCCAGCCTCATCAGCCTTCTGCGCGTAAGCGTTACCAGCGGTGACAAGCTGCATGCGGGCTGCACCAACAGTCTTCGAGAGTTCATCGGTGAACTTCGGCTTCACCTTGCCCTTCGCGTCAGGCATAGCGTCAAACTTCATGCACTCCACGCCAGCAAGCGTAGCACGATAGGCAGCCTCGTAGAAGCCCAGCGTGTCGTAGGGCTGCGTCTTCTGCTTCATCAGCTCAGCCTGCATATTCTGGGCCTGGATGGCGTTCTCCTTGTCAAACTTCTGAAGAGCGAGCTTCGTCAAGGTATTGTAAGCCTTAGCCTTCTCAGCATTGCTGGCCAGGCTGTTCAGGTTGGTCTTGATTAGTTGTTCACACTCTTCATAGGTCTTGGCCTTGGTGATGGCCTTCAGCGGCTCACTGTCACCGGCAAAAGCAGCGGATGCACCCAGCATCAGGGCTGCTACAAGCATGATTTTTTTCATAAGCTTTATTATTTAAAGGATGATTTATTCTTCTGTAGGTTCTGTTGCCTCGGGAACGTCTGTGGACTCTGTTGCCTCGGGAGCATCTATGGCCTCGGGAGCATCTGTGGCCTCAGGAGCTTCCGTTGCCTCGGCAAACTGCTGGTCGTTCTTGAGGAACTTCTGGCGGCTCTCCTCCTCTACCGTAGCCTCCAGCTCAGAGCTCATCACCTTGCAGACGCTGGCGATGACGTCGTTCTTCTTCGTGAGGTTGATGAGTCGGACGCCCTGTGTAGCACGGCCCATGATGCGGATGTCCTGGACGGCGAGACGGATGACGATGCCACTCTTGTTGATGATCATCAGGTCGTTCTCGTCGGTGACGTTCTTGATGGCAACCAGTCGACCGGTCTTCTCAGTAATGGCCATGGTCTTCACACCCTTGCCACCACGGTTGGTCTTGCGGTATTCCTCCACCTCTGAGCGCTTACCGTAGCCGTTCTCGCTGACGACCATCACGCTCTCCGTGTCGGCACGGTTGACGACGATCATTCCGACGACCTCATCGTCTTGCCCCTCAGGCAACGACATACCACGTACACCCGTTGCCACACGGCCCATGGAGCGGATGGCGCTCTCGTTGAAGCGGACAGCACGACCGTTGCGGTCAGCTATGATCAGCTCGTTCTCGCCATTGGTCAGCCGGACGTCGACGACCTCGTCACCCTCGGTGATGTTGATGGCGATGACGCCGTTGGCACGCGGACGGGAATATTCCTTCAGGCAGGTCTTCTTCACCGTTCCGTTCTTCGTAGCAAAGACGACGTAATGGCTATTGGTGAACGCCTCATCGGCCAAGCCATGACCACGCAGACGCAGGAAGCCATTGACACTGTCACCCGGCTCAAGGTTGATGAGGTTCTGGATGGCGCGACCCTTCGAGTTCTTGTCGCCCTCGGGGATGTCGTAGCAGTGGAGCCAATAGCAACGGCCCTTACGGGTGAAGATGAGCATCGTCTGGTGCATCGTGGCGGGATAGATGAACTCGGTGAAGTCCTTCTCACGTGTGTGTGCACCCTTTGAGCCAACACCACCACGAGCCTGCTCACGGAAGGCTGCCAGCGGCGTGCGCTTGATGTAGCCCAGATGGGAGACGGTGATGACCACGGGATCGTTGGGATAGAAGTCCTCGGCATTGAACTCGTGCTCGTCGGGGATGATCTGCGTGCGGCGGTCGTCGCCATACTTGCCTTTCACCTCCTGGAGCTCGTCCTTCATCACCTTCTTGCAAAGCTCGGGATCGTCGAGGATCTGCTGGAGATAGGTGATCTGCTTCTCCAACTCCTCATACTCGGCATGCAGCTGATCCATACGCAGACCAGTGAGCTGCGAGAGACGCATGTCGACGATGGCTTTCGACTGAAGTTCATCGAGCTGGAAGCGCTCTTCGAGGTTATGCTGTGCATCAGCGGGCGTCTTTGAGGCACGGATGATGTGCACCACCTCGTCGATGTTATCGCAGGCGATGATCAGTCCTTCAAGGATATGTGCACGCTCCTTGGCCTTCTGCAGGTCAAACTGCGTGCGACGGATAGTCACCTCATGACGGTGGGCCACAAAGTATTCCAGGCACTCCTTGAGCGTCAGGAGCTTCGGACGGAGCTGACTATGATCATGCTTGTTCGGCACGAGGGCGATACAGTTCACGGCGAACGAACTCTGCAGGGCGGTCATCTTGAACAGCTTGTTGAGCACCACTTTCGCATTGGCATCCTTCTTCACATCGACGACGATGCGCATGCCCTGCCGGCCAGACTCATCGTTGACGTTGGAGATACCCTCGAGCTTGCCTTCCTTCACCAACTCGGCGATGTACTCGATGAGCTGCTGCTTGTTGACACCGTAAGGGATCTCGGTGACGACAATCTTGTCGTGGCTCTCGTCGCTCTCAATCTCAGCCCTCGCCCGCATGACGATGCGGCCACGGCCGGTCTCGTAGGCACTCTTCACACCCTCGAGGCCATAGATATAGGCACCGGTGGGGAAGTCGGGAGCGGGGATGAACTGCATGAGCTCCTCGCAGGTGATGTCGGGGTTGTCGATGAGGGCGCAGGCACCATCGATGGTCTCGCCAAGGTTGTGGGTGGGGATGTTCGTAGCCATACCCACAGCGATACCATTGCCACCATTGACGAGGAGGTTCGGGATCTTCGTCGGCATCACCGACGGCTCCTTGAGGGTGTCGTCGAAGTTGTTGACCATGTCGACGGTGTTCTTCTCGATGTCGTCCATGATGTGCTCGCCCATCTTCGACAGGCGACACTCGGTGTAACGCATGGCAGCCGGTGAGTCTCCGTCCACACTACCGAAGTTACCCTGTCCGTCAACGAGCTTGTAGCGAATGTTCCAGTCCTGGCCCATACGCACCAAGGCGCCATAGACGGAACTGTCACCGTGGGGGTGGTACTTACCGAGCACCTCACCGACGACGCGGGCACACTTCTTATAGGGTTTGTCACTGGTGTTTCCAAGGCCGAGCATGCCATATAGAATTCTTCGATGCACAGGCTTGAAACCATCTCTCACATCAGGCAGGGCACGAGCAACAATCACCGACATAGAATAGTCGATGTAGGAGGACTTCATCTCCTCCTCGATGTTGATCTTCATGATCCGGTCCTGATCAATTGTCTGATTATCGTCCATTGAATGTTATTATTAATTTATTAAAATCACGTTTAAGGCCGTTTTTAGCTCTTCTGAGCCGTTTGGCCTTTCCAAAACAGCATGTAAAATTACAAATTATTTATGATATAACAAGCGCTCAGAGGTTAAAAAAAAGCTATTTTAGCCAAAAACATAGACCACGGACCAATAGAGTTGCACACAGACCACGTAGAGCAACAGCAATGGCATGAGATTATCGGAACCTTCGCAGAGGCTATGCCCTACGTCGTGAAGGCCCTGCAGACGGCCACTCAGGAGTCCGTATGCCAGTGAAGAAGTAATCAAGATAAAGCAGCAGACAGGGAATAAACTCACCGAAAAACTACTTGGAAACAAATCGCCCGTCACACTGAGCAGAATGGCATGGGGCAACACGGTGAGCAGAACCATCGCTACGATCTCCACCGCAAGTAACAGCAAACTGCCACGAAGCGCATACGTCTGGCGCGATGTCAAGGGTTCCCTACCCTGCCGACGAACGCCAACGGCCATGAGCAACGTGCGCCAAAAGCCGCTCTCACGCATGGCTCCGATGGCCATCGTCATGACGATGAGCCACACGAGCAACGGCGAGGCCACATTGGTGACAAATGCGCCGAAGAACCATCGGATACCATTCGACGAGAGCAACGACCGCACCTGGCTATCAGGCATCGCGGCACCCCATAGCCACGACGCCAACACCAGCACACCCTGAAGCAATACTGCCAGCAGGGTCAGCCGATAGATCCAGTTTTCAACCGTCAGTCGTTTCATCGATTACAGATAAAAAGTAACAAACGTCACAACGTCACATTAGTACCCTCTATTAGTTCTCGTCGGGATGGAGATTGTCGATGTCGAGGATGTGGAGCTCAAAAGCCCGGACGACGAGTCGCGTGGCATTGACGCCCATGCGGCCATTGCCTTCCGGGAAGAGCTTCTGCACAAGGTCATTCTGCCGCTTCTCCAGGCTCTTCACGCCGAAGGGCATGCCACGGAGATTCGTAATCTGCTCCTTGGTGTAGCCCAGGGCGAGGTGTCGGAGGAACCGCTCGTCATACTCATCGATCTCATAGTTGATGAGTGCCTCCTGGCGCATAATGTCGCCATTGACAGCCTTCTTGAACACCTCAACGATCTTCTCGAGGATGGGCTGGTTGAAGACGAGGCGCTTGCCCTCCATGACGCTTGCAACATCGCCACGGGTGAGCAACTCGCCGCTCTTGAGGATGATGCCATCGCAACCAGCGTCGAGAACATCGACCCAAAGCTTTTCGTTGAGGATCTCGCCCGTGAAGATAAGCACCTTCACATCCTTATAGTTTTCCTTCGTCTGCCGGCAGATCTCCACGCCAACGGTGGTGCTGCCATTGAGACCAAGATCGAGAAGCACGAGGTCGGACACCTGTTGCTTCATCAGCCGCCAATAGCTGGTCTGACTGTCGGCAGTACCGATGATATGCGCCTCGGGAATGTCTGCGCGAATGATGCCTTCCGTGCCACGCAGTTCCAGCGGCACATCCTCTACGATGATAATATTAAAGTCCTTCATAGAAAATATTTCAATATATGTTTTTCTTTTTGTTTATATTGTTTTCTGAAATCCAAACAACGCTTCGGTACTGTGAGCTGGACGACGAGCTGGCTATTCTCCAGCGTAGCATCGACACCACAGGCTCGGAGGTTCGTGGCCTCACCCATCTCGCGGACGATCTGCCGGACGAGGAGGAAACGGATGTCACGGGTGTAGGGCGTGAAAAGCTGCTGGCACTCCTCGGGGCTGACCTTGAAGGCATTGAGCATTACCTTTACAACGCTGAGGGCGCCATTTTCTGATATCTCGCGCTGAGGCTCTTGGTCATTGTTGAGCTTTTTTAAGAGTTCGAAGAGATAGTCGGTCATGTCCTTGTCCAGCCGGATGGGACCAATCTGTCGCATGGCTTGCAGGGAAAGCACACCATAGAGCTCTTTATAGAAGGATGAGAGTTCGGCGATACCTTCGAGGTTGCGGTCGGTGCCATCGATGAGTTGCTTGATGCGTGAGGGGTAGTACATCGTCTCATGCTTCAACGTCGAGAGGCAGTTGTCGAGCACGGAGTTTGAGACATGCAGGCGGTCGTTGTCCATCTCCATGCGTCGTAGGTCATCCTCCGCCAATTCGATATCGGTCTGTTGCTGTGATGTCTCCTTGATGGATAGTCGCAAGGCCTGCTCGATGAGGGTCACGATGTCAGTGAGATTGCGCTTCTGTTCATCGGAAAGGCTAAAACGGTTGAAGTCGCCCAGGCGTTTGATGCCCGTCAGCTTCTCCGTGTCACTGGCATCGGAGAGCAGCAGGCGGTTGATAGCATTGATGCGATCGATGCAGAAACGATAGTTGAGCCGATGACGATAGTAGAGGAAATAGTAAGCTGGGAAGATGATGATGAGCAAGAGCACCAGCAAGATGATAGCTACGGTCTTGTTGCCTTCACTGCGCTGCATCATCCGGACATAGTCGGGGAGACTATTGTCGGTACTGGCCTGTCGGAAGAGCTGGGTATATACCTTATTATAATTATGGTAGTCGTCCCACCGATGCAACGCCAGTGCGGCCACGGCGGCCTCGTTGCTGATGTCCAACCGTGTCGAGGTGTCCCGTTCCGAGAGGTACTTCTGGCATGAGTCGACAAATTGCAAGGTGCGAGCATACTGCCCATTAATGTTGCAGAAGTAAGCACTATCAGCAAACTGGCGGGCTTTCGTTGTCCCGGCGAAGCTATTGGATGGTAGCAGTGCTCCAGCAAAGGCCAGCAAACCAATAATGATGCGGGCGATGCCCTTCAGCACACGGGATGCGATGCCCTTTGGCAGACGGAAGGCGATGCGCGTCCCCTGCCCCAGTCGGCTCTCCGCCTTGATAGCACAGACGGCGAAGATGCGGCTGATCTTCTTGTATTTCTCGATGATGCCATTGCAATTCTTCAATCCAAAGCCATGGCCACCGGTATAGGTTCGGTCGAAAACATGCGAGAGTTGTTCCTCGGTCATGCCCTGTCCCGTGTCGGCAATGCTCACCTCGACATAGCCCTCGCCTTCCTCGGCACCAATAGTGATGGTGCCGCCGGCAGGAGTGAACTTCCGGGCGTTGTCGGCAATGGTGTTGATCATGAAGAGCGTCAGGGTCTTGTCAGCCTTCACCACGGCCTCAGTGGGCTTGACATCGAGTGTCACGCCCTTCATCTGATAGCTCATCCGCCCTCGCGACAACATGTCGAACAAAGGTTGCAGGGGGAAGCTCTCGATCTTCAGCGAGATGTCACCCTGCCGCATCTGTATCCACTGTGTGAGGACGGCATTGTAGTCGTTAATGGTATCGACAAGGTCGGAGATGTACTGATAGCGTTGGGCATGGGCTTCCATGAGCTGGGTCTGGGCTTCCATGGACTGCTCCTTCGTCTGACCATCAACCGGGTCCATAGCAGCCTTCTGTTCCTTCTGCTCTTTCTGCAAGCGCTCCACCGCATTGACCATCCGGTTGATGAAGGGCGTGATGCTGTTGACCAGCTGGATCTTGGCCCGTTGCTCCAGGTTGCGGCGTTTGTTCTGCGTCAAATGCAGACGCACGACATTGGTCTGCTCGGTGATCTCTTCATGTTTCTCTGCCACAGCCTCACTCTTGGCTCTGTTTTCCTCCTGCCACTGGCGAAGCGGCTCAAGCAAGGAGTCGAGGGAGAACCGTTCATCACTGCGACGGCGCATGTAGCTGAAGGCATAGAGCAATACCAGGACGATGACAATCATCAGCAGCACGGCCAGCAACATCAGATTCAACTGCCTAGACGAGACATTGAGTTGTCGCGCACGTGCCTCCAACTCTCGGTCCTGCCGTGTCTGCTCCTGTACATCAAGGTATAGGTTTCGGTTTCGGTCACTGTTGACCTTGTCGTTCATCGCTGAATAGACCAGACAGAGGTACTCACGGATGGAGGCCACGAGGTCGGGTGCCTGATGGATGGCGCGGTTGTCGTTGAGGGCCCGGTTGAGGCAGATGAGCGCCGAACGGTTGTCGCCAATGTGCCAATAGCACTCCGCCAGCGTACGGTTGGCACCGGCAATCTGATAGACATCACTATAGCGAGTGAAGATATCCAGTGCACGTTGCGCCAGATTACCCGCCAAGAGCGAGTCGGGCATATTGTCGGAGTTGATGTATTGCACTGCTGGGAGGTTGTCACGGATGAGACGCTTTAGTTCATCTGGACTCTGTAGATGCTCACTCATGCTCTGCAGGGCCTGCGCCTCCCAATAAACATAGTGATACTTCTGTGCCCATGCATAGCATCGAAGCAGATAGTCGAATTCATCCTGGGCAATCTGCTTCGCGGTGCCTTGTGTAAGGATGCCACCGGCGCCGACGTTGTACCAATAGTTGAGAATCTGCGCCGTGTCACGAACGATGTTGCTTTCCGGGTTGATCTCCGCCATGTTGTCGATGGACTGCTGCGTGAGTCCTACATAATAAAAATAGGTGGAGGCAACAATGTAAAACTCGGAGAAGCCGTAGTCGATGCGCTTCTGTTCGTGCGTCGTCCACTGCATAGCCTCGTCGTTGATGCGTCGCATACGTCGCTGGGCCCGCTCCCGATAGTCGTAGAAGTCCTGGTTGCGACTCTCACGCTGGCACAGGCGCATCTGTTGCACGTCGGCAATAAGGAGTTCTATTTGGTTATCGGTGATACTAAAGACGGAATCTAACTGTCTCGCAGCCAGGCGATAGTTCATCTTGGCAATGGAGATGAACGCACGGTTGTTCATCGCTTCGGCACGACCGGTGGCGTAGTCCTTCGACAGGTTGTAAGCACTGTCGGCAAACAGCTTTGCGGAGTCGAGGTCACGATAATGCCAGGCATAAGCCTTCTCATTCAGCTCGTCGACAGACACTCTGTTGTGACCATTACAAGCTGAAAGCAACGCTATACACACAATAGATATAACGTTGATCCAAAGATGTTTATGCCAAGGCATCATGACCAACAAATAAAAGAAGCCCATGCAGGGTGTCTGCATGGGCCGTATGGTTCAGTTAGGCACGAGCTGCCTTGATATACCCCAGGGTCTCCACGCACTTGTCGGTGATGGCCTGCCAGTTCTTGGCAGCGATGACGTCCTTCGGGAAGAGCTTCGAACCCATGCCCACGCAGAGCACGCCACTCTTGATCCACTCGGTGAGGTTCTCCTTGTCGGGTGACACAGCACCAGTAACCATGATGTTGCTCCAGCGCAGCGGACCGAGGATGTTTTTCACAAACGACGGACCACCAACATTGCCAGCGGGGAACACCTTCGTCACGTCGCAGCCAGCGGCCTGAGCGTTGCTCACCTCCGTCACGCTGCCGCAACCGGGAGAGTAAGGCACCAGACGACGGTTGCAAACGGGTGCAATCTCTGGTACGAAGTTCGGGCCAACGATGAAGTTAGCACCAAGCTGGATGTAGAGCGCTGCCGTCGGGGCATCGATGACGGTGCCGGCACCAAGGATGAGCTCAGGGCACTCCTTAGCAGCCCACTTCACCAGTTCACCAAAGATCTCGTGGGCGAAGTCGCCACGGTTAGTGAACTCAAACACACGCACGCCACCCTCGTAGCATGCCTTAATCACATTCTTGCAGATGTCCAAATCGCTGTTGAAGAACACGGGCACCATGCCGGTCTCCTTCATGGCGGTCATCACCTGAATCTTATTGAATCTTGCCATTGTCTTTCTTTTGGTTTTTGGTTTTTCGAGGTTCTCGAGGGCCTCGATGTTCTCGAGTTCCTCGACGTTCTCGTTGTTCTCGATTATCTCTGCACTCTTCCGTTAGCGTTTCCACCAGCTAGGCTTTCCACCTCCTTCACACCAACGAGGTTGAAGTCGCCAGGGATAGTGTGCTTCAGT
>ERZ1032009.257-NODE-257-length-12372-cov-6.652269_pt1 | contig 12372 bp, 7 predicted proteins | sample MGYA00516700_ERZ1032009 | MGnify/ENA primary metagenome ERZ1032009 (study PRJEB33719, sample SAMN04261292) | wastewater metagenome | biome: rural village; feature: human; material: feces | host: Homo sapiens | place: El Salvador | collected 2013-01-14 ...
AACCAAATCGGTAAAACCAAACATTAGGGTGTAAACCTATTCCGGTTAAAGTCAAGGAAGGCAGTTATAAGCTTGTGCGACAATTGTCATAAGATTGTGCGACAATTGTCATAAGATCGTGCGACAATTGTCGCACGATTGTGTGACAATTGTCGCAGGATGATCTAAACGGTGCAAAGCAACTGTGTTTTAACGGTTTATAGGCGACATTCTTACAGATGCCTCTCGACATTCTTGCGGATGGCATCGCCACGCATGTCACGGGCGAGCACGCGGCCGTTGCCATCGATAAGGAAAATGGCGGGGATGCCATTGAGGCCGTACCACTTGTAGACGGCGCTCTTGGCGGTGCCCTTGAGGTCGCTGACCTGTGTCCACGGTGTGGCCTCCTCCTTCAGTCCACGCGCCCAACGGTCACGCTTGTCGTCGAACGACACACCGATGACGTCGAAGGCGGGGTTGTCGTGATGGTCTGCCCAGACGGCCTTGATGTTTGGCGTCTCCTTGCGGCACCAGCCGCACCACGATGCCCAGAAGTCGAGGATGACAGCTTTCTTGCCTTTAAGGAAGGAATAGAGGTTCACGTCCTTGCCGTCGGCAGTCTTCAGGGTGAAGTCGGGCACCTTCGTACCAATCTCCAGCGGGCGCATGGCGTAGAAATAGCCCAGCGCCTGCTGACCCTCGGGCGTGTCCTTCAACTTCTGTGACATCTTCGCGAAAGCGGCATCGACCGCCGGGAGCAATCCAGTCATATAAACGTATTTGGGATTGCTGTTCAGCAACTGCAAGGTCTGGGCATCCGCCTTCTGTATAGCCTTGCGCAGGCTGGTCACATAGGCGGCATCGTTGCGGCGGGCATTGTTCTTCTCCACAGCAGTGGTCATCGCTGTAGCCGCACCACCCTGTGCCATAGCCTTCTCTACCGCCGCCCGCAGGTCGTTGCCAAAGAGGTCACGACCGATGATCTTGCCCTGGGGATCGATGAGGAAGCTGATGGGTGTGTGGTCGATATGGAGCAGTTCGGATGCCTTGGAATAGAATGTCTTGAAGTCGGATGCGAGCACCCAGGGCATGTCGTTCTGCGCAGCCAGGCGTACGATGTCCATCTGTTCTTTGCAGAAGATGTCGCCGACCATCGCCAGACGACCCTGGTACTTCCGATAGAGGTCCACACGCAACGGGAGGTTGGCCTTGATCTCCTTCAGACCGGTGTTGCCAATGGTGAGGAGGAGGTAGCGGCCCCGATAGTCGCTGATGCGCAGACTGTCGCCAAAGACATCCTTCAGCGTGAAGTCCGGCATCATGTTGCCCGGCTCGATGGCAGCATCCTCACTGATGATGCGCTGCAGGGTCTCCCACTGCTCACCCTCGAAGGCACTTGGCGTGAGCTGGTCGACCATCGGCTTATAGAGCTTGTAGGGGAACTTGTTCATCACACGATAGTTGTAGACTGTGTTCATCGAGATGTAGCTCGACGGATGGGCCTTGAGAAATTCGCGGAACGTATCCAGCTCCTTACCACGCTGCACCGTTTCAAGCAATGCTTCCAAGGAGTCCAACTTGGCCATCTCGCCGCTCTTCAGCAGTCCGTCCTGCTGTGCAACAATGGCACGCTCTTCTTGCCGTACGGGATCCATGTGCTTCAGATAGGCCTCATATTCATCCTCGATGGGCGCACCCTTGATGTCACTCTTCTGCCGGTCGCCGGTGATGGTGACATGCTGGTCGGTCATCACCCAAAAGGCGCCACCCCACTGCTGGTCGGCGGTGACGATGGAGATGTACTGCGCACCCTTCTTGGCTGGCATGTGCAGGGTGAATTTCCCACCACTGATCATCGCTGAGTCGGCGACCTGGCCATGGCACTGGTAATAGATCTTGCCATCGGCCAATCCCTTAATGTTGCCGGTGATAGTGCCCTGCGCAGCGGCTGCCAGTGGGGCAGCGAGAGCCAATAATACTACTAATAGATGTTTCATCATTGCTATTTACACTTTAATATTTCCTTTTGAGTTCATAAAAAGTTCCCTGTTCACTCTTTGAACTTCATGGTTGCCTGGCGGGTGATGGTCACGGGTGGCAGACAAGAGCCGCCATTGCAGATCTGCACCGTGAGCTCGACGGTGACGGGGAACGACCGCTGGCCCTTCAGCTTATTAGCCTCGGGCACGGTGATGATCTGGTCGAGGAAGGTGCTGCCCTCGTAGAGGCCGTCGTGGCCGTAGGTGCTCGCCTTGCACTCTCCGAGCGTGAAGCCCTTCGGCAGCGTCACCGTCATCGCTGTGGGTATGTATCCCTCGTTGCGGTTCTTCTCGTTGTCGGCATAGCCGTGCCAGCCCTTGGCCATGTGTAGCGACACGCTGACGTGCGCCGTCTTGCCTGGCCGTAGCTTCTGCGGCACGATGAGGCGCGCCTTCACCTTGTCACCCAGTCCCAGGTTGAGGTCGATGGTATCGTTCAGGCCGCGCATGCTCTCGGCAATCTCCGCATCGTCGCGGGCCACGATGCCCTTGGGACGGTATTGATAGTCGTACTTCGCCTCGTCGATGCCATAGCGCTTGACGAGCGCCTGCGCCTCCGATACATCCGCGTCCGGCCCGCTCTGGTGCACCACGCTCAGAAGACTCCCCTCGCCCGCGCTGACCATGGCCTGGCCGTAGCGATAGGTAAGGTCGGCATGCTTTGTGCGATTGACAGGTGTCTGCTGCCCGCGAGCGGCGAGAAGCGACGACGCCATCTCAAGACCGGCCTGCAGCAACGAACGGTCAGTGATGGTGCTGTGGTAGAGGTAGTCGCTGGCCTCGGCGAGGAACGTGACGTACTGCGGATCGACCTTCCACTCCTCCCAGAAGTCCTTCGGCATATTCACCTCGTACTGTGCCTTCAGTTTCTTATAATAAGCGATGGCGTCCTCACTGCGGAGCTGCATCAGCGCCCGGAAGCGCAGGGCGGCAGTGGCGAGCTTCTCAGGCATAAGCGTGAGCAGGTAGTTCGCCTCGATGTAGCGGCCTTTTGCCAGATACTGCTCCACCGTCGCGGAGTCGGCTTTGATGCCGTCGCGCGGCATGACGTGCAGTGCCCAGACGGCAAAGCGGATGAACTCACCCGTATTTGTCGACCACGCATCCCATCGTCCACGGATGATGCCACGGTCGTCGATGAGGATGGCGCTGGGGTGCGTGCCTTTCACCTGCTCGCAGAAGGCGTCGGCATTCTTACCCCCGATGGTGGGGAAGCCCATGCGGTGGTTCACCCACCACTCCTCGGGGTCGAGGCCCTTCGACGCCATGTCCTCATGGGCGTTGACGCCGATGATGGCCACGTCGCGAAACTCGTCGCGGTTGGTCTTGATCATCAGCGAGTCGAGGTCGATGTTCAGCAACCGGCAGCCCCCGCACCACGTTGCCCAGAAGTTCATGATGGCAAAGCGCCCCTTCAAGGTCTTGGAGTTGTATTTCCTATTGAGGTTGTAGGCACCCACAGGCTGCCCGATCTGCTGACGGGCCACGCTGTTCATGGCGTGGCTTGACGGCCAGCAGGACGAGTAGTGGTCCATGAACCGATAGAACGCCTCATAGTCCTGCGCCGATGCGGTGATGGCCAGGACCATGAGGGTAAGAAGAAAGAAGAATCTTTTCATTTCGTTGCCTTTCGCTTGAGTTTTGTTTCTGCTTTTAACCAATTCTCGTAAAAACCTAACAAATGGATACTGCGAAAGGCAACGATTAGAGTTGTTTAACATTTTATTCGAATCCCTTGAAGGGGCCGACTGGGAACGTCTTCTCGACGACGTGCTCCACAGGTGGCAGACAAGTGTAGTCGTTGCAGACCTGATAGGAGATGGTGACCTTCACCTTCAGGCCATTTTTCTCGGCCTCCTCGCGTGCCGCCTTGGCATAGAAGAAGTAGGGCTGTTTGAAGACGACCTGTCCGAAGTACATGTTACCCGAGACATACGGCTTGTCGAAGCTGCCATTGGCGACGACGCCCTCGGGAAGTTCCACCTTCACCTTCGTGGGGATGAACTCCTGCGCGGTGGAGTCTTCGAGCTCTACATAGCCATGCCAACCCTTCTGGAAGTTGAGCACCACATTGATCACGCCACCGCCCTGCTCATCACCTGTCTGGAGGATGTTGTAGGTCACGGGACTGTTCTTCTCTCCGTCGAAGGCCTGCGTGGCGACGGGCTTCGGTGCCTCGACGTGCATCTCCGGCACGGGTGTGGCCTTCACGGGGTTCTTCTTACCATACATCACGAAGGGATAGCCGCGATGGCGCAGGGAGAGGTAGACCTCGTCCTTGAGGTTACCCAGATAGTAAGTGCGGTAGTTCGGGTCCTTGATCTGCTCCTTCAGCTTCTCCAGCGTCGTCCACATATAGTATTCGCCCGCGTCCTTGCCCGGCATCTCGATGCCATACTTCCTGATCCAGTTCCACGCGATGGTGTCCGCCACCTCAAAGCCGTTGATGGTCGGGATGGAGAGACCGAAGACGAGGTCGTTGACCCCATCGCCATTGAGGTCGCCGACGGTGATCATCGGCTGGCAGCCCGGCAGCTCCTTGCTATGGTCGGCGGTGGTGAACAGCGGCACGGCCTCCTGGAAACGGATGCCGAGATTTGTCCGTACGCCACGGAAGAACGATACCGCGTAGCACGACCGATCGTTATACTCATCGGTGACGAGCAGGTCGAGGACGCCGTCCTGGTCCCAGTCGACAGGCGTCATATAGGTCTTTATATACCGCTTGTATTTATCGTCGGGATGCGTAGAGAGGCGCCGGCCATCAGTGAAATAGAGTGGCGTGCGGATGCCGAAGCGCGGGTTCTCCTTCGTGCCGACATTCTTTGCCCAGCGCAGACCTCCCGTGCCGCCGACGAAGAGGTCGACGAGACCGTCGCCGTCATAGTCTGCGAAAGAGGCAGAGGTATAGTTCCAGTACTCATTGGAATAAGGACTGTCTGCATCGGAGCCCGTATAGCGCTTGCCCTCGACGAAGCCCTCTTGCGGGACATACTCCCGTGGCTCGAAGCTGCCATCGGCTCGCCCCCGCCACAGCGACACCCGGCCGGGGTTATACTGACCCGTGAGGATGTCGGGTATGCCGTCGCCTGTTATGTCGACCACACGCGGGTGGATGCCGATGCAGCACCACTGGTAGCACGTCATCAGCGAGTCGTTGCGGTCGGTGGCATAGAAATACTTGCCTGAGAACTTCGGCTTCTTCTTCGAGCCCTCATTGAGGTATACGCGGATGTTGTTCTCCTGCTCGCCCGTGGAGAACTCGCCGAGCAGCAGGTCGAGCTTGCCGTCGTGGTTTCAGTCGTAGAGCGCAGGGTAGCACAGTCCGTGCTTCGCCGTGCGGATCTCCTGCTCGTGTCCGTCGATGCGCTGTGGCTGCGAGAGGATGGCTGCACCGGGGATGGACGTCATCTCCAGCTTCTTCAGCGTGGGGAAGCCCGTCGTGCGAATGGCCTCATCGGCAGGGTTGTCCTTGGGAAACTGTGCCATGGCCGAGGCAGATATCATCAGCGCCGCACAGACTGCGATAATCTTCTTCATTAGTAGAATTATTTCTTGGTTTTAAAGGCTCTTGATGTTCACGTCGTAGATCTTGCCGAAGGCCCAGCCGGTGACGGTGGCGGCGTCGTAGGTAGCTACCTTCGTGACGTTACCCGTCATGTTGTCCAGATGGAGGGCATAGAGGTGCGAGGCCGAGCCATCCCACGTGGCTACGAGGAGGATCTCGTCACTGTTGTGCGTCTTGGTATTTGGCGAGGCGAGCATCTTCATCATCGTCACGTCACCCTTGAGGCCCACGGCGGTGCCATCGGTCATGATGATGGGTGCTGCCGCTGTGGCGTTGGTGCCATCAATGCCGTAGCGGTAGACAGCACCAGGCGTGGCATAGTAGCACATGTTCTGCGTGGAACCGAAGGCGAAGGCTGTGGCAGAAGCGATGTTCGTCAGCGCCGAGAGGTCGTAGAGATGCTGCGGAATGTTGAGGTATCCCGATGCGCCACCCGACTTCGCCGAGGGCAGCAGATCCGCCAGGAAATACTGCCCAGCATACTTGGCGCGTCCACTGTTACCTTTCATCACCGCTACGGCATGCTTGTTGGACATCACGCCCCAGTCGACAAGACTGGCCTGCATGTCGCCAGGGTTGAATGTTGCGGCATCGTCCTTCGTGTCGATGAGCTCGGTGTACTTATTCATATTGCTCGTCGAACCATTGGTTATAGCCACGAAGCCGTTGCGCGTCTTGTCACCGTTGACGGAGGTGGCATACATCAGTTTCTGGATGCCACTCGATCCCACCTTGAGCATCTTCGGCGCGAAGGTGAACTTGTTGCCCCCCTTGCACTCCGTCTGCGGTGTGAACATCGGGAAGAGATACTGGTAGGCGGAAGTGGGCGAAGTGATGAAGACGTCGTCGCCATCGAAGGCAATGGACCAATCGCCCACCATGTCGTAACCGCGCGGGTCGCCGGCATTGACCTTGCGCGAGCCCTGCAGATAGAACAACGCGTTCCAGTCGCCATAGACGCTGAAGTCGTTGCGGTTGAGCCATTGCTGTGCCTTGTCCGTCATGGCGAGGATGCGGCAGTAGTCCTTCACATTGTCGCCATACCACTCCACACTCTCGATGGTGGCCTGCACGATGCGCTGTCCCTTGCCCTGTAGCTTTGAGCCGGTGTTCATGGAGTAGAGACTCGTGGATGCTGATGGCTCCGTGGGGATCGAACTGCTCGACGGCATGAACTCCTCGGCCTGCAGGATGCCGATGTCGCTCTGACTGTCATCGCCATAGAGCACCATCAGGCCCGTGATGCCCTCGATGGTGATGGTGAACGTCGAGGCAGAATAGAAGTCGCGGCCGGTGCTCTTCTGGTGCACACGCAGACGGCAGGTGTAACTCTTGTTGAGCGAGGTGATGCTGGAGTCGAGGTGGCAGGTGTAGGTCAGCGTCTGTGCCTGCTGGTCGTCGGGCACCAGGGGTGAGAACATCTCACGGCCGGTCTCTGGGTTCAACACGGCACCATTGACCTCCCAGTGGTATTCCAGGTCGGCATTGTCGATGTCGCTCTTGATGGTCGGCGTGACGGTGATGGTCTGTCCCAGACTGCCGCTGTAGGCATCCTCGGGGATGGTGATCTCCACGTCGGGGAGCACCGTGTCGAAGTCGTTGCCGCCCTTGTCGGCATAGCAACCGCAGAGCGACAGCAGGGTGACCAGGCTGAGGGTATATATAATAAGGTGTTTCATTGCTTTGCTGTTTAAAGGTGATTAATAACTTCTCCTAGCAAACTTCGGCGTCATGCCCGGGTGCTCCGAATCGTCGTCGGGGTACTTGATGTTGTTCTGCTGGATGTAGTCGTTGAGTCGATAGACGAGGTACTGCACAGCGAGGTCGTTGCTGCTCCAGTAGCTCGAGTTCGTGTTGGTGCGCGGATCTTTGTCGTCGCCCTTGACGGTGACATAGATCTGCATCTTCAGCTGTGTGAAATAGCCCAGGATGTTCTCGGCGCGGCTCGTCCACCACGCCGGCTTCGGGTAGCCATTGTGCATGCACACCTTCATCGTCTGATAGGCGGGCAGCCCCGGCTGGAAGTCGGCAGAGGCGGCAACCTTCAGCGTCAACGTGTCGTAGACCTGGTCGAGGTGACTGCTGTTGACGAGGTCGACGTAGGCGTAACCCGAGAGACTGTCGGCAGGGAGCACGGCGTTCTCCAGTGTCACCTGCGTGCGACTGTCGGTAGGTGCCTTGGCCACCTCGATGCTGACGGCACGGTCGTGGTCGGCGGCCTCCGTGGCGAAGGTCAGCGGCACGGCGATGCGCAGGGTGCCACCCATGGGCACGTCCGGCTGCTGCATGTTGGTGAAGGTCACCACGGTGTCAGTGAACCACACGAAGCCGTTGCTGGTATCCCACGAGTCGATCTTCTCCTCGGAACAAGAGGCCATGAAGAGTAAAAGGGTAAAAAGGGAAATGGGTAAAAAGGCGAGCGCCTTTGTCTTTACCTTGCTGTATATTGTTCTTTTCATTGTTGCTTTGTTTTTTTGCTCCGACAAAGATGTCGGAGAGCGGAACTAAATCCTAACTTCTAACTTCTAACTCCTAACTCCTCATCGTCCGCCATAGACATCCTCGTCGTCGGGACGCGGCAGAGTGAACATGTCGGGAGTGATGGTCGTTGAGGACCAGGCACTCTTGTTGACGATGTTCTCGTTCAGACGCTTGTGGTAGTAGAACATCTGTCCCTCACCGATGGTCTCGCGGGCATACTCGTTCTCGATAGCAGCCTGCAGCTCGTCGCGTGAGGAGATGCTGAGGGGATAGGCCGAGAGGCCACGGTGCTGGCGCACCTGCTCGAGGTACTCCGTCGCCTTGGTCAGGTCGGGCTCACACTCCGCTGCGATGTAGTACATCTCAGCCAGACGGATGAGGGGCACGCGGTTGGCCGACCAGGGCGAGTAGGAGTTCTCGTAGTCGTTATCCTTGTAATACTTATTCGTGATATGGTACGTCGTACCATAGATGTTCGTCGTGGTATGCAGGTAGGCCCAGCGTGGGTCGGAGGCACGGTTGCTCTCGTTGAAGACGCTTGCGTCGAAGCCCAGCACATTGCCGGCCGAGCCGCTGAACGACACGGTGTTCTCCAGCAGGTAGCCATCCATGCGGTCGGCCATGTCGGTGATGTTCATGGCAAAGATCTGCTCGGTGGAGAACGTACGGTCACGGCTTTCGTACTGACTTGAACTGGCCACATTAGCCACCAGCGTGGAGTTCACCCAGGGGAAGCGATTCTGCTGGGCGTCGATAACCTCACGAGCGCAGGCCAGGGCGTTGGTCTTGTCGCCCATCCACAGGTAGACGCGCGCCATGGTGGCCACGGCAGCATAGTAGTTGAAGTGGAAGCGGCGGTTGTGCCAGCTCTTGATGCCATAGCGGCTGCGATAGGTGGCATTGCCGGTGACGGTGGAGGCGGTGTACTGCGACGGGTCGTTGCCTGTGTACATCGGGTCGGCCTTCAGCAGTTCCTTCGCCCGCTTGAGGTCGGCGATGATGGAGTCAGCGCATGCCTTGACCGAGAGCAGCGGATGCACATCCGATGAGAGCTCGTTGACGTAGGGGATGCACTTCACGTCGGGGCTCACCGTGCCGGCAGGACCATAGAGGCGCAGCAAGTCGAAGTGAAGGAAGGCACGCAGGCCCAGGGCCTCGCCCTTGAACACCTCGTAGTCGGTGCCCTCGAAGGCGCTACGGTCGCCGTCGATGGTCTTGAGCATGGCGTTGACGTTGGCAATGACGTTATAGCCTTTGTTCCAGATGGGGTCGCAATAGTTCAGCCGGAGCGCCTCATAGTAGTAGGAGCTATTAGGCTGGAACATGAACTGCTGGATGCTGCTGTTGTCGCCCTGCATGGCCACGGCGCCACCACCCATGAGCTCGAGCATCTGCCAGGTGAGTGCCTTGCCATAGAGGTTGTTGTCGATCATCTTACTGTAGATGCCGGCCATAGCGTCGGCATAGCCGGCCTCGTTGCTGAAGAGCTCCTTCTGGTCGAACTCTGTCGACGGCTCCACGTCGAGCCAGTCGTTGCAGGAACTCGTGGTCAGCGCCATTACTCCTGCAAGAGCATATATTGTTGCTTTATATATTCTTTTCATAGGACTCATAGGATTCATATGATTCATAAAACTCATTGATTAGAACGTTGCATCGATGGAGAACGCGAACGAACGGGCGTAGGGATACGAGGTACCACGCTCCACCTTGATGGAGCTCAGGCGTGCGACGTCGTTGGCAAGGAACGAGAGCTTCAGGCGCTCCAGACCAATGTGGCGCAGCCAGGCAGCACGGTAGAACTCATAACCGAAGTTGATGGACGAGAGGTAGAACTCATTGTTGCGCTGCACGAAGCGTGAGGTCGGCTTGGTGAGCGTGCCAAGGTCGGTGGGGTTCTGCATCATCTGGATGGCATGGTAGGGCGTGACGTCGCCGGGGTTCACCCACGTCTCGCTGACGCGCTTGTCGAGGTTGCCGAAGCCGGTGACGTTCTCCACCTTGTCCACGAGGGTGGTGTTATAGAGGTCACCGCCCACCTTCCAGATGGCACTGGCCGAGAGCGTGAAGCCCTTGTAGCCGGCGTTGATGCCGACAGTGCCGTGGAGCTTCGGGTTGGTATCGCCGATGACGACCTGGTCGTCAGCGTTCCACGTATAGGTGACGTTGCCGCTCTTGTCCAGATAGAGCTCGTTGCCCGTAGCGGGGTCAATGCCGAGGGAGCGCACGCCCCAGATGGCAGTCATCGAACAACCCTCGTAGTACTTCGTCGCGGGGCGGGTGACATTAGTCTTGAAGGTGTCGTAAGCGCTACTAGGTGCATCGTATGCTGGCGAGTCAGAGTTGATCTTCTTGTCGGCATCGTCGTTGCTCTTCTTGAAGATATCGTAGATCTTCTTGATTTTGTTCTTGTTGCGTGTAGCCGAGACGGTGAGCGTTGCCCAGCCGCGGTTCTTGTTGTCGCGCCACGGCGTGAAGCCCAGGGCTGCCTCGAAGCCCTTGTTCTGAATCTCACCCATGTTCTCCTTGTAGCTCTGGAAGCCCGTGGAGCCTGGCAGGGTGATGTCGGTGAGCATATTGTCCGTGTTCTGCACGTAGTACTCCAGTCGGGCGGTGAGAATGTTCTTCAGAGCGAAGTCCAGACCGAAGTTGCTGTCGTAGACTTTCTGCCACTTCAGCGAGGTGTTGGCCAAGGCGAGGAGCGTGGCACCCATGCGACCGTCGTAGATCGTGGAGCCGTACTGGTACTTTGCGCGTGCCTGGTAGGGGTTGAAGTTCTGCGTACCGGTGTAGCCCAGCGAGTAGCGGAGCTTCAAGAGTTTGATGGCTGAGTCCTTAGGGAAGAAGCTCTCCTTGTGGATGTTCCAGCCCAGGCCAGTGGACCAGAACGTGCCCCAGTGGTTCTCGCTGCCATAGACCGACGAACCCGTCTCACGTATAGACGCGTCGAAGAGGTAGCGGTCGGCATAGCTGTAGTTGAGTGCGCCGACGATACCGATCTCACGGGTGTGACTGTCGGAGCCCGTGGGATGGGAGTCGTGGTAGTAGTAGTTGGCCATGGAGATGTCGTCCATGGCGTCGTTGCCAAAGCCCTCGGCCATGTAGTAGTTGTTCTGCGACTTCTGGTCGCTGAGGTTCCACGTGCCGTTGAGGAAGAGGTAGTGCTTGCCGAACTCCTTGTTCCTGCTCAGGCCGGCCTGGAGGTTCAGGTTCTGCATGTAGCCGTCGCCCTTGGTGTAGCGTCCCTTGCGGTCGGCCTGTCCGTTGGCATCATAGTCGGCAAACATCGTGTGGTTGGCAGGATAGAATAGGTCACTGCCATTCTCCGTGCGACTATACGACAGACGGGCGGTGAAGCGGAAGTTCTCGTTGATGTGCCAGTCCATGTCGAAGTTGTCAGAGAACTGGGTATAGTTGGACTCGTCTTTTGTGTTGAGCTGTGCGTTGTAGAGGGGGTTGTAGACAGGGTAGCGGTTGCCGGCCACCTCATAGCCGAGGATCTTCTTCACATTGCCGTCGGCATCGTAAGGGGCATAGTAGGGCTCCAGAGCCACATAGTCGGCGAAACTGCCGTAGGGCGAGTTCTTCGCGGTGTTGCGGGTGTAGTCCATCATGTTGCGGAACACCATGTTCTTATAGGAGTAACTAAGTGTGGAGTTGAGGTTCAGCGTGCGGCGGTTCGACTTCTTCATCACACCGGCGACATCGTTGTAGCCAATGCCGAAGATGTAGCGGATCTTCGAGTCGCCGCCTTCAAGGTTCACGGTGTGCTTCTGTCCGATGCCCGTACGGACGGGAATCTTCAGCCAGTAGGTATCCACGCCCGAGGCGATGGCATCGTAGACACTCTTGTAGAGCTCGTCGGCAGCCTGTGCACCGTTCATCGCCTGCCAGTCGTCGTATTTGTGATGGGTGTTCTCCCAGTTGAACTTCTCCTGGGCGTTCATCAGGTTGTAGCCGGTGAGGTCCGGTGCCTCGATGTTGAGGTTGCCGTTATAGCTGATGCGCATCTCGCCACTCTTCGGACGGACGGTCTGGATGACGACGACGCCATTGCCGGCCTTCGATCCGTAGATTGCCTTCGCGGCAGCGTCCTTCAACAGAGTGACACTCTCGATGCGGTTCATGTCGAGGTCGTAGACCTTCTCGATGGTGGTCTCAAAGCCGTCGAGGATGAACAGCGGCTGGTTCTGATTACCCGCATAGTCGCCCTCTATATTGAAAGAGGTCTGGCCGCGCAGCTGAACGTCGGGCATGGCATTGGGGTTCGAGCCCGCGCTATAGTTATCGGCGATGACGAAG
>ERZ1032009.258-NODE-258-length-12368-cov-6.948347_pt1 | contig 12368 bp, 8 predicted proteins | sample MGYA00516700_ERZ1032009 | MGnify/ENA primary metagenome ERZ1032009 (study PRJEB33719, sample SAMN04261292) | wastewater metagenome | biome: rural village; feature: human; material: feces | host: Homo sapiens | place: El Salvador | collected 2013-01-14 ...
GGGGTTCTTCTATTGCTTGTCTCAGTAATCCTCCCCTCCCCGCATAGGGGAGGGGGTGCCCGCTAAAGCGGGCGGGGGAGAGGCCAGCTATTGGGAGAGGCTTTTTATTCGAACGGGTTCTCTGTCGGATACGGCAGGCTCTTCGGCTGGTTGTAGGCGATGTCCTTGATGCCGAGGTAGCGGAAGAGGTCGAACATCGCGCGGCCCACATGATGGAAGGCCACGGCGCCGTGGTGCGGATAGTGCTTCTCGATGAGTACGTGGCGATAGAAGCGGCCCATCTCTGGGATAGCGAAGATGCCGATGCCACCGAAGGAGCGTGTCGGCACGTCGAGTACCTCACCCTCAGCGATGTACGAGCGGAGGTTGCCCTCGCTGTCGCACTGCAGACGGAAGAACGTGATGTCGCTGGCCGCGATGTCGCCCTCGAGGGTGCCGCGTGTGAAGTCGGGCTTGCCACCGTTCTCGAGCAGACGGTTCTGGATGAGCTGGTACTTCACGGCACGTGTAGCGCAGAGCTTGCACTCCGGCGTGTTACCACAGTGGAAGCCCATGAACGTGTCGGTGAGCTCGTACTTGTGGCCGTACTTGCCGATGATGTCCTCGTCGTAGATGTACTTCGGCGTGGAGTTGTTGATATCGAGCAGCGTCACGGTGTCGTCGCTGATGCACATGCCGATGTACTCCGACAGGGCACCATAGATGTCGACCTCGCAGCTCACGGGGATGCCACGGCTGACGAGACGGCTGTTGACGTAGCAGGGCTCGAAGCCGAACTGCTGCGGGAAGGCGGGCCAGCACTTGTCGGCGAAAGCGACATACTTGCGGTTGCCCTTGTGAGCCTCGGCCCAGTCGAGGAGCGTGAGCTCAAACTGTGCCATACGCTCGGAGAGCTCGGGATAGTAGCGACCCTCGCCCATCTCGGCAGCCATCTCCTTGCACACCTCGGGGATGCGCTTGTCGCCGGCATGCTCCTTGTAGCTCACCAGGAGGTCGAGCTCCGAGTTCTCCTCGATCTCCACACCGAGTTCATAGAGACCCTTGATTGGTGCGTTGCAGGCAAAGAAGTCCTGTGGACGCGGACCGAAGGAGATGATCTTTAGGTTCTTCAGACCGATGACGGCACGTGCCACGGGCACGAAGTCGGCGATCATCTTGGCCACATCCTCTGCGGTACCCACGGGGTAGGAGGGAATATAGCCCTTCAGATGGCGCATGGCGAGGTTGTAGGAGCAGTTGAGCATGCCGCAGTAGGCATCGCCACGACCGTTGATCATGTCGCCGTCGCCCTCAGCGGCAGCCACGAACATGCATGGTCCGTCAAAATACTTAGCAATGAGCGTCTCAGGCGTCTCGGGACCGAAGTTGCCGAGGAACACCACGAGGGCGTTGCAACCCTGTGCTGTCACGTCAGCGACAGCCTTCTCCATGTCGTGCTCATTCTCCACTGTCGTCTGGCAGTTGTAGATTTCGCCCTTGTAGGCTTTCACAATGTTCTCACGACGCTGCGTAGACAGCTTGATGGGGAAACAGTCACGGCTGACGGCAATGATGCCGAGCTTCACCTGAGGAATGTTTGTACTTGTCATAATGTCTTTGGTTATTAGCGTATTGTTATTCGTTTAATTTCCGAACGCAAAGGTAACGATTTTATTTCGTTCCGGCTTTGTCTTTTGTATCAAAATGTATGTCTAAATGTTGCAAGATGCTGACGATCGGTCGAAACCGACGGGTCGGAACTGCTTCTGCGCCTCGCTGTAGACATATCCGTGCTGCAGCATGTAGGCTTTCACCCGCTCGGGGTCTTCGTTGTAGCAGTAGCACAGTTGTTCCAGCGAGTCGAATTCCTCGTCGCGGAGAAACATGTTCACGCTCGAGAGGAGGATGGCGGGGTTGTGGGGAAGATGGTCCATGTTTTTTTTGCAAAGATATAAAATCGTGGGGAATTCGTTGCACAATGTGGTACTATCTGTGCAGAAAACAACATTTCTCTTAACTTTTTTACGGTTTTTTTTGGTAGTTTAATCTAGAATAGCGACATTTGTGCGCCGGATACAAGTAAACAGGAACATTTTAAAAAACAAGCACTAGAAATGAAGAGAAAGGATTTGATGGTGTTACTTGTCCTTCTTCCGGCAAGTGTGTCGGCAACGACAAGACTCATCTCAGATTCCACACAGGCAAGCCTCGCGCCGGACTCCCTCCGTGCGCTAGCCTACAAGAACGTAGACCTCACGGAGGTCGTCGTCACTGGTCAGGGTAACGCGGTGCAGCGTCGACGCCTGTCGAGCAATGTCACGAAGATCGATGCCAAGGACCTCGCGGTAGCGCCTGCGGGCCGCTTCGACCAGATGCTGCAGACGGCTGTGCCGAACATGCAGATCCAGATGTCGAGCTCGCAGCCGGGTACGGCCTCGTTCATGAAGGCACGTGGCCTGTCGTCGGCCTACCTCAACTCTACACCTATTATATATATAGACGGCGTCCGCGTGGACAACCTCAACACTGGCGGCGCCCTCAGCGGCTACACTGGCACCTCCGTGGAGGGTATCGCCGCGTCGCCCTATTCTTCCAACGACCTCGCCATGGGGCAGCTCGCGCAGTCGTCGTCCATCAGCGACATCCCCATGGAGAACATTGACCACATCGAATATGTCTCTGGCGGTGCCGCTACGACGCTCTATGGTTCCGACGCGGCAAATGGCGTCATCCAGATCTTCACCAAGAAGGGCAGTGACGGCAAGTTCACGGGGGCGTTCACCACGCAGCTCGGATGGGATGTTGCCAATGGACAGTTCTATCACTTCCGCTCGACAAAGGACCTGCTCAACAAGACCGGCTTCGAGCAACTCTATCGTCTGAACCTCAGCGCAGGCACCGACCGGATGGGCTTCAGCCTCGGCGCGGCGATGAGTCAGAACACGGGCATCATCATCCACAACCGCAATGAGAACAAGAAGTACGACCTGCGCTTTGGCTCGCATGCACGCCTGAACAGCATCCTCAACTACGAGAACTCCTTCGGCTTCGTCGCCAGCGACTACGACCGTGACCGCAATGGTAACCAAGGCTACTACACAGGACTGTGGTTCACGGAGGGTGCCTGCTCGACTGCACCTTATTATTATACCGATGAGAACGGTCAGCAGCAACCCTATCCCGCCGACCGCGACGCCATCAAGGGCACGGCCTATCAGCAGATGAAGGCGTTCGTCGACAAGGCGGAGGCGCTGCAGAACAACAAGACGAAGGTCTACCGCTTCCAGACGTCGCAGACGTTCACCCTCACACCGATGAAGGACCTCACGTTCAAGGGCATCTTCGGCGTCGACTGGCGCAACAGCTCCAACAAGGAGATTGTCACCAACGAATGGCTCGTCCACACCCGCTGCGAGCAGGAGGGGAGCACGGATGCCGGCCGCATCACCAACTTCGACCGTAACTACCTCGGCATCACGGCGGAGATCAACGGTCAGTGGAAATACTTCCACGAGGACTGGCTGAGCAATATCCTCACCGCAGGCTATCAATACTTCAACAACCGCGACCATCAGTCGGCCTACAATGGCTATAAGGTAGCCGACGGCGCGCAGATCATCAGCGGCGCTGGCGTCCTCAGTGCAGGCGAGTGGCTCAGCCGCTTGCACAGTTATGGTTTCTTCGCACAGGACAACATCGGCATCCTCAACCGCTACTATCTCGACCTCGGCCTGCGCTGCGACGACAACACCGCCTTTGGCAGCAATGTCGGATGGCAGTGGTACCCGAAGGTGGGCATGTCGTGGATTGTCTCCGACGAGCCGTTCATGCAGCGTCTGGCGGACGACGGCATCATCTCCAACAGCCGTGTCTTCGCCAACTATGGCGTTGCTGGCACCTATCCTCCGGCGTTCTCCTACCAGCGGACGATGACGCTCAGCGCCTTCCAGGGCAAGCAGGCTGCGACCTTCGGCAACTATGGCAACCCCGACCTCGGACCGGAGAAGAAGCATAGCTTCGAGGTGGGCTTCGAGAGCGCGTTCTTCGAGAACCTCTTCACCCTCGGCGTCACCTATTATTATACCCGTACGAAGGACGCCATCTTTGCCGTGCCTACGCTGCCCTCGGAGGGTATGGCCGCCACGTATCTGACCAATGTCGGCGAGATCGAGAACAAAGGTGTGGAGATCAACGTCGGTGTCACACCCATTGATACCCGCGACTGGACGGTGACGCTGCGCTCATCGCTCAACACCAACCACAACGAGGTGACGGAGATGGGCGGCTATCTTCCATTCCAGATCGGCGGCTTCAACTCCCACACCATCGAGAACGCCGTGGAGCTGGGCAAGCCCGTGGGCTTCCTCCGTGGCACACGCACCTCGGTGGACGCTGAGGGGAATGTCACACGCGAGTATGTGCAGGACCTGGGCTCAACCATCCCAACGTTCTATGGCAACTTCATGCTCAACGTGCGCTATCGTGACCTGACGTTTACGGCTACAGGCGACTACCAGACGGGCTCCTACTGCAACGACTTCGACGGGATGTTCCGCTATGCCGTCGGCCTCGACGACAAGCGCGTGCCACAGGCCGTCCGCGCACAGTTCCTGCAAGGCAAGGTGGGCTGGAGCGACTTGGCGAACTACTTCACTGAGAAGGCCGACTACCTGAAGCTCCGCAACATCGGTGTGGACTACACGTTCCACCTCACGCGTCTCTTCTCGCCGTCGTTCCCCGTGAAGACGCTCAACCTGGCCTTCAACGCCTATAACCTCCTGTCATTCACGCGTACCGACTACGATCCGGAGGCCGTCCTCTCGTCGGCACAGGCACAGGGCGCGGCCTCGACATCGGGCATCCACTATGCCACACCGTCGGCCGCACGACAGTTCATCTTCACCGCACGGTTTAACTTTTAGGAAGTTCGCTGTCGGACCGTTCGCCTTATCAAGGCGAACGCCACCTGGCGAGCAGCAAAAGAAGAAAAACAATGAAAACAAAGCAAACCCTCTTGATATCCCTCACCGCCCTCCTCTTCACCTCTTGCGACCTGGTGGAGCCCGGCAACACCATCAACCCTAATGTGGATGAGGAGAAGTTCCTCAACACGCCCAAGGCCATGCAGACCTGGGTCAACGGCGCGAAGGCAACCTTCGCCACGAACCTCTCGGAGTTCATCGTCCGCGACGAGATGATCTCCGACAACTATTTCAATGCCTACACCCGCATCTCCAACACGTTCGACATCCCGTCGCTGCCTTACACCGACGATGAGGTGGAGCAGATGCAGCGCTGCGTCGGCGCCATCCGTGAGGCGGCAGCCTACGGCATCAACACCGTAGCGAAGCACGACGCCACGACGACTTCTGCCGACCTCTTCACGCTCTATACCATGCACGCTTATGCCGACATCATGGCCGGCGAGTCGTTCACCGCGCTGCCCGCGGAGAGCAAGGGCTTTGTCAAGCCGTGGCAGGACCACCTCGTGCTGGCATTAGAGATGCTCGAGAAGGCCGAGACGCTCTCCGACAGCAATGAGGACCGTGCGTTCGTCGAGACGCTCATGGCGCGTGCTTACTATAAGATGGGCATCAAGGACAAGGCCGTTGCCGCGGCCCGCGAGGCGTTGCGCCTCTCGCCGACGCTGCTCCGGCAGGTCACCTTCGATGGCGACAACAACGTGAACAACACGCTGCAGAGCTTCATCTGGGGAGCGATGCTCCAGCCGTTGCCTCGTCTGGACTTCCTCGATCCGAAGTATTTCAAGACGTCGAGCACCGAAGAGCGTCCGATCAACATCGCCAAGGCGGAGGAGGACTACCTCATCCTTGCCGAGGCAGCCGTCGCTGACGGCAACCTCAGTGAGGCTCGCACGGAGCTCACTCAGTTGCTCGCCCTCGTGAAGGAGCGTCCGGTGAAGACAGGACTGATGGATGATGACGACCGCAACCAGGGTAAGACCAACGCTTACCCCACCGGTGCAGGCATCAGCGTGCGGGCGTCGGCTGACGATCCTTACCGGGGCGGCCTCGTCCTCGATCGCTCTGTGGCCATCGCAGTGCCTTATATCTCCGGCACATCGGTCACCGCCGACATGATCAACAACGCCACCTCGGCCGATGCCCTGCTGGAGACCATCTATCTCATGCGGCAGGAGATCTTCTTCGCTGAGGGCCGTCGCACGGCTGACCTGGGCATCCGCATCCCGCTCTGCGACGTGGAGTTTGCGGCACTGAAAGAGAACGACGCCACAGGACCGAAGTCGGGCTACAAGGAGTATACCGAGGCCGTCATCCCGAGCTACATCCCCCTCGACAAGGGCATGGACGCCTTCACATGGGACAAGGAGGCGAAGACGGTGACCATCAACTATAACATGAACCGCATCCTGGTGGAGAACCACGCCACGGCCTTCGCAAAGTAAGGGACAAAAAAAATAGGATGTCTCACGACATCCTACTTGCAAAAATTAACCTTAATAATCTAATACCATGAAAAACACATTTGCAAAGTTACGAAACTTTCATTAGTTTGCAACAGGTTTGTCACACTCTAAACGAAGTTTTAACATAGTTTAATCATGCATCGCTTCTTCGCGATAGCCATCACTGTTGTAATGCGCTAGCCATCACTGTTGTGCATCATGCCGCGAGGATGGTGAGGCCCGCCATGACGATGCTCACCATGTTCATCAGTTTGATGAGGATGTTGAGGCTCGGCCCACTGGTGTCCTTGAACGGATCGCCGACGGTGTCGCCGACGATGGTGGCCTTGTGGCAGGCGGAGCCCTTGCCACCGAGGTGACCCTCCTCGACATACTTCTTCGCGTTGTCCCACGCACCACCGGTGTTCGCCATGAACACGGCCAGCGTGAAGCCAGCGGACAGGCCACCGACGAGCAAGCCAAGGACGCCTGCCACACCGAGGACGAGGCCCGTGACGATGGGGATGATGATGGCGAGGAGTGACGGAAGGATCATCTCGTGCTGGGCACTCTTCGTCGAGATCTCCACGCAGCGACCGTAGTCGGGCGTGGCCTTGCCCTCAAGGATGCCCTTGATCTCACGGAACTGGAGGCGCACCTCCTCGACCATGCTCTGTGCGGCACGGCCCACGGCGCCCATCGTCAGTCCGCAGAAGAGGAATGCGGCCATGGCGCCGATGAAGACGCCGACGAGCACGCGCGGATTCATGAGGTTCACCTCAAAGTAGTTCATGAAGTCGGGCATCGTCGCCTTCATCGGGTCGAAAACATTACCCGCGGCATCGAGGTATTGCTCGCCATGCTCTACGGCGCGGGCCATGGCGATCTTCACTTCCTCCACATAGGACGCCAGCAGGGCCAAGGCGGTGAGGGCTGCGGAACCAATGGCGAAGCCCTTACCCGTGGCGGCGGTGGTGTTGCCGAGGGCATCGAGGTTGTCCGTACGGTTACGCACTTCCTCGCCGAGCTCACTCATCTCCGCGTTGCCGCCGGCGTTATCAGCTATCGGACCGTAGGCATCGGTGGCCAGCGTGATGCCGAGCGTGGACAGCATGCCCACGGCGGCGATGCCGATGCCATACAGGCCACGGCTGATTGACGCAGCGTTCATGCTCATGTCGAAGCCATTGGCACAGAGGTAGCTCAGGATGATGGCCACGCCAATGGTCAGGACGGGTATGCACGTAGAGATCATGCCTGTGCCAATGCCCTTGATGATCACTGTGGCAGAACCGGTCTTGCTCGCCTCGGCAATCTTCTGCGTGGGACGGTAACTTAGAGAGGTATAGTACTCCGTCGACTGTCCGATGATGACACCGGCGGCCAGTCCGCTGATGACCGAGAACGACAGTCCGAGCCAGTTCTCCAGTCCCAGAAGGTTCAATATCACAAAGGTGAAGATGGCGATGAGCACGGCAGCGAGGTTCGTGCCACGGCCCAGTGAGTGGAGCAGGTCCGTCATCGTCGCGTCCTCCTTGGTGCGGACGACGAAGATGCCGATGATGCTCAGGAAGATGCCCACGGCGGCGATGAGCATCGGGGCGATGACCGCCTTCAGTTGCAGGTCACCGTTCATGGCAAACGCCGTGGCGCCAAGGGCAGCCGTGGAGAGGATGCTGCCGCAGTAGCTCTCATAGAGGTCGGCACCCATGCCGGCGACGTCACCGACATTGTCACCGACATTATCGGCGATAGTGGCAGGGTTGCGCGGGTCGTCCTCGGGGATGTCCTGTTCTACCTTACCCACGAGGTCTGCACCGACGTCGGCGGCCTTGGTGTAGATGCCGCCACCCACACGGGCGAACAGTGCCTGCGTGGAGGCACCCATGCCGAAGGTCAGCATTGTCGTGGTGATGGTGATGAGGGCAGCATTCTCGCCCTGATAGAACGCAGAGAGGATGAGGAACCACAGGGCAATGTCGAGCAGACCGAGTCCCACGACGACGAGGCCCATGACGGCACCCGAGCGGAAGGCGATGCGCAGTCCGCCGGCGAGGCCTTTGCGGCAGGCGTTGGCGGTGCGGCCGGAGGCGTAGGTCGCCGTCTTCATACCGAAGAAGCCGCTCAGGCCACTGAAGAAGCCGCCGGTGAGGAAGGCAAACGGCACCCACGGGTTCTGCACCTTCAGCACATAGGCCATGAAGGCGAAGAGGAGGGTGAGGACGATGAAGACGATGAGCACCACACGGTATTGTTGCTTGAGGTAGGCCATGGCACCCTTGCGGATGTGTCCGGCGATCTCACGCATGCGCGGTGTGCCCTCATCATTGGTCATCATCTGCTTGAAGAAGATCCACGCCAGCAGGAGGGCTGTGATGCTGGCGATGGGCACGAGCCAGAAAGCAACAGGAATGGTCATAGGCTGAAAGAGTTTAAGGGGGGAGAGTGTCCCACAGGTTCTTACGTTTTCATTTGCAAACTTAGGCAAAAATCTCCTTCGTGTCAACGATTTCTGCATTAAAAATCATTAAACAGCGGTGCTCATTTCCTCTCTTTTGCAGTATCTTATGCTGATTTGCAAACTATTTGCAAACTGCCACGGGCAATTGTGAACGAATTGCAAACTGTTTTTCTTGTTTCCTACAGCTTTTTGCCGTACCTTTGCCATAGAAAACAAAGAACAACGACATCATGACAATAGACCTATCTCTCTTTGCAGCCCTGTCACAGCGTGAGTGGTTCCTGCTCGGCATCTGCGCGGTGATCTACGTGACACTCTTCGTCGTAGCCCTGCAGAACAGTCGGCGGAAGATGCTCATCCTGCGTCAACGCCTCGAGCGCGTGCAGCAGCTGCAGCAGGAGAAGAGCCAGGCAAACATCCAGCAGAACCAGCAACGTCTCGTGGAGCTGCAGGGACTCATCCAGAAACTCGGCGACGAGAACAGCATGCTGCGGCTGGAACTGGAGGAGAAGGAGGCAAGGCTCACCTATAATAATAAGGTGGCGGCACTGGAGAACGAGCGGCGCTCGAAGGCCGAGAGTCTGCTCTTTGCCTCGCCGGTCTACCTCCGTCTGCAGGACGCCATCCAGCACGACGACAGTATGACGGCCACCGACATCGCCGACCTGGCACGTGTCATCGACGAGCTCTACGACGGCTTCACCGCCACGCTCCTCGGACTGTGCAAGATGAACAGCCATGAGCGCAACGTATGCCTCCTCATCAAGGCACGCTTCGCGCCGAAGGACATCGCCACGCTCACCGCGCACAGTAAGGAGAGCATCGCCACCACGCGCAGCCGCCTCTATCAGAAGGTGTTTGCGAAGAAGGGGTCGACGAAGGACTGGGACGACTTCGTGCTCTCGCTATAAGATAATAATAGATAACCGATAACAATAAAACGGAAGTGACATGATAGACTACATGATTTCCAACCTCTGGGCATTCTGGGCCATTATCGCCGTGATATGCCTCATCCTCGAACTTGTCACAGGAGGATTCTTCATCATCTGCTTTGCCGTCGGCGCTCTCGTCGCCGCGCTGGGCTCACTGCTCGCACTGGCCTTCGGCTGGCAGGTAGCGTTGTTCATCGTCTTCTCGACCATCGCCATCTTCACTGTGCGACCCTTTGCACTGAAGTATCTCCACGACGACAAGCCCGTCGCCGTCAGCAACGCTGACGCCATCATCGGTCGTGTGGGACGCGTCTCGGAGACCATCGTCGCAGGACACTTCGGCCGTGTGGCCATCGACGGCGACGACTGGAAGGCACAGGCCTCGACAACGACGACCGACATTCCTGTCGGCGCGCTGGTGAAGGTCATGGGCCGAGAGTCGATCATCATCGATGTCGTATCCGCAAATTAAGGGTTCAACAATCAGCATTTAACATTCAACATTCAATATTATGATCGTTTACTATGTACTAGCCGCACTCGTCGTGTGCGTACTGATCTTCGCCAAGATGGCGTTGGTCATCATTCCGCAGTCGGAAACAAAAATCATTGAGCGGCTCGGCCGCTACTATGCCACGCTGAAGCCGGGCATCAACCTCATCATCCCCTTCATTGACCGGGCAAAGGAGATCGTCACCCTCAGCCGCGGACGCTACATCTACAGCAACCGCATCGACCTCCGCGAGCAGGTCTACGACTTCGACAAGCAGAACGTCATCACCAAGGACAACATCCAGATGGAGATCAACGCGCTGCTCTACTTCCAGATCGTCGACCCCTTCAAGGCGTGCTACGAGATCAGCAACCTGCCGAACGCCATTGAGAAGCTCACCCAGACCACCCTGCGAAACATCATCGGTGAGATGGAACTCGACCAGACGCTGACTTCCCGTGACACCATCAACTCCAAGCTGCGTGGCGTCCTCGACGATGCAACAAACAAGTGGGGCATCAAGGTCAACCGCGTGGAGCTCCAGGACATCATCCCGCCAGCCAGTGTGTTGCAGGCCATGGAGAAGCAGATGCAGGCCGAGCGTGACAAGCGTGCGACGATCCTCACCTCTGAGGGACAGAAACAGGCTCAGATCTTGCAGTCGGAGGGTGAGAAAGCCGCAAAGATCAACCGTGCGGAGGCTGAGAAGCAGCAGGCGATCCTCCTCGCTGAGGGTGAGGCACAGGCGCGCATCCGCAAGGCGGAGGCTGAGGCGACGGCTATCGACCGCATCACGGAGGCTGTCGGCAAGACGTCGAACCCTGCCAACTACCTCTTGGCAAAGAACTATATCCAGATGCTCCAGCAGGTGGCCAGCGGCGACAAGTCGAAGACGGTCTTCCTGCCCTACGAGGCTACGGGCGTCATGGGCTCGCTCGGAGGCATCAAGGAACTCTTCAAGGCACAGTAACGACGCGTTACGCTTCAGCTATCAGGTCGCGACAATATTGTCGCGGCTTTTTTTTATGGTTGCACACTGCCCCCCTCGGAGTGTGCAGTTTGCCGTTTCCAGCTGACGGTTCATCCGTGAAAATCGACGTTTCGGTAGTTTTGTGGAACGATTGTTGACGGTGTCTCTTCAATGAGCCTTACCTTTGTAACAACAAACAATAAGGATAATCATGGACTTCAAAGAGTTTTTTGAGCACAACTACACTTGGATCAACGGCTTCATGAACAATGTGCGCCGTTATCGCCAGCGTACTGCGCTCATCGACCCTATCGCAAAACAGAGCTGGACATACGAGCAGCTCAACCAAGATATTAACAAGTTCGCCAACCGGCTCCTCGCTGACGGCCTCGTCAAGGGTGACGTGGTGATGATGGAACTACCAAACTGTCCCGAGTTCGTTTTTACTTATGTGACCACGCAGAAGATTCGTGCCATCAACAGTCCCGTCTCGTTCCGCCTGAGTCCCGGCGAGCTTGCTTACCATATCGAAGACTCCCACCCACAGGTGGTGCTCTTCGACCTCAAGCACCAGCAGGACATGCTGCAGGCCATCGAGATCTGTGGCTGGACGCCGAAGCGCCTCATCGTCGTCGATGGACCATCGGAGGGTAACATCATCGCCTATGCCGACTATGTGAAGGACATGCCCACCACAGAACCGAAGGTTGATGGCGACTATTACATCTACGATGAGACGACGCGCCTCTACACCAGCGGCACCACAGGACGGCCCAAGGGTGTACCACTGACCTCCATCAATGAGGTGCTCTCTGCCCACGACATCATGATCCACTTCCCGCTGAGCTGTAAGGACATCACGATGAACACCACGCCGTGGTTCCATCGCGGCGGCGTCCACTGCGGCGGACCGTGCCCCGCGCTCTATGCCGGAGCGTGCATGGTCATCATGAAGAAGTTCGACGCCATCAAGACGCTGCGCTATGTGGAGATGTACAACATTACTTATATAATAGGTGTGCCCACTGTCCTCGATGCTCTCGCCGAGGAACAGGAGAACATGGGCTACGACCTTGGCCCACTGAAGGGCATCATCACCATGG
>ERZ1032009.261-NODE-261-length-12300-cov-5.007268_pt1 | contig 12300 bp, 15 predicted proteins | sample MGYA00516700_ERZ1032009 | MGnify/ENA primary metagenome ERZ1032009 (study PRJEB33719, sample SAMN04261292) | wastewater metagenome | biome: rural village; feature: human; material: feces | host: Homo sapiens | place: El Salvador | collected 2013-01-14 ...
GAAAAACACAAAAATTATAATTTGTTGCTAGATAGTAACGAAAATAATATTTTTAAAAGAAAACTAAAAACAGAAGAAGAAAAAGTTTTAGAAGAAATTGAAAAAGTAGAAAAAATAATTGAATTAGAAGAAAGAGAGGAAGAATAATTATGGATATGATGAAAGCAGTATTAGAAATGTTGACAAAATTTATAGGAGCAGGAGGCACAATTTGGGTAGTAATAGGACTTATTATAGTTGGAACTGGATTAAAAGACAAAACTGGTCCACAAATCCAAAGTGGAATATGGCAAATTGTAGGTGGTGGACTTATAATTTCTGCTTCTGCACTACTTTCGACTATAGCACTATAAAAAGGAGAGTATTATGGAAGATTATATTTTAGGGAAAATTCTTGATGTTCTAAACACAGTAGAAAATTTAGGCACAGGAATTCTAATACAATCTCCAGAAAACTTTAATACAACATTGTATAACGGAATAATAAACATTATGGATAATGCAGTTATGCCTGTTGCAAGTATTATACTAGCTTTATTTCTAGTTTTAGAATTATATAAAATTTCTTTACGAACAGAAAATATGAATACTTTAGGTATAGAAATACCAATGAAAGCTATGTTTAAATTTGTAATTTGTAAAATTGTAATGGACAATTTAAAACTGATTTTACTTGCAATGAATCAAGTATCAACTACACTAATATCAAATATGAATAATGTTTTTAATTCGAGCGTAACATCAAATGTAACGAACATTGATACTATTTCACAAACGATTGAAAGTATGGAGTTTGGAGTGCAACTTTTAACAAGTGTTGAAGTTACTATTATATGGCTACTAATAAAATTTATAGCAGTAATGGTAACAGTAATTGTTACAGGCAGAATGATAGAAATGTATATACTAATTGCCATTTCTCCCATTCCTGCAGCAACAATTCCTAACACAGAAGCAAGTAGTATAGCAAAAAACTTTTTAAAAACATTTATGGCAGTTTGTTTGCAAGGTGCAATTATATTTTTAGTTGTATCAATGTTTGGAATAATAGTAAATAGTGTTGGACTAAGTGTAAATGGAGCAGAATTTACAAAATCATTATTCTCGATACTCGGTTATGCGTTAGTATTAGTTATTTCATTATTCAGCACAGGAAAATGGGCAAAATCAATATGCAATGCTATGTAGTAGATAAGGAGAAAAAGTATGTCAATAGAGGTTAGGATTCCAAAAGAGATAAAGGAATATAAAGAAAAAATAATTTTTGGTTTAAATTTTAGACAGTTAATAAGTGTTTTTATAGGTGGAGTGATATGTTTAAGTACATTCTTTTTAATAAAACCTATTGTCGGAGTAGATTTAGCAAGTGACATTATAATATTTGAGGCAATCCCTATTTTTGCGTTTGGTTTTATAAAGGTTCGCAGTTTCAATTTTGAAACTTATGCGAAGATCTTTATAAAACACAAACTAGGCAAAAATAAGAGAACATACGAAAACAAGTTATATCTAGTAAATTTAAAAGAAGAAATAAAAACAAGTGATTACACAAAAAAGGAAGTGAGAAAAGTTGAAAAATCCAAATCAAGTAGCGAAAATGAGGAAACAAGAACAATCGGAAGAAATGAAAAAAATAAAATTACTAGAGAAAGAATTAAAAGAGCAAAAAAGGAATTTAAAGCAGAAACAAAAAGAGCAGAAACAGAAGAACTCGACAAATCAAAAGAACAATTTGAAATTGCAAAAAAACAATATCAAAAGGCTAGAAAAGGAAAGGTTAAGAAAAATCAAAAGCGAAAGAGCTAAACCTACAACACAAAACACAATAAAATATTTGCGAATGATAGAAGACGGAATCTGTGAAGTTGAAAAAGGTGTTTTCTCTAAAACAATAAAGTTTTCAGATATAAATTATGAAATCGCAAAAAAAGAAGACCAAGTCGATATTTTCTCAAAATATTGTGAGTTTTTAAATTATTTTAATGAAACAATAAAAGTACAAATAACTATACAAAACAGATACATAAATCAAGAAACATTTAAAAGAAAAATGCTGATAAATATAAAAGACACAGACGAAGAATATATGAAGACATACAAAAAAGAGTTTAATTCAATGCTTATGGAAAAAGCAAGTCAAAGACAAAACAATGTAATTAGAGATAAATTTATAACTTTTACTGTAAAAGCAGATAGTTATGAGTCGGCAGTTCCTTTACTTGCAAGAATTGAAACAGACATAATGAATAATCTAAAAACTCTAGGTGCAGGAGATAGAACCCTAACAGGAAGAGAAAGAGTTGAAAACCTATATACATTTTTTAATCAGAACCAGGATATAGAGTTTGACTATGATTATACATTAAATACAGGACTAACAACAAAAGATTTTATTGCTCCAAATAGCTTTGATTTTACAGATAAAAAGACATTTCAATTTAACGATACCTATGCACAAGTAATTAGAATAAAAGACTTGCCAACAGATTTATCTGATAAAGTTATATCAGAAATAACAGAACTTAACTTAAATCTTAATATAGCATTACACATTGAGGCAATAGAACAAAAAGAGGCATTAGATTTAGTAAAAAGAAAAATAGCATTTATGGAACAACAAAAAATAGATGAACAAAAAAGAGCAATAAGGTCAAATTATGATGTTGACATGATACCACACGAACTAAAATATTCTTTAGATGAGGCAGAACAATTATTAGATGATATGCAACACGGAAATCAAAGAATGTTTGTATTAACAGCTTTAATATATACATGTGCGGAATCAAAAGAGAAATTACAAGAGCAAGTATTTCAAATATCTTCTGTATGTAGACAAAATGGTTGCACAACAGAAACATTAGACTACTTGCAAGAAGACGCTTTAAATTCGATTTTACCACTTGGAAAAAATCATATAAATATAAAAAGAACTTTAACAACTGCAAGTACGGCAATATTTATGCCATTTTCTACACAAGAACTATACCAAGAAAACGGCTTATATTATGGACTTAATGCACTTAGTCATAATTTAATACTTGTGAACAGAAAGTCTTTAAAAACTCCGGCTGGATTCATTTTAGGTACACCAGGTTCGGGAAAATCATTTAAGGGAAAAACAGAAATTGTAAATGTGCTATTAAAAACAGATGATGATGTAATTATTATAGACCCTGAGGCGGAATATCAATATTTAACACAATGTTTTAGAGGAACAAATATAAATATATCTGCAGGAAGTAGGGAACATATAAACCCAATGGATATATCAGAAGAATATGATGAAAATCCACTAAAACTAAAATCAGAGTTTTTATTATCACTTTGTAATTTAATTGTTGGAGGAAGAAAAGGACTATCTACACAAGAAAAAGCCGTTATAGATAGAGCAGTTGCATTAACATATAGTAAAACATTTAATACTTTAGGAAAACAATATACACCAACACTTAAAGATTTTTATGACACACTTCTTACTCAGCCAGAGGCTGAGGCAAAAGATGTTGCATTATCTTTAGAATTATATATAAAGGGGAGCTTATCTGTATTTGCTGAAAAAACAAATATTGATATAAACAATAGACTTATAACATTTAATATAAAAGATTTAGGAAAAGAACTAAAAACAATGGGAATGTTAATTGTTTTAGACCAAATATGGAATCGTGTTACTCAAAATAGACAAAAAGGAAAAAGAACATGGCTTTATATTGATGAAATATATCTATTATTTCAAAATGAATATTCATCAAATTACCTTTTTGAATTATATAAAAGAGCGAGAAAATGGGGCTTAATTCCAACAGGAATAACACAAAATGTAGAAGATTTACTACTTTCAGATAATGCAAGAAGAATGTTATCGAATTCAGATTTTATAATAATGTTAAACCAAGCAACAAGTGACAGAGTAGAACTTGCAAGCCTACTTGATATATCAAATCCTCAATTATCTTTCGTTACGAATGTAAAAGAGGGACAAGGACTTATTTTCGCAGGAAATTCTATAATTCCATTTAAAGACGAGTTCCCAAAAGAAACAGAACTTTACAAGATGATGACAACAAAACCTGAAGAAGTAGGAAAGAAAAAATAATGCCAGTAAAAGAAAAAAAGCAAGTTTTTCAAGTAAAAGATATATCAAATGACGGTGTTATAAAAAAAGTTAAGGAAAATGCTGAAGCTATAAAAATAAAAACGGAAACAGAAAAACACATACAAAATAAAAATTTTGTAAAGACAAATGATATAAAAGAAAATTCCTATAAAGAAAAAGTTATAGGAGAAAAACAAATTTCAACAAGTAATAGTAATAACAATAATAATAATCTAAGTACAGTAAAAAACGAGCCGAAATATAACAATGTAGAAGAAAATAAACAAACAAAAGTAAAAAACAATAGACATAGTTTATCAAGTCGAGTTTTAAGAGGCTCAGAATATGTATTAGACCAGGTATTAAGTGGAGATGATGAAGACTTAGGAATAGACACAATTATAAAAGCAAAAAGAGGTATAAAGGCATCAGCGAGTTTATCAAAGAAAAATTTAGAAGTAAGTAAAAGAGTTGGAAAAAAAGTATATAAAGTCGCAACAAGTGAATCTGCAAAATCTTTTTATGCTGGAACAATTAACACAAGTAAAATGGTTTATGAAAAATCAATGGATATTTCAACAAAAGTATATGTTAGGCAAAAAGTAAAATCATATTTAAAAGCAAATAGTTTAAAGGAAAGACAGAAAAGAGAACTCAAAAAGAAGATGAAACAAAAGGCAAAAGAGAAACTAGAAAATGGGGCTTATATGATAGCCTCAAAGTTAAAAGATGTACTAACAAGCCTATTTACTAAAAAAGTTGTATTAGTTGGACTTTTAATAATTACTCTAGTAGTAACACTTATTTCTGCAGTTGTTGGGATAACTTCATTATTTGCTTATTCTGTGAATCTTTCTTTAGATGACAATGTAACAATGATAACAGAATATATCAGCGAACTAGACTATAATATAAACTCACAAATTGACAAAGCACCCCAAAATTATCCGTATGTAGATAACTTTATTTACAATGTACCTCAAAGAGCAGAAACAAACGAAGAACAGGTATATGCTTATTTAAAAGCAAAATACGGAGATGAAAAGATAACAGAAACAGTTATAAAAGGCGAAATAGACCAAATACATAATAATTTATATAATTTGAACTTTAATGAAACAACTAGAACTTGGACGGAAACTAAAGAGGACGGAAGTACCGAAACACATAGTTCAACAACAATGACAATTACATTAACAAGTAAAACCTTTGCGGAGTTTTACGAAGAAAACAAAGATAATCTTTTAAAAGAACATCAGCAAAAAGATTATGAAAATATATTAAAACTTATGAAAGAAAATGTTGGGAAAATGTTAAACAATCCATTTCCAAAGGTAGATTGGAGAAAATATATTACTTCTGAATATGGATATAGAGTACACCCTATAACTGGGGAATTTTCAAAACATACAGGACTTGATATAGCATTAGCAAATGGTACAGAGATTCACTCTTGTATGAGTGGAACAGTAGAAACATTTAATAGTGGGAGTAGTGGTTTTGGCTTGCATTTAACAATAACAAACGGAATGTATAAAACTTTATATGCACATTGCAGCGAAATTTTAGTACAAGACGGACAAAGAGTAAATGCAGGAGATGTTATTGCAAAAGTAGGAAATACAGGCTATTCAACAGGACCACATTTACATTTAGAATATTTTGTAAATGGAACAAGAAAAAATCCAAAAGCATATTTAAAAATATATGAAGAATAGAGGAGATTATCAAAATGGATTATTCAGATAAAATTAAAAAATATGAAGAAAATATCTCAAAATCACAAGAGATTATAAATAAAGAACAAGACAATATAAAGAAATATAAAAAAGAAATTGAAAAGTGCAAAAATCTTGAAATACAAGGACTTATAAATGATTTGAACATACCACACGACGAACTAAAAGCCTTTTTAAAGGGAATTAAGAAATAGTTATGAGTGATATGTTATATGAATCTCAAAGAATTTTGGTAACAAATAATAGTGAACGAATTAAAATAACAAGTTCTACTGATGTCGAAAATCTAAAACAAGTTCAAGATATTAAAGACCAGTTGCAAGAACATTTATTAGTTATTACATTAAATAATAAACAATTTGTAAACAGTATAGAACTTGTAGCAAAAGGCTCAATGACTTGTATTCAAGCAGATGTTTCTGATGTTGTTAGATGTGCTATTTTAAGAGGTTCAACCTCTATTATAGTTGTTCATAACCACCCCTCTGGAGATAGTACACCTAGCAAACATGATTTATATTTCACAAAAAAATTAAATACTATTGCAAGTTATCTAAATATTAGCTTATTAGACCACCTTATTATTGGAGAAAGAACCTTTAGTATGAAAAAAGAAAAATTAATTGATATGGATTCAGATTTTACGAAACTTGAAAATAGTGTTATAGACGAGATGAGAAAAGCAAATATAGAACTACGTTCAAAGATAAGTGAAATAGAGAAAAAAGAAAGTATTTCAGAAAAAGTTGAAAGAGTAATTGAAAAATTAAAAATATCTAAACATAAAGAAATGAGGGAAGATATGGGAAATATGGAAAATGACGAAATGGTACAAGATATGATAAAAGAAATAATACAAGAACTAAGCGAAAGTAATAATAAATCTATACAAGAAAAAATGCAAAATGCAAAAGAAAAGTCAAAAGAGCAAATTTCAAACAGTCGAGGTCGAGATCCTCTCAAAAATGAGAGGGCCGACTCGACACTTTAATAAAAAAGAGGTGGAATAAATGGAAGATGTAGTAGATAAAGTAAAAGAACTAACAACAAAGCTAGACAAAGGAGTAGAAGAAATATTAACAAGTGATAGGTATAGAGATTATTTAAAACAGATGTCTAAATTTCACGGTTACTCTTTTAGAAATACACTTTTAATACTTTTGCAGAATGAAAATGCAACACTTGTTGCAGGATATAAAACTTGGCAAACACAATTTAATAGACAAGTAAACAAAGGGGAAAAGGGAATACAAATATTTGCACCTTGCCCATATAAGATAAAAAAAGAAAGAGAAATCACAAACGAAAAAGGAGAAAAGGAAAAGAAAGTTGAAGAAGTAGTAATCCCAAAATTTAGAGCAGTAACAGTATTTGATGTATCACAAACAAGTGGCGAACCTTTAAAAGAACTTGCAGAAGAACTAAAGGGAGAATATAAAGACTTTACAAAGCTTTTCGAGGCAATCAAAAAATGTTCAGATTTTGAAATATCATTCATACCAGGAACAGCAGAAAAAGGGTGTTGCCATATTAAAGAAAGAAAAATTACAATAAAAGAGGGTATGAGTGAAAATCAAACAATAAAAACTCTAATTCACGAAATCGCACACGAAAAATTACATAGTGAAGTAGCAGAAAATGTAACAAGAAACCAAGAAGAAATAGAGGCGGAAAGTGTAGCTTTTGTTGTAGCAAATTATTTTGGAATTGATACATCATCATATAGTTTTGATTATATTTCAACTTGGCAAGAAAAAGAAAAAGCAGAAGTAAAAGATTCATTAAATACTATACAAGAAACATCAAATATGCTAATTGAAAAAATCAAAAAGAATTTAAGTTTAGAAAAAGAAATAAGTATTTCAGATAGAATAAAAGACGCAAAGGAAAAAGCAGAAAATCAAACAAAGTCAGACAAGCAGGAAAAGTCAAAAAAGAAAAGTATATCTTTATAAAGGGGGAATGAAAATGGTATTTTTAAATTATGAAGAACAAGCAATAATTAAAATGTATCACTTTGAATCCAAAGAAGAACTAATCGAAAAATTAGAAAAAGCATTAAAAGAAATAGAAGATACAGACACAAAAGAAATAGTAACAAATTTAATTCCAAAAATTAAAAATTATTCTTTAGAAGATTTAAAAAATGTAGACAATATTTTTGAATAGAAAAAAGGAGAACTTATGAAAAATTACAGATTTACTAAACACGATGAATTATTATATGAAACCCTATACGAAACATCAACAAACTTAGATTTATCAGATAGAAAAAATTTATTGAAAAGTTTTGAAGATTTTGAAATTTTTATGAACCAATTAACTGAAAACGAATTGAATCCAAATGATGATAAAAAGCAAAGAGAATATGAAAAAGCATTTGAAGATAAAATCAGAAATTGCACAGATGAAGAATTTGCAGAATTAAAAAGACGTACAATAGAACAAGAAAAAATCTATACTGAAACAAAAGTAGATGATATGCCAGACGATTATAAATTTTCTTTAGAAGATGAAATAACATATACAATGTTTTTTAATACAACAACAACAGTTGATGTGACAACTAAAGAGGGAATTATATACAAAATAAACAGAATAAAAACCAAGTTTAATCGAGAAGATTTAGATAAACTAATAAAGAAAATTAAAGAGAGTACAGATGAAGAATTTGAAGTATTTAAAAATAGATGTCTGCGTTAAATTGAATTTAGGGTAGATGTCAGAATAAGAGGATAGCAAGCATTGGAAGTGTGTCCACACTTCCTGCAAAACAAAAATGTTTGTTATTGCACTTTTTGGGGCATATCCCCAAACCCCTTTGACAAAGAGAGAGGTGCAGAAATTGAAAAAGAGGAAAAGAAAGATATTAAAAAAAGTGTTTTATTCAGAAGAAGAAATTGAAATTGTATATAAGAAAATGCAAGAACTAGGAACTGATAATTATAGTGCTTTTTGTCGAAAAATGACAATAGACGGATATGTAATAAAACAAGATTTCACAGATATAAAAAATCTCATTTTTGAAATAAATAAAATAGGAACGAATATAAATCAAATTGCTAAAAATGTAAATGAAACAGATAGAGTAAGTAAAACTCAATTAGAGGAAATAAATAAAAAGGTAAATGATATATGGCATATACTAAAATCAGAAATATTAAAACAACTTTAAACAAGGCAATAGACTATATAATAAATCCTGAAAAAACAAATAATAGTAAATTTGTTTATGGATATAATGTAGCACCAAAAACAGCCTCTATTGAATTTTCATTTACAGAAAAAATGGCTCAAAATATCAAAGGAGATTATAAAAGAGAAAATGGAAATCTAGCATATCATATAATACAAAGTTTTGATTATAACGATATAATTACACCAGAGGAAGCATTAGAAATAGGAAAGAAAACAGTCGAAGAATTTACTGGAGGAAAGTTCGAATATGTAATAGCAACTCACGTTGATAGAACTTGCATACACAACCATATTATATTTAATGCCGTTTCTAATATAGAATATAAAAGGTTTAATTCTGAACCATATAAAACAATAGCAAAACTTCATTCAGTTAGTGATAAAATTTGTGGAGAAAAAGGATTAACAATATTAAAAGCACAAAAAAATGATTCTAAATCTTATTATGAATGGTTAATGGATAAACAAGGCTTATCTTGGAAGAAAACACTTAAAAATATTATAGATAAAAACATAGTAAATGCAAAAACATTTGATGAATTTATCGAGCTAATGAAGAAAGATAAATACGAAGTAAAACAAGGAAAATATTTAGCTTTTAAATGTGCAGGACAAGAAAGATATATTAGATGTTATAAACTTGGTAATAGTTATTCAGAAGAGATGATAAAAAGTAGAATTGAAAATAAAAGTAAGTTTATATTTAATCGTCAAACTGTTAGCAAAAAGCCATTGCCACTTGATGTATTACTTATGCTGAAATCAAGAAAACAAGCAATAACAAATATAAAAGATATTGCAGGTTTAATTCTAAAACTTGAAAAAGATTATAACATTAAAACAATGAAAGATATTAAAACAGAAAAAGGCTCATACAGTATAAAATATAATGAAATAAAAGCAGATATTAAAAGTTTAGAAGAAAAAATAAAGAACCTGCAGGAAGACCAAAGAAACATTTTAATATATCTAAAATATAAAAGTATAAATGATTCATATAAAAAGAGCTTTAATAAAAAGAAATTCTATGAAAAATACGAATCAGAACTTATATTATTTGAATCTGCAGAAAAAAGCATAAAGAAACTAAATTTAGAAAATATAGAAATTACAAAAGATAAAAACGAAGAAGATATAAAGAAATTACAAAAACAGTATGTAGAACTAAATAAAAACTTGAAACTTGAAAAAGACAAAATAGAAACCATTGAAAAACTAGAAAACAAGCTGAATAAAATTTCAGAGAAAGAAAAGGAAAAAGAGAAAGAACAAGACCAGGAACAAGCAAAGAAAAAGAAAAGAAATATTTTGTTATAACATTAAAAACACCGAAATTCGGTGTTTTTAATGTTTGTTATTCATCTTGAAGTTAAGTTAAAAACTGTCAAAGTGTTGAAATATCAATGAAAATGTGGTATAATAATTTCGACATAATGTTAAAACGTTCTAGTTTCTAGCCTTTATAGAACCATTTTAATTTTATGAATTAAGTTTGAAATGAGGATGAGTTTATGACTAACAAGGAACTGAAAAACATCAAACATTCATTGAAAACTGATGTTGACCGCGCAAGTACCTGGATGACTCTTGCTGAAATTGGAGTTAAGGTAGGGGCTGAAGAAGACCCTAGCACTCTTCAAACTAGGCAAACAGTTATCAACGAATTGAAGAAATGTCGTGAGAAAATTTCTTCAAACTGCAATCAATTTCTTGCAGAAATTGACCGTTGCATTGAAAAAATGTCATAATTTATAATAAGTCCTAAAGGCTAGAGTAGAGATATAGTTTTCTGTATCTCTATTTTTATTAAATTTTGTCTTGTAAATGTCTTGAAATATTGATTTTTAAGGAAATATATGGTATATTGAGTGCGGAGGTAATATAAATGGAATATTTAACAAAATTAGAAGACGCATTTTTAAATTATGAAAAATTAACCGCCGAAGAAAAAGAAGATATAAAAGCACAAATAGCAGATAACAAAAACTCAAGAGCAGTAATAACAGATTTAGGAAACAATCCTTTTAAAAATAATGAAGACAGTTCTTTTTGGAAAGGCTATGTAAAAAAACAAGCTGAAGCTATTGAAATATGTAAAACATGTTCATATAGAATAGGTTATCAAAAAATGGAAAAAGAAAAAGAACAACAAGCCAAGAAAGAAGTGTAATATATAATCAATTAAATTTGGTTCTGCAGCAAAACAAAAATGAAATGGATCTAAATAAATTTAGAACATTTCATTTTTTTGATTTTGTAGCAGAACTCTTTATTTTCAAGGGATAAACTATATTAGATACTTTTTAAAAATAGATTATAAGCCATTCTCGAGCCTTGACTTTATAAAAACACTTGAAATATCAAATGTTTTTATATCTTTGTATGCTTTTTAAAAATTTTTCGCCATCTTCACAATAAATTTTAGATTTATGACTTGTATCTGTTATATAATTCATTTTTAACAACTTATTGCATATCTTTTCTCCGTTTATAGTGCTTGCATCTGCCATAACCTTTTCTATTTTTATATTTCTACTTATCAGCAAGTCAAACAAGTTTATACAACCTTTTAACAATGTAGTAACTACTCTATAATTGTTTCTATATTTTTCATCAATTGATATAGATGACAGGTATATGTAATATGTTTTATTATCTTGATATTCTTCTATTTGTTCAGCCAAAACATCAGCTTCATTCATTTTGTTTTCATATATATCCATAAAAATACTTTTCTGTAATGGCAATATGCTTACACTTGCGATAATTTCATTGTATTCATTTCTTACTCCTACACAAGTTAAATCATTCTTTTCATACCATTTTAGGCACTCATCTGCTGGAGCTATATTGTCATTTTCAAAATAAGAATGTTCTATATCTTCCATCATCTTAAAATCTTCAAAATCAAATTTATAATCTACTTTTAGTTGTTCCATTTTTTATTCCTTTCCACCTATAACCCAAATTTTCTATAAGCTTCATTGATTTCATCTTGACTTAAATCAATATAACGCATTGTTTGTTCTGGAGATGAATGATTAAGTATTCTTTGTAGTAAATAAATGTCTTTCGTTCTTTTATAGAACCAATAACCAAATGTTTTTCTCATAGTATGAGTTCCTATTTGCTCAAGTCCTAGTTTTTTTCCAGCCTCGTTCAATATTTCCCATATTCTTTCTCTTCCTAAATATCCGCCACCTTGACTACTTGGAAAAAGAGGTTTAGTTCTAATAATTTCTTTTACAAGTTCTTTTTCATCTT
>ERZ1032009.262-NODE-262-length-12288-cov-10.398349_pt1 | contig 12288 bp, 7 predicted proteins | sample MGYA00516700_ERZ1032009 | MGnify/ENA primary metagenome ERZ1032009 (study PRJEB33719, sample SAMN04261292) | wastewater metagenome | biome: rural village; feature: human; material: feces | host: Homo sapiens | place: El Salvador | collected 2013-01-14 ...
ACAAAAATAGGGTTCTGAAATGGAACAGAACTCCTATTATATAATAAGGTATAATGATAAAATAAAAAAGATATGGAATCGATTAAGAACAGAACAAGCATCAGAAAATATGCAGAGAAGGAAGTATCTGAAGAACTCCTGAACCGCCTTTTGGAAGAGGCAGAGCGCACCCCGACAATGGGAAACCTGCAGCTTTACAGCGTTGTGGTAACAAGAAGCGAAGAAGGAAAGAAGGCACTGGCGCCAGCCCACTTCAACCAGCCGATGGTAACAGAAGCCCCAGTCGTCCTCACCATCTGTGCCGATTATCGCCGCACCACCCTCTGGGCAGAGAACCGCAAAGGAACCCCAGGCTATGACAACATTCTCTCTTTTATGAATGCAGCTACCGATGCCCTTCTTTTCACCCAGACCTTCACCAATCTGGCAGAAGAAGCCGGTTTAGGCACCTGTTTCCTGGGAACTACGGTTTATATGCCAAAGATGATCATCGACACCCTGAAGCTCCCTAAGCTCGTAATGCCAGTAGCCACATTGACCATCGGATGGCCGGCAGAACATCCTGCCCTGAGCGACCGTCTCCCTCTACGCAGCATTATCCACCACGAGCATTTCGAAGATTACACCCCAGAGAAGATTGACGACTTCTATGCAGAGAAGGAAGCTCTTGAAGAAAACAAAGAGTTCGTTCGCATCAACAACGTAGAAACATTAGCCCAGGTTTTCACCGACATCCGATATACAAAGAAGGATTGCGAGACGATGAGCCAAGGTTTCCTCGAAGTCCTCAAGCAACAAGGATTTCTTGACTAAAGAGCATTCCTCTTCTATCTTTGTCGCTTGAAGAATGCATCTATAAAGATTAAAGAACCTATATAATAAACTGAAGTTTTGCCCCACACGCCCTGAAAGGGCAGAAGCTCCTAGAGCATTTGAGCCTTCAGCCCGTTCTTGAACCACATGCGAAAGTTCAGTAATAAGGTACAAGGATGCACAAGGATGCACTTCTATATGATTGCTGGCAGTTGGCAGCAACGTTGCCGGCAGCTGCCAGCAACATTGTCGGCAGCCGTCAGCAACATTGCTGGCAGCTGCCGGCAATCATATAAACCAACATATTAAGACGAAAGAAAGCTCATCTGTCTATTGACAGATGAGCTTTCTTCTATATATAATAGTAAGTATTATTCTACCACGATTGGCTTGTACTTAGGAACCAATGCCTTCATGATGCACCAGCCTACGAGGTAAGCAACACTACAGATGCAGAATACAATCATGTAGGCACCTGGCTTGCCATCGAAGCCCATGAAGCTGAAGGCGGAACCCTGACCATCTGCATAGGTGAAGAGCATACCAGAACCCTTATTAATAAGGAAAGAACCGATACCACCAGCCATTGCACCAATACCGGTGATAGTAGCTACAGTTGACTTAGGGAACATATCACCAATGGTAGAATAGAGGTTGGCAGACCAAGCCTGATGACCTGCACCGAGCAAACCAATAATAATAGCTGGCCACCATGCACTGTACTCACCCATAGGCTGAGCTATCAAACCGAGCAATGGGAAGCAAGCGAAAATCAACATCGCACGCATTCTACCGATATATGGATTCATACCCTTCTTGTCTACAAAGTATGTTGGCAAGTAACCACCACCAATACTCAATACGGTTACAATAGCATAGAGTGTGAAGATGAGGGCAATACCCATACCTGAATCTGAAGAATAACCATACTGGTCAGAGAAGTAAGCAGGAGCCCAGAAGAGGAAGAACCACCAAACACCATCAGTCATCAACTTACCTACGATGAATGACCAGGTCTGACGGTAGCTGAAGCACTTCAGGAAACCGATAGTCTTCTCCTCAGCGGCAGTCTCAGCCTCTTTCTCAGCCTCAACCTTATCGAGGTCCTCATCCTGCTCAATATAAGTAAGCTCAGCCTTGTTTACATGCTTGCTGTTAGATGGTTTGTCATAGAGCCATACCCAGAGGCCCATCCATATATAACCGAGCACACCGATGATGATGAAAGCCCACTCCCAGCCCATGCTGCGAGCCAACAATGGAATGGTAGCTGGAGCTGCTAAAGCACCTACAGAAGCACCACTGTTGAAGATAGCGGTAGAGAAAGCACGGTCTTTCTTAGGGAAATACTCTGCTGTTACCTTGATGGCTGCAGGGAAGTTACCTGCCTCACCCACAGCAAGAATCAAACGGCAAGAGAGGAACAGCCATACACTGATTGTAGCAATCGCTACGGCTGCATCACTACCAGCCTGTACCATGCGGAGCGCCTCGATAGAATCATATCCTTCCATCTGCATAGCTACCCAACCGCAACCGGCGTGCATCACAGCACCTGTTGACCATACGAAGATAGCAATGAGATAACCTTTCTTGGTGCCCATCCAGTCAACGAACTTACCTGCGAAGAGGTTGGCGATGGCATAGAAGATTGAGAAAAGACCGGTGATAGTACCATAGTGGTCATCTGTCCAGTGGAATTCTGGAGCAATGAAGTCTTTCCATGTTAAAGAGAGAACCTGACGGTCCATGTAATTGACTGTGGTTGCAATGAAGAGCAGCGCACAGATCACCCAACGGAAGTTGGACATTTTACTTGTTGTAATAGGGCTCATTTTGCAAAAAAAAGTTTTTAAGCGTTATACTTATTTTTATTTTAGATTATTATTTAGACGGCAAATCCTGGCTTATGTCATCATAAGCCAGGTTGCCTTTTATTGTTTTTCTTTATTCCAATGTAGGAATCTTCACTACCTGCATATCGTTGTAGATCAGATTCTCGCCTGCCATACCCCAGATAAAGGTATAGTTGCTGGTACCTGCTGCACAGTGGATAGACCACTCTGGAGCAATCACAGCCTGCTCATTGTTCAACCAGATAGGACGTGTCTCCTGTGGCTCACCCATTACGTGGAGAATCTTCTGACCCTCTGGTACATTATAATAGAGGTAAGTCTCCATACGGCGGAGGTGAGTATGAGCTGGCATGGTGTTCCATACAGAACCCTCCTTCAACTCGGTAACACCCATCTGCAACTGGCAGGTACGAACACCGGCTACACCGTCGATAATCAACTGGTGGATTACGCGGTCGTTGCTCTCCTTCAGGCTACCAGCCTTGATGTTGTTGGCATCCTTCAGGGTAACCTTCTTGGTAGGATATGTCTGATGAGCACAAGCGCTGTTCATATAGAACTTAGCTGGCTTTGCTGCATCCTTGCTGCTTACCTCGATATTCTTGGCACCACGACCTACGTAGAGAGCCTCCTGGAAACCGAGTGTATACTTCTTGCCGTCAATGGTAACAGTACCCTCGCCACCGATGTTGATGATACCCAACTCACGGTTGTCGAGCAGATTTTTCTGATCGTTTGGCTTGTCTGTATAGAGAGGAGCGATAGAAGTCAGCTTCAGAGGAGCTGTTGTTGGCTCAGCACCACCGATGAGGAAGCGGTCGAACATAGTGTATGTCCAGTTTACCTCGCCTGGAGCGAACACCTTCTCGATAGCGAACTCACCGCGAAGGCGGTCTGTTGTATAGTGCTTTGCATCCATCGGATTGCTTGCATAACGAACATTGTAGTTAGTGTAGGCATTTTCTGCCTTCACTTCATAACCACATTTTCCACACTGGCCAAAAGCCTGACTTGCTGTTAATACCATTGCTGCTAATATTAATGTTAATTTCTTCATAATTATCTTGTTTATTATTGATATTTTATCTTGAGGGGACCAGCGATGGAATCGCTGGGAACGGGGACAGGAGGGGAAAGGCTCTTTTTACCCTTTTACCTTTTTACCCTTTTACCTTTCCCTCTTCCTTTACGATGCGCTGACGGTTGATAACCATCATGGCTACCGTGATGACTGCGAGAACACCCATACCTACGTATGAAAGCTTCACACCGCGATAGATAACCCATCCGAAGAGAGAGGATGCGAAATCGAGTGCACCGCCTGAGAATCCGTCAGGGATATGAGCGGCATTATCGCCTGTTGCTGCATAAACCTGGTTGGCTGCCAGCGTAAAGTCTGGTGCCATATCGGTAACGAAGTAGAGACCGATGACGAGGGTTACCAGACCGATGATAAGCGTCTTCACCACATTACCTCTTGTAAACGGCAGAATCATTGGGAAGAGGTAGAACATACCTGCCAACGAAGCCAAAGGCAAGAACTGGTTGCCTGGCAGGAAGACTGCGATAGCCAGAATAACCGGAATCAGAATCACAGATGCTACCAGGGTAGTAGGATGACCGATAACCAGGGCAGGACTCATACCGATATGAACCTTCTTGCCGTTAAACTTGGTCTTCACCAACTCCTGTGTCTTCTCAGAGATAGGCTTCAAGCCATCGATAAACAGGGCTGTAATACGAGGAATCAGCTCCATCACAGCACCCATCGTTACACCCAGGAAGAGAATCTTCTTGATATCGAACTGGGCTGCCCAACCTATCAGGGCACCTACGATAACACCGAGTACCAGTGGCTCGCCGAGCACACCGAACTTCTTCTTCAGTCCCTCTGCATCGATGTCGAGCTTAGAGAAGCCCGGAATCATATCGAAGAGCTTGTTGAAGACGATAGCGAATGGCATGAAACTCTGGCAGAATGGCTGCGGAATTGAGATACCATCCAAATCGTAATATTTCTGGAATCTGTCGGCTGTCAGGTCTGCACAAACCAGCGTGTTGATGTAGCAGACGATAGCTGCGAAATAGCCCCAAAGCAAACTCTGACCCATCACGAAGTAAGCCACTGCACCGATAAAGGCGAAGTGCCAGTAGTTCCAGAGGTCGATATTTACGGTACGTGTTGTCTTGGTAATCAACATCAGGAAGTTGACACCCAGACAGATTGGAATAATCAGAGCACCCACTGCTGTATTGTAAGCTACAGCTGCAGCTGCAGGCCATCCCATGTCAAAAACGTTTAACTGTAGGTGGTAGATATCTGAAATAGCCTTCAATGGGTCGTTGAAGTTGGTAGTCAGCAATGCTGTTACCACACCCAGACCGACGAAACCCACGCCTACGAAGAGTCCCGACTTCAAAGCCTTTCCGAATTTCATGCCAATACACAGACCGATGACCGTGAAGATGATAGGCATCATCACGCTCGCACCGAGACTGATTATATAGCTAAATACTTGTTCCATTTTTAATTTGTTGAATTGTTTAATTGTTAGAAAATACCAGACAAAGAGCACCCTCTTGTGTCATTTTATGATTTGTTGTGTGCAAAGATACACTTTTTTCTTCAATTACAATACGTTTTGAAGGAAAAATTTACGCAAAAAAAATCCTATCAGAACATTTCTGATAGGATTTCTCTATTTTTATACGTTTTTAAACGATTTTCATACTTCATACATCCGGCATTTCACGCCAGATGCAGCTTAATCCTGGAAGTAAACTCTCTTCACACGGTTGCTGATGGTGGTCAGCACCTCGTAAGGGATGGTCTCGAGGATATCGCTCAGTGTCTGTACTGGCAGATGCTCGCCGAAGATTTCTACCGAATCTCCTTCCTTGCAAGGGATGTCGGTCACGTCTATCATAGCCACATCCATGCAGATGTTGCCCACATAATCTGCCTTCTGACCGTTCACCAGACAGTAGGCATGACGGTTGCCCAGACGACGGTTCAGTCCGTCAGCATATCCGATAGGGATGGCTGCGATAACGCTGTCTCTGTCGAGAATTGTCTTGCGGCTGTAGCCCACGCTGTCGCCTGCCTTCACGTTGTGCATCTGCAGAATGGTTGTCTTCAGGGTGCTCACGCAGTTGATGGTCTTGTTGTTGCGCGAATTGATACCGTAGAGTCCGAGTCCCAGACGGCACATATCCAGCTGGCGCTCCGGGAAGTGCTCGATACCTGCCGAATTGCAGATATGGCGCAATATCTTATGGTCGAAGGCTGCCTGCAACTGCTTGCTGCCCTTATCGAAGAGTTCAAACTGATGAGCTGAGAAATCATCGAAGCTGTCGTCATCGCTGCCCACGAAGTGAGAGAACACAGAACGTGGGATGATGGCATTCTGGTGCTTCAGCTTGCCGATGAGTTCCTCCATATCGTTCTCAGGGTCGAAGCCCATGCGGTGCATACCGGTATCCAGTTTGATATGGACAGGGAAACCGGTTACGCCCTCCTTCTCGGCTGCCTTGATGAGCGCATCGAGCAGACGGAAAGAGTAAACCTCCGGCTCCAGGTCGTAATCGAACATGGTCTTGAAGGCGGTCATCTCCGGATTCATGATCATGATGTTGCTGGTGATGCCGTTCTTGCGCAGCGTAACGCCCTCATCGGCTACAGCCACAGCCAGATAGTCTACACGATGGTCCTGCAAGGTCTTGGCTATCTCCACGGCACCTGCGCCGTAGCCGTCTGCCTTGATCATGCATACCAGTTTGGTTTCCGGCTTCATAAACGCACGGTAGTAGTTCAGATTGGCTACCACGGCATTCAGATTCACCTCCAGCGTAGTCTCGTGTACCTTCTGTACCAGCAGTTCGGTGAGCTGGTCGAAGCCAAACTGGCGGGCGCCCTTCAGCAGAATCACCTCATCGCGCAGGGAAGCAAACACCTCGCTGGCGATGAATTCTTCTACATCCTGGAAGAAGAACTTCTCTGAAATCTGAATCACGTCGTGCTGCTTGCAGAGTTCAGGACCGATACCGATGAACTTCACCACGCCACGTTTGCGGGCTAAATCGCTCACCTCTTTATATAATGCCTCCGGTGCCTGACCGCTCTGGTAGATGTCGCTCAATATCAGCGTATGGCGACGACCGCGATGGTCTGGACGGCGGTTCATGAAGTCGAGGGCGATATCGAGCGAATTGATATCACTGTTGTAGCTGTCGTTAATCAGCGTACATCCGTGCTGTCCTACCTTCACCTCCAGTCTCATAGCCACTGGTTCGAGCTGTGCCATACGCTTGTCGATATCCTCAGCCGAAAGACCGAGTTTTGATGCTACGACGGCAGAGATGATGGCATTCTGTACAGATGCATCGTCGATGAACGGGATAGAGAAACTGTCTTCCTCACCTTTATATATATAGGTAATCACGCTCACGCTCTGCTGCTTCTCGATGTTCTTCACATAGAAAGGAGCTTGAGGGTTCTTGAGCGACCAGAAGAGTTTCTCGCCTTTATAGTCGGGATATTCGGCTATCACCTTGTTGATAACCTCGTCATCGCCATCATAGATAACGGTCTCTGCATCATGGAAGAGGATGAGTTTCTCCCGGCATTTCTCCTCCATGGAGGAGAAGTTCTCCTGATGCGCAGCACCCAGATTGGTCAGTACGGCGATGGTTGGCTGGATGATGTCACGCAGGGCAAGCATTTCGCCAGGCATACTGATACCTGCCTCGAAAACGCCCACCTGAGTCTGCTCGTTCATCAGCCATACCGACAATGGCACACCTATCTGAGAGTTGTAACTGCGCGGACTGCGGGTAACAAACATGCTTGGCGAGAGCAGCTGGTAGAGCCACTCCTTGACCATGGTCTTGCCGTTTGAACCCGTGATGCCTACGATAGGGATGTTGAACTCGTCACGGTGGCGCTCAGCCAGACGCTGGAGAGCCTCGAGCGTGTTTACTACCTTCAGGAAGTTGGCTCCCGGATAATCAGAAGCATAGCCCTTAGGCACATTCGTTACAACAAAGTTTTTCACACCTCTGCGATACAACTCAGGGATGTAGTTATGACCATCATTGCGCTCCGACTTGAGCGCAAAGAACAGAGTTTCCTCTGGGAAACAAAGTGAACGACTATCGGTCAGGATAAAACCGATGTTGGTATCATTGTCTCCATAGCGACGCGCACCTATCAGTGTGGTTACCTTTTCAATAGTATATGTCATTGTCTTGTTATTTAAATATTCTTTATTTTATAAGAGATGATATTTCTCCATTTTATAAGAGATGATATTTCTCCTCAAATTGTCTTTTCTTCTCTTCCGTCCTGGCGATGAACTTCTGGTGTTCCTCGCTCTCGGGATGGAAGGGCTTGTGACCAAGTGCTTCGCGGATAGGCCTCCAGTCTTCCAGAAACTGCTCTGCAGCCTTGCCGAAGTAAGTTGCCCGGAAGCGCTCCCAGATATATTCCACAGCCTGTTCGCTCGGGTGCAGCATGTCTTCCTTGTAGAAGCGGTAGTCACGAAGTTCATCGTTCATAATCTCGTAAGCCGGGAAATAGCTCACCACTCCGGGATTCTCCTTCACCAGCTTATCGGCTGCCAGCAGGAGCGTAGCCTTCGAAAGCTGACTCCCGTGATAGCCATATTTCGCATAGCGGATAGGACTTACCGTGATGATTACCTTCAGAGAGCCTTCACTGCTACCGGATGCTTCGGTCTGCGATTTCAGCAGATTGATAGCCTTCTGCAGATAGCCGGCACATTCGTCCACGCTCAGTTCCCGCTCTTCGAAGAGGCGCTGCGGGCGCTTCTGGCAGTTGTCCACTATCTCGCCCGTCTCCTTCAGGATATACACATGGTTGGTACCCAGCGTAAAGACAGCCACACGGGGACGCACCTCAGAGCATTTCTCTACCGTATGGAGAATGCTTGCCGGATTATACATCACCCCGAAGGGATTCACCGTAGCCCGGAAGCGGTTCTCCACAAACCGCCTACCCAGATTGTCGGCAAAGCAACTGCCCACAAAGAGCATCCGCTCTGCCGCCCCTATCTCGAAGTCGGCCTTCGGAATATCTATTTCTGTTCTAAATCGCATCATCAGAATTTTCAATCTGTCTAAGGGGATTTGCAATCCCCACTATTCCTTCTTGCGTTTTCTCACCTCAACCACTACACCTATTATAATAAGGAGAGCCAGAACGCCATAACCGATGTAAGCCACCGTCTCGGTATTCTTGAGCGACTGAGGATGGAAATCGAGCACTACCTTATGGCTGCCTGCTTTCACGTTCAGCGCACGCAGAATATAGTTCACTCTGCCCAGCTCAGCCGGCTGTCCATCAACCATAGCCGTCCAGCCCGGATAGTAAATCTCAGAGAATACGATCACGCCGCCCTTGCTCGACTTCACCTCGTAAGTCAGGTTGTTCGGCTTATACTGCGTCAACTTCACCACCGAAGTATCATCCTGCTTCACGCTCTGCGCCAGCTGTTCCTTGAATTTGGCATCAGCCACAGCCACATGTCGGAGGTTCACCTTGCCCACACCATCGATTTCCTCGTTGGCATTGTTCACATACTTCACCTCGTCTACGAACCATGCATTGCCGTAGGCATACGGATTCTGAACCGGAACGGTCTGTCCGCCCTGCAGCGGCATGATGAAGTATTTGGTATTCAGCATGTTCAATACCGGATAGATACTGTCGCCGTTCACCTTGGTCATATCGCCGCCCGCAGCAGCTACCGCCTGCATCGTCTTCTGCATCTCAGGAGCGATATGAGCATCAATCATCTCCTGGTAGCGACGGAGCTTGGCTGGATGATAACCGCCGATGCTCTTGTGGTAGTAAGAGGTCTCGTTCTCATTGAATGTATTCGATGCCAGATTCAGCACACGGTAGTCGAGTGCCTTGTCACGGCAGATAATCTTGTCGGTCTCGGTCATCTGCTGCGGTGTATCGCGCTGCGCCTTGTCCACGAACATATCATCGTAGAGATAGCGTTTGTTCACCATCCACATATCCACCAGACAGAGCACGGCGATGCCGGCAATCATATATTCCTTGCCCAGCTTCTTCATCTTGAAGAGCATCAGCAGTGCCGAACCGATGAGGATGATCCAGAACGAACGCCAGCAGTCGGATGTGAAGATGCCCTTGCGGATATCTGTCAGATTGCTCATGATTGGAGAGATATACTCCTGAGGCAACTGCTGCAGCGCCTGTGTCTCCTGTACCGATATGAAATCTGGGAAGAATACGCCAGGCATGATGGCGAAGAGCAGACAGAAACCTGCTGTCAGACCGAAACTGGCATATACATATTTTATCTTCTCTGTCAGAATCTCCGGCTCATCCACAATCTTCTTCAGTGCCATCATCGCCAGGAGCGGGATGGTGAATTCTGCGATGACCAGGATAGATGCCACCGTTCGGAACTTGGCATACATCGGCACGTAATCGAGGAAGAAATTGGTAAACGGCATAAAGTTTCTACCCCAGGCGAGCAGGATGCTCAGGATGGTGGCAGCAAGCAGCGCCCACTTCATCGGACCCTTCACGATAAACAGACCGAGGATAAAGAGCATGCAGACGAAGGCACCTACATATACCGGTCCGCTCGTTCCCGGCTGGTTGCCCCAGTACTGTCCCAGCTGCTGGTAAATCTGAACGAAGTTAGGATCCGCCTTCTCCATCGCCTTCTGGTTCTGTGCCAGCGGCACGGAGGCACCGCCCTTGGCATCAGGAATCATCAGCGTCCAGGTTTCGTCGATACCATAGCTCCACTGTGTGATATAGTCTCTATCCAGACCGCTGCTGGTCTGGTTAGCCGAATTTTTCTTTACGAGTTCGCTCTTTCCACGCATGGTTTCCTGACCATACTGCCAGGTATGATAAAGGTTCGAGAGGTTGAGTGAGATACCGATGAGGGCACCCACCACGCATACCGCCGTAGCCTTTCCGAAGCGTGCGAGTTCTCCTTTCCTGATGGCATCCACAAGGAAGGCAATCACCATGAAGAGGATGATAAAGAGGTAGTAATAAGTCATTTGCACGTGGTTAGCCTGCACCTCGAAAGCCGAGAAGATGGCAGTAAGGAGCAGTCCCTTGAGATACTTGCCCCGATAGGCAAGCACCACGCCCGCAATCATCGGCGGCAGATAAGCCAGCGCCCATACCTTCCAGATATGTCCGGCAGCGATGATGATGAAAAAGTAGGACGAGAATGCCCAGATGATACTTCCCAGCGCCGCCAGCGACTGTCTGAAGTTGAAGGCACGCAGCATGATATAGAAGCCCAGGAGGTATACAAAGACATACCAAACATAGTCTGGCAACCACAGATGATATGCCTTCACAATCTGGCTGAGCACCTGATTACTGTCATACGAAGGCGACATCTGATAGGTAGGCATACCGCCAAACACCGAGTTCGTCCATCGTGTAGTCTCTCCAGTCTGCTGCTGGAAGAGTTCCTTTTCATGTCCCAGTCCCTTTCCTGCCGCTGCATCATGTCGGAAGAGGATTCGTCCGTCCATATCGGCAGGCATAAAGTAGACGAAGGAGATGATTGCAAATGCAATAACTACCAGAATATCCAGTAGATACTTCTTCAAAAATTTCATATTTCTATATAAACGTTTATAATTTGAAGGCAAAGATAGCACAAATTGGAGACAAAACAAAAAAATATAGCAAAAATTTATATTTTTTTTGTTGAGAAAGTTGTATTAGGTCAGAAATAGGGGTTTCCCCCTGTCATTTAGGGAAACGCTCGCCGCCGTTTCAGTTTTTATCCCTACCTTTGCGCCGTAAAACAAGTTTCTTCGGAATAAATATATTAATGTATAAAAGAATAAGAATTATGAAAAGATTAGCATTCATCATGATGGCATTGCTCCTGGCTCTGATGCCGGCAGCAGCACAGAATTATCGTGACAGCAGATATTACAACAGCAGGACAGACCGTCTCGACTACCGTTACAACCACAACTACGGCAGCCCGTATTACGGATTCCGCATCGGTCCTGCCTTCACCTATGTCAACTCCGACGATTCCCGTCTGGATGGTGGCGACTGGCAGACCGGTCTGAATGTGGGCGTAGTAGCCGGCATCCCATTGACCGACAGCGCCCCACTCTATCTCGAAACCGGACTTTCGTATATAGAGAAAGGTGGCAAGAAGGATCTTCCTGAAGGCAAGAAGATGACCTACGATCTCAACTATCTTGAGATTCCAGCCGTACTGAAGTACAAGTACGAAGTAGACGACCACTTCTCCATCCAGCCTCAGGTAGGCGGCTATTTTGCCGTTGGTGTAGGAGGCAAGATCAAGAACTTTGCCGAGCGTGAAGCAGAGAGCTCATTCAAGGATGCAAACTTCCGCCGCCTAGATGGTGGTATCCGCATCGGCTGCGGCATCGGCTACGACATGTTCTATGCCGATCTCACCTACGATATCGGTCTTGCCAACATCTGCCACGACAGTTTCGACAAATCGCGCAATGGAGCCCTCCTGCTCAATTTCGGAGTTAACTTCTAGAAACTTTTAAAGGTAAAAAGGTAAAAAAGTAAAAAGAGCCTTAACCCCTTCGC